>JAEEGL015656293.1_pt1 | contig 10865 bp, 7 predicted proteins | sample 9134231 | NCBI WGS metagenome assembly JAEEGL01 (sample SAMN16246548, study PRJNA631951) | gut metagenome | biome: gut microbiome; feature: rumen; material: fiber-attached | host: Bos | place: Iran: Karaj | collected 2018-10
ATTCACGCTGATTTTTTTCTACCCTGTCATTAAGTTCGCGCTGGATTTTCTTTTGAACCCTGAGCAGTTCCTGTTCCTTTTTAATAAAAATCAAAACCTGTTCCATGCGGGCACGAACATTCAATGTTTCAAGAATCTTCTGCTGTTCGTTTGTATCTACATTTAATATAGAAGCAATAAAGTCTGCAATCTTACCGGGGTTATCAATATTTACCATATTAAGGCGCATTTCTTCTGAGAACAAAGGATTGTTTTCGCTGATTTCCTTCATCTCGCTGAGCAGGGCCCGGGTAAGAGCTTTTACTTCAAAAGTGTCAGCCTCTTCTTCTTCAAGATATTCAACAGCAACCGCAACCGGAGCTGCAGAATGAAGCACCTTGCGGATTTTAAAGCGCTTTACAGTAGAAACAAAAATATTAATTCCGCCGTCGGGAAGATTTACCTTTTTAAGGATACGGGCAGCAGTTCCAACCTTGTGCATATCAGAGGCAGACGGATTTTCTGCATCATTTTTGAGCATAACAATGCCTATAAATCCGCCTTCTTCGTAAGCTTTTTCTACAACCTTTACATCCTCGGGCGCATTAATCATAAGAGGCGTAAAAATTCCTGGAAAAATAGGACGAGACTGTAGCGGAATGAGCAGCAGCCTGTCCGGAAGCATATTTTCTGTGGGTATAATAGAACCCGCGTTATCATCATCAAAAATATTGGTCATATGTTTAAATATAATAAAAAAGACCTAAAAAGGCAAATTGATAATTCAAGAGCTAGCACTAATATAAATGGTATCCAATAGGAATTATGAAGATTATGTCATTTTTTAATTAAGACACAAAGCTGGAACAATACCAATTGATCGATCGTGAATAGTGAAAGCTGAATTGCGACCACTTTGCATAACTGTTTCTGCATCAAGTCCATCTTCTACAAAACTTCCAAAATTAGTACTTACATTAGTAGGAGATCTTAACCACCATTCAGTACCATATTCATCTATACTTGATTGATAGGCATAATTTGCCTTTGCATAATCAGTTGATACACGGACACGTTTAGAACTTGTATTTGTATGAGAAGGAAATCCGTAATCACTATTTGTTACTTCATTAACTGATAGAAGAAAGATTTTATCATTAGTATTATTACAAGTATATTCGTTATTTTCATTGTAATCTGGTTCAGATGTAGGATTTGTACTCGCCAAACTATTATCAACTTCAGTATCCGCAATCAGTGTTTGTGAAGATAAAGTAAAAGCACTTTGCAGAAAGCCTTTATTACTCCAATCAATTGTACATGAATTTGAAGTCCCTCCGTACGCAACAAATTGGTTTTGAGTTCCATTAAGATAAGCTCGGATATTTGAGTATCTGTAATTATTTGCATAAATGGTAGCAGATCCTAAAGTTCGTATTGAGGATGAAGGCACTTTACCAAAACCTTCCCATAAACCATAATAAGGAACATCTGCCATAAGAACAGCTTCTGCTAAAAGGATTTTTTTCTCTGTTGTCGTAAAAGGATTTAATACTCTCCATTTTATAGGTTCTACTTTAAAATATTTTGTTGAATTTTCGTTAAACATCGCAACTATTGTTCCATCTGAATATGTTTCTTGAGTGTTATAATATCTATCTTCATAAGCATTTTCGATACATTTTACATACCAATAACCATCACTTCCCTTATAATATGTAAAACCACCCATTGACATACTTTGTGTTTCATTTACGGTTACATTTTCTGCTTTTATAGTTTGTGGCCAATCACCAAAGTAAACATATGTTCCATTTTTTCCTGCAGTTCCATCGGTTCCTGCTTCAAGGAAAGTTGGAGTTGAATGAAATTGATAAACAAATACAGCATTTACCAACACATCATATTCAGGCATTGTAAAAGAATACTTTGTATTATCAGTTTCATTTCTGCTTGTAGTCACACTAATCCCATTCGAAGTTTCTACGATTAGTTGGTTAAGTGTAAAGTTATTATTTGGAATTACTGTAAGTGTTACAATATCACCTTTTGGCACAGTAACTTTATCAGACACTATATTACCGAATCTAATATCATTAGAAATCGTTATTGCAGAAATTGGATTTACTATCCACTTTGCATACAGAGTGACATTGTCCGTTATTAGTGTATTAAAATCAAAAACATCAGAAAGAGTAATTCCTTCATCAGTTGAAGTATACCAATTTTCAAAAGTATAAGTTTCTGTTTGAGAATCTGGTTTTATTGGATCTTCAGGCTTTGAAGCAACACCTCCCCCTTCTACCGACTGACTTATAATTGAACTGCCACCATTCGTAGTAAAATTAACTGTGTAATATATCTTTTCCCATTTTGCAACAAGTGTAACATCTTTTGTTAATATGTAAGTTCCAGGCTCTGCTTTTGTATTTCCATCATACCAGCCCTTAAATGTAAAGTAATCTTTTGTTAAAACTGGTAATTGGCTTCCATAAAGAATTGTCTTTGCCGGCATTGTAATTGAATTTGGAGAAGTTCCATATTCTGTAGAATAAGTAATTGTATATGTAATAGGTGTAACAGTCCATTTTGCATATAAAGTAATATCTTTTGTGATAGGCTTGTCAAAATCAAATGGTTCTGTAGAAAGATTTGTTCCACCATTTTCTGATGTATACCAATTCTCAAAGGCATATGTCTCTGTTTCAATCGCAGATTTAATTGGGTTTGTAGGTCTTGAGATTAATTGTCCGCTTTCTATACTCTGACTTGAAATAATCGTTCCGCCCTTTGAATCAAAAGAAACTGTATAAAGCATTACATTCCATTTAGCTGTAAGAGTCATATCTTTTGTAATTATATATTCACCTACGTCAATTTTGGTATTCTCATAAAACCAACCCACAAAAGAGTTCCCCTCTACATTAAGCTGTGGCAAATGAATCTGGGAAAGAATTGTATTTGCTAAAACCATCATTGATTGAGGTGCAATGCCTAATTCTGTTTCATAGGTTATGGTATAATATACAGGATTAGTATTCCATTTCGCATATAGAGTAATATCTTTTATAATAGGGCTATTAAAATCAAAAGGTTCAGAAAATGTTTCTCCTCCATCATCTGAAGTATACCAACCATCAAAGGTATATGTCTCTGTTTCTGTAGATTCTTTTATTGGATTTCCAGGTCTGGTAACTTTTTTTCCTTCTTGAACAATGACTTGTTCAACAGAATTTCCGTTATTTGCATCAAAACATACTGTATAATTAATAATATTCCATATTGCAGTAAGTGTTATGTCTTTTGTTACTTTGTAGACTCCAGGTTCTACTATTGTATGCCCATCATACCAACAAACAAAACTATATCCTTGAACAGAAAGAAAAGGAATCTCACGCTCGGAAAGAACAGTATTTTTTGTTACTGTTATTGATTGCAGGGTTTCACCATGCACCGTTTCGTAATTTATAGTATAACAAACAGGAGTATCTACTTGTATCGTACATGAAACCAATAATACTAATAAAATTACATATAAAAAGTACCCAAAAATTTTTAAAGCATGTTTCACGATACCATTCCCTCTCAGATAATTGTCTTTTATACTAAAAATGATATATCTCCGTTCAGCCTTATTGTCATAATTTCAAAAAATTAAACCATTAAGCATCACAAATTATAATTTTTGATGTAATTCTTTAGTAACTTTGTCAAGAGCTTCAAGTATTCTATCTCTCATTTTGTCAAAATCGTCAATCTGAACTTTTATATCTTTTAATGACTGTAGCTTCTGTAATTCATTCTGCAAGTATGAAAGTTCATTATTTAGTTCTTCAATACTATCTACCATAATGTGCCTCCGGAAAACACATTCTACAATGCTTTTCCATAGTCATGACGATCCTGACCAAGACCAAAAGTTGGAGTAACAATTTTATTAGGACTTCCGTGATAAAGAATCATTTTCTTACCTTTAGTTATTATACTATAGAATTATATTTTTTTATATATAATTCTTCAAGAATTCTTCTCTTTAAAAAATTAGGATAAAAACCCTAACACAGGCTGCAATTTTATGTATAATGGAAGGTAGAGATTTTTTGATGAAAAAACTTGTTGAACTGCTGACAGGAGTTATGGGTCTTGTACTACTTTGTATGCCAGCCTTTGCTCAAAATAAAATATACCTTTCTCAAAATCAATTAAACCAGATTACGCTTCCACAAAAGCTTTCAAAGATAGTGGAAACACTTTCTGTAGATAAGAAGCTTGAATCTATAGTCAGAAGATAAAATGGTATTTTAAGCCTTTTTTTTTTCAGCCCTCGTCGAAAGATGAGGGCTTTTTCACATTCCAATACACTTTTTCAATGGAGTTTCAGCAAATAGATTGCCACGTCGCTGCGCTCCTCGCAATGACGATAAATTTGACAAATTACAATAAATCCATTATTATAATCATTACAATTTTGTATTTTATGATGAGGATAATATATGCAGATGACAAAGCAGTATCACAACACATTACAGGATGCTGGAATACGGCCTTCAATTCAGCGCACAGCTATTTATGCCTTTTTGTGTGAGCATCCTGTTCACCCGGACGTAGAAACAGTTTACGACGCCCTTAACCCGATTTACCCTACTCTTTCAAAAACAACTGTTTATAATACCTTAAAGCTTTTTGAAGAAAAACACATAGTTCAGTCAATCAAAATAGAAGACGACAAGCTGCGTTTTGATGCCGAAATGCGAAACCACTACCATTTTAAGTGCATTAAGTGCGGAAAGATTTTTGATATCTTCCTGGACGACGCAAAAATGCCGGACCAAAAGGAATATGCTTCGTCGCTGCCACAGGGATTTTCGCTGAGTAAAATTCAGACAAACCTCTGGGGGATTTGTAAAGACTGTCAGGCTTAATAGTCATCCCCAACTTGTTTCGGGATCTGCTTTTTTTCCTTAAAAATACATAGACCCCGAAACAAGTTCGGGGTGACACACTCCTTCGGAATCTATACCCGCTTAGGGTGACACACTCCTTCGGAATCTATACTCGCTTAGGGTGACACTCTTGTAAACTTTTCCTAACATTTATTAATATTTCCTCCGATATAAACGATAGAGAAGTGTTTTCACAGATAGTCGGCTCAAGCCCGCCAATGACACATTGTTGTAAAGATACGACAATGACACGATGTTAAGAGGGGAAAACATGAAAAAAATTACTTTTGCATCCAATATTCTTACTACCATTTTTGCGGCAAGCCTTTTGTTTTTTACCGCCTGTGCTTCTAAACCTGCAGAAGAAAAACCTATGTCGGCACTGGAGCTTATGAAGGCCGGAAAAACTGACCAGGCCCGCGGCTTATTCCAGATTGATACTGATATCAACGCGAGAGACTCAGACGGAAACACCCTGCTGCATCTTTGTGCGGCTCTGGACGATTCAGGCTCAATCGAATACTTTTTGTTCAAGGGTGCCGACTCAGAAATCAAAAATAAAAACGGCGACACTCCCCTTCATGTAGCCATTGAAAACGATGCCTACTCTGCAGCAAAAATTCTTGCAAAAGTAGAATCAAATCTTTTTGCCCGTAACGGTAAGGGAGAAACTGCCATTGATATGGCTCTTGAAAAAGACCCCCGCTATTATGATGTATTCATTAACGAAGACGCTGCAAAGCTCCGCTATGACAACGGTAAAACTCTCGTTCATTATTTTGTTGCTTCTAAAAATATCCGAGGGGTAAATGCCTGTATAAAAGCAGGTCTTCCGATATCTGTAAAAGATGAAGACGGCATAACACCGCTGGATCTTGCTTTTGAAGACATCAACAACCCAAGCTCTGTAGAAATTGCAGCAATTCTTATTCAGGGTAATGCAGAACCAATAGAAACAAATTTCTCATACTTTCAGGATGCAGTTGCTGCCCGTAATTTAAACCTGCGTCTGGATGACGGACAGACTCCTCTCCACCTTTGTGCAATTATGGGACACAATGCCATTGCTGCTTATCTTCTTGAAAACAACGCCACAACCAGTGTTCAGGATTCTTCCGGTGCGACCCCACTCCACGAGGCTATCCGTTATGGCAACCTTGAAATTGCAAAAATGCTGCTTGACGCCGGAGCAAACATTAACGCTAAGGACAACCTTGGAAAAACTCCAATCATGCTCATAATTCCACGAAATAAAATAGAAGAAACCTATCAGCTTCTTATCCGCTATAGGGCAGATTTGAACCAGGCAGACACTTATGGAGACACTGTACTTCATACTGCAACCATGCTTCATGCCGGCTCAAATATAATCAGAACTCTTACAAACAACGGGGCCGATATAAATGCCCGCAACAAGGAAGGTGTAACCCCTCTTACAATTGCAATTCAGTCAGAAGATATTCAGACAATCAAATACCTTACTGCAAACGGAGCAAGCATTCACACTCAGGATACTCACGGAAAATCTCCTCTCAGCATGGCTTTTGAAATGAGCAACGAGGTTTTTGAAGCAACCCTTAACGAAAGCAACTGCCATACTCAGGATTCGGAAGGAAATACACCTCTGCATATTGCCCTTATAAACAATGCCCCAATGGCAAAAATCCAGCATATAATTGGTCTTACAAACGATGTAAATATCCGCAATAAAAACGGTGATTCACCACTCTACCTTGCTGCCAGCAAAAACATGGAACAGGTAGGAGTTCTTTTGCTGGAAAAAGGTGCAGACATTTTTTCTACCAACAAGGATAATAATTCACCACTCCGCCTTGCCCTTAAAAACGGTGGTGGCCTGCAGAACTGGCTCATTACTTCCCGAACAATTGTTTCTACAGACGGCAGCGGCAACACAGTACTTCATTATGCAGCCGACTGGGAATACGCAGCTGCCATAAAAACCCTGCTTGAAAAAGGCGCAGACATAAATGCAAAAAATGCCAACGGCGAAACCTGTATTTTTAATGCAGCAAAAAGCAATAATCCTGATATAATTCAGCTTTTAGTTGACGGCGGTGCCAGCGTAAAAGACCGCGACAACCTTGGCTCTACCCCACTCCACATTGCAGTACGATGGGGTGCCCAGAAATCTGCAGAAAAGCTCATTAAGCTTGGAATAAACATTAATGCCCAGAACTCTGCAGGAAAGTCTCCTTTAGCCGAAGCAGTTATTGCCAACAAATATGATGTTACAAAATATCTGCTTGAAAATGGAGCCGACCCTAACTCCTGCGATGCCAACGGAATCACAATTTTGATGGATACAATCCGTGCCCAGAATGCCCAGATTGTAAAGCTCCTGCTCAATTATGGAGCAAATCCAAACCTTCAGCAGATAAACGGCCAGAATGCCTACCACGAAGCCGCCTATATGGCTAATGCAGAAATAATTGCCCTTATCCGCAATGCAGGCGGAAATCCACTTTCAAGAGACAAGGAAGGAAACACTCCATTCTCAATCGTTCTTAAAAAAGATATAAAAATCATCAACGAAGTGCTGGGAAATTCTTATAACATTACAGACAGCGATGGAAATTCTCCTCTTCATATCGTAGTAAAAAATCAGGGCAGCACAAGCCTGCTCAGAACCCTGATTGACCGCGGTTACCCTCTGGACACCCGCAATGCAGACGGTTATACACCTCTTAATTATGCAATTGAGGCAGACAATGTCAGCATGGCCGAAATCCTTCTGGAAAAGGGTGCAAATCCATTCCAGACAATAGATAAAAAAGGCACAAACGGCGTAACAATTGCTCTTGAAAAAAACAACAAAAAGATGATTGAAAGCATTGTAAAATATGCTGCAGGCCTTAGCGACATTCAGGGAAACACAATCCTGCACTATGCGGCAAAAACTTCTTCTGTTGAAACTGTAAAAAATCTCTTATCTTATGGTATAGCAATAAATGTTAAAAATGTAGCCGGTGATACCCCATATACAGTTGCTGTAAGATGGAAGCGTCCAGATATTGCAGAATTATTAAAATAGATTTACAATATAAGAAGGAAAAAATGGATACTATCACAGTTGAATCATTACACGAGAACCTCACCTTCACCGGCGATCTGATGATAGACGGTACTTTTATACTTTTACCTCAGACTGCGCCTGTAACCAAAGAACTGATTAATGCTGTAAAAGAATGGGAATTTACTTCATTCTATACAGAAGGAAATCTTAGTCTTGGTGGTGATATCGGAATCTCTATATCTACTGGTGATGAAGAACAGAAGGATGATAATTCTCATAAAATCGGTGATTCCCTCAAAAAGGCAATTGAACGCTCTAAAAATATTCAACTTGATAACAGTGACCGCACAAGAATGGAAATGGTGCAGAAGGTTTATGAAGAATACATGAACTATATTGAAAGCATCTTTACCCATTATGCAACCCACAAAGAAATTGATCAGGAAGATTTGTCAGAAACCGTAAAGGAATTGTGTGTATTTGTTAAAGAAAATAAAAGGTTTATTTTAAGGGCAAATGCAGCAGAAAATAATGATAAAAATTTCCTTGTAATTCACTCCATGAGGACAACTGTTCTGGCTATTGCAATTGCACAACAGCTCCGTATGCCTCTTTCCAAAATGATTGATCTGGGTATTTCCTGTATTATTCATGAAATTGGAATGCTTCGTCTTCCTCCTCAAATTTATATGACAGACAAAAAGCTTACTCCGGGAGAAAGACTTCAAATATTAAAGCATCCTGTTTTGGGTTATACAATAGTAAAGGATTTAAGCTTTCCTCTTACAATACAGCTTGGTGTTCTGGAGCATCATGAGAAGGAAAACGGAACCGGCTATCCACAGAAAAAGACCGGCGACAAAATTTCTACCAATGCAAAAATTCTTTCCGTTGCCTGTTCTTATGAAGCAATTTCCTCGCCCCGCGCCTTCCGTGGTGAACGATCAACCTTTGAAGCAATTGTTGAACTTTTACAGAACCGTGACCGCTCCTATGATGACAGCATAATCAGGGCTCTTCTTTATACAGTTTCACTCTTCCCTATCGGCTCTTATGTATATCTTTCTGACAGAAAAATTGCTCAGGTAGTAGATACAAATCCTGATAATCCAAAGGCACCAGTAGTTCAGTATCTTACAGAAAAAGCCCCTGATGGTTCTCCTAAAACAATTCCAACCGGGGTTAATGGAATAAATATCGTACGAATTCTTTCCAAAAATGAGGAAAAAGACATTCTCAAGCTGGTTGAAGATAAATACAAGAATATTCAGGAAGCCCAGGCACAGGTTAAAGCTCAGGAAGCAATGGGGGGACAGGATAAACCAAAAACTGTTCACACTCCGGAAGAAACTGCCGCTGTTGATTTATCTACTACCGAAGAAATTGACATCAGCGAATTTGCTTAAACTCAATTAAAGAAATTACGGATTCTTTCAACATCCTCATGAAATTTCTCATCTATTACAGGCGGATGTTCATTAAAGAAAAGAATTTGTGTCATCTGCTCCAGAGTGTGGGCACCCCAGATTGGAACAACATTTTCATACTGACTTAAAAATCCAAAGGCAAGAGGAATATTATCTACAAGACCTCCACCCAAAGGCTGCATTGCAATAAAACCGACATCATGTTCTTCGCATAACCTTACAAGTTCAACAGTATTATCTGAACTCACCATGCTAAAAGGAAATTGAAGGGTTTCGTAGCAGTCTGACTCAACAGCCTTGATTGCAGTTTCCAGGTTTGTTGTGACTATTCCAATGTGATTTATTTTTTTGTCTTTTTTAAGTTCCAGAAGAGTTTCGTAGATTTTGTCAGCCCCACCCGGAAGAGGCAGAAACTTGTTTATTTCCAGCTGATACAAATCTACAGTATCACAATGGAGAGTCATAAGACTTTCTTCTATATCTGATTTAATTTCGGCAGAGGTTTTTCCACTGGTTGCCGTAGAAAGAAAAACATTGCGTTTAATATCAAACAAGGCTTCTCCCAAAAGCTTTTCGCTTACGGGAGTCTGATGGCTGACATCAAAAAAATTAATTCCAGCTTCATAAGCCTTGCGCACAATCTGAGCAGCTTCTTCATCAGAGCCTGCATCAGAAAGCCGCATGGCCCCAAAGGCTACTCTTGAGATTAATAAGTCTGTTTTTCCTAAACGAACATATTCCAAAATTGGATCTCCTGAAAATCACAGTACTCCGTGTGAAAGCCCAGCCGCCAACGGGGCGAAAATGATGTTGTCGACTGGTCTTTCCCACTGCGTACTGTGATTTTAGAATTAATCTTGGGGTCCCTGAGCCTGTCGAAGGGTCCCTTATTAATTATCTCTGTACAGCCTTATAATTCTTAATAGCCTTCTGGATAAAGAATACCAGATCGTCAAGACTAACGCGTTCCTGTTCCATGCTGTCGCGGTAACGTACGGTTACTGTGTTGAACAATTCGTTTGGAGTTCCGTCGTCCTTCTTTTCCTGGATGGTGTCGTAGTCTACAGTTACGCAGAATGGAGTACCAACTTCGTCCTGGCGGCGGTAGCGCTTACCTACTGTTCCGGAAGTATCGTAATCAGTTACAAAGTCTTCCTTGAGCATATGCTGGATTTCCTTTGCCTTTTCTGCAAGTCCGTCCTTCTTCATCAAAGGCAATACTGCAACTGTGATAGGTGCAAGACGTGGGTCCAGGTGAAGTACTGTTCTGTAGTCCTCTGGCTCACCAGCCTTTGCAACATTCTGTTCTTCGTATGCTTCGCAAAGGAACATAAGGAAGTTACGGTTCAAACCGGCAGAAGTTTCGATTACGTATGGAATGTACTTCTTGTTTCCGTCTTCCTGGTCGATGTAAGACATATCCTTCTTTGAGTAGGTCTGATGCTGTGAAAGGTCAAAGTCTGTACGGCTGTGAATACCTTC
>JAEEGL016066249.1_pt1 | contig 10865 bp, 8 predicted proteins | sample 9134231 | NCBI WGS metagenome assembly JAEEGL01 (sample SAMN16246548, study PRJNA631951) | gut metagenome | biome: gut microbiome; feature: rumen; material: fiber-attached | host: Bos | place: Iran: Karaj | collected 2018-10
CCGCATTTCACGTCCAGCACGATGGCGTCCGAGCCGGAAGCCAGTTTCTTGCTCATGATGGACGAAGCGATGAGGGAGATGTTGTTGACGGTCGCTGTTACGTCGCGCAGCGCGTACAGCTTCTTATCCGCCGGCGCCACGTTCTGCGTCTGGCCGACGATGGACATGCCCGCGTATTCCACGGCGTGCAGGAACTCCTCCGGGGACAGCTGCACGCGGAAGCCCGGAATGGATTCCATCTTGTCGATGGTGCCGCCCGTAAAGCCGAGGCCTCTGCCGCTCATCTTGGCGATGGGCACGCCGCATGCCGCCGCGATGGGCGCCACGATGAGGGACGTCTTGTCACCCACGCCGCCCGTGCTGTGCTTGTCGACCTTGATGCCCTTGATATCGGACAGATCCATGGTCTGGCCGGAATGCAGCATGGCGTCCGTCAGGATGAAGGTCTCCCGGCGGGTCATCCCGTTCAGGCAGATCGCCATGAGCAGCGCGGACGTCTGGTAGTCGGGGATGGAGCCTTCGGTGACCCCGCTCACGAACCCGCGGATCTGCTCCTCGGACAGTTCTTTGCCGGTCTTTTTGGTTTCGATGGTCTCGATCATGTCGAACATGGCGGTATTCTCCTTCTATTTCAGTATGTCCGCGAGGAACGATTCGCCGATGGCAGGCCGTTCTTCGATGCCCAGGTATTCGAGGCAGGTGCAGGCGATGTCCGCAAAGCTCTTCCTCGTGCCCAGATCCACGCCCTCCTTCACGGGCTTGCCCGTGATGAGCATGGGCACGTGCTCCCGCGTGTGGTCCGTGCCGTGCGCCGTCGGATCGTTGCCGTGGTCCGCCGTGAAGATGAGGATGTCCTCTTCTTTGAGCGCCGCCAGCAGCTCGGGCACCCGCGCGTCGAACTCCATGATGCAGTCCGCATAGCCCTGCACGTCGCGCCTGTGGCCGTATTTCGCGTCGAAATCGACGAGGTTGACGAACAGCAGGCCTTCAAAATCCGCGGCCAGCGCCTGGATCGTGCGGTCGACGCCGTCCATGTTGTTCTTCAGGTGAACGCCCAGATCGACGCCGTACCGGTCGAAGATGTCGGAGATCTTGCCGACGGTCGCAGAGACCTGTCCCGCATCCTGCACCATGTTCAGGAGCGTGCGCTGAGGCGGCTTCACCGAGTAGTCCTTGCGGTCGGACGTGCGCTCGCGCTTGCCCTCCGCGTTCTTTTTATATGGTCTCGCGATGACCCTGCCGCAGGCCCAATCGCCCTGCAGCATCTCGCGGGCTATCTCGCAGTACCGGTACAGTTCTTCCAGAGGCACAACGTCCACGTTGCAGGCGATCTGGAAGACCGAGTCCGCCGACGTGTAGACGATGGGCTTGCCGGTAGTTTCGTGCTCGTCGCCCAATTCCTCGATGATGACGGTGCCGGAAGCCGGATAATTGCCGATGACTTCGCGGCCGATGCGCTCCTGATACGCCTCGATGAATTCCTTCGGGAAGCCGTCCGGGTAGGTCTTGAACGGGATCTCCGTGTAGAGGCCCGCGATCTCCCAGTGGCCCGTGGTTGTATCCTTACCGGTGGACATTTCCGCAAGCCTTGCGAAACTCGCCTTCGGGGAGGCGGCCTTCGGCACCGCCGGGTTCACCCCTTCGATGTTGCCGATGCCCAGCTCGATGAGGTTTTCCGGATGGAAATCCTTCGCGTGCTCGGCGATGTGGCCCAGCGTATCCGTGCCCGCGTCCGTATACTTCGCCGCGTCGGGCAATTCGCCCACACCCAGGCTGTCCAAAACCATGATGATCGCTCGTTTCATATCCTTTTCCGCCTTTCGTTCAGATGTCCCGCGCTAAAAGCAGCGGACAGCATGCCAGTTTATCCAGGGAGACCAGCCGGTATTCCATGCCTTCCAGGCACCCCGCCGGTCCGTTTTTAAATGCGTTTGACCCGTGCAGATGGCCGTAGACGACCATTTCCGCGCCGGAAGAACCGAAGATGCGCGTGAACTCCGACGGCTCCTGCCGCTCGTTCGTGGGCGGATAGTGCATGGCGCCGATGAGCAGCGGCTTTTTGCCCGTTTCCGCCCCGGCCTTATCCGCGATCCCCCGCGCCTGCGCGAGGCTCATCTCCAGGCGCAGCGCTTCGCGCCGGTAGATCGTAAGATCGGATTCCGTAAACTCCCTGCTCCCGGGACAGGTCCAGCCCCGCGTGCCGAACACGACGACGCCGCCCATGCCGAAGGCACTGTGCTGCAGAAAATGCAGGGTCTTCAGGGGTTCACAGGCCTTCTCTATCTTCGAGAGGCTCTGCCACCACAGGTCGTGATTGCCCTTCAGAATGACCTTCGTTCCCGGAAGCGCGTCCAGATACGCCAGATCCGCCATCGCCTCGTCCAATCGCATGGCCCAGGAGATGTCTCCCGCGACGATGACCAGGTCCTCCGGCTCCACCAGGCGCTCCCAGTTGTCCTTCAGTTTTCTGTCGTGATCCACCCAGGAGCCGCCGAACACATCCATGGGCTTCTCCACCCGCGGATCCAGCGACAGATGCGGATCAGCGATCGCCCAGACGTTCATCCGGATCACCCAGCCTTTGCAGCCCCGAGAGGCGCCTCTGTATGCTTCGCGTGCGCACGCCGATCAGCTTGTCCAGCTCCTCCCCCGCCTGGGACAGGCGCTGCTGCGTATCCGACAGCACGGACGCGAACGTATCGAATTCCTGCTTGACCGACCCAAGCACTTTCCAGACTTCACCGGAGTGCTTCTGGATCGCCAGCGTGCGAAAGCCCAGCTGCAGGCTGGACAGCATGGCCGCCAGCGTGGACGGCCCCGCGATCATCACCTTGTACTCCTTCTGGCAGATCTCCATGAGTTCCATGTTGACGACCTCCGCATAGAGACCCTCGAACGGCAGGAACATGATGGCAAAATCCGTCGTATACGGCGGCTGCACGTATTTGTCGCGGATCTCCTTGGCAGAGGATTTAATGAAAGCTGCCAGCTGCCTGCGGCACTCCTCGGCCGCCGCTTTATCCACGTTTTCATAGGCGTCCTGCAGCGCGCCGTAAATGTCGCCGGGGAACTTCGCGTCGATGGGCAGATAGACGAAATCGTCTCCGTTTCCGGGCAGTTTGACGGCGAACTCCACGCGCTTCTGCGTATGGGGCGTTACCTGGGCGTTTTCTTCGTACTGTCCCGGCGCAAGGAACTGCTCCAGGATGGCGCCGAGCTGCCACTCGCCGATGACCCCGCGGCTTTTGACATTCGTGAGGATCTTTCGTAGGTCCGACGCGTCGCGCGCCAGCCCCTGCATCTCGCCGAGCCCTTTGTAGACCGTGTCCAGACTCTCCCGGACGGCGGAAAACGAACGGGAAAGGCGCTCGTCCAGCGTGTTCTGCAGCTTTTCGTCCACCGTGGAGCGGATGTTCTCCATCTGGACCGCATTGTCCGCCCGCATGGCGTTCAGCCTGTTTTCCATGGTCTGGCGCAGGTACTCCATGCGCCTGTCCTCGTCCGCAGCCCGTCCTTCCATCTGCCGGGCCATCTCCGAGAACTCCGTCTGCAGCGTCTGATAGATCTCCGAGCGCTGCGCGCTGATGTCGCGCCGCACAGAAGACAGGGAAACAGCCAGCACGACGACCACGATCGCCAGGATCGCGCAGGTACCGATGAGTATGTACGTTGCCGTCATGCCGCCCTTTCTCCTTTCTTAACACTTTATTTTACCACAAACAACAGCACAGGGGACACATCCCTGTGCTGTTTCATGGAAAAGTTCTATGCCTCGTAACGGATTTTTCCATCCACCATCGTGAGGACCGATACGATATCCTTGATGCGGTCCGGTTCGACCGTGAAGATATCCTCGGACAGCACGCAGAGGTCCGCGAAGAATCCTGGTTTCAGCCTTCCCTTGCGATCCTCCATGAACTGCTGGTACGCGCTTCCGATCGTAAAGCAGTCCACCGCAGTTTCCACGTCCAGGCATTCCCCGGGATAGTACCCTTCGGGCGGGTAACCCTTCAGATCCTTGCGGGTCACCGCGGAATAGATGACGGCCAGCGCATCGTAGCCTTCCACGGGGGAATCCGTGCCGAACGACATGGGAATGCCCTTCTCCAGCATCGTCCTGTACGCGTTGGACGTGCGGCCGAAGTCGTCGTCCACGCGCGTTGCCAGGGCGTGCAGATCGCTGTTCAGAAAGATGGGCTGCACCGCCGCTGTGATGTTCAGGTCCGCCATGCGGTCGATCAGCGGCATGGTCATCAGCTGGCAGTGGTTGACGACGTTGCGCAGCGGATTACCCGGCGCGGGCTGCACCTGCTCGTAGATGTCCACGAGGTCCGTGATGGCCTGGTTGCCGATGCAGTGGCAGATGATCTGCATGCCGTTCTCCTGCGCCAGCTTCGAGAGCGCCAGCAGTTTCTCGTTCGAATTGACGGACTGGCCGCGGTTGCCCGGGTCATCCGCCCAGTCGCGGTCCAGCAAAGCGCTGCGGGATCCGATCGTGCCGTCCTTGAACAGTTTCAGCGGGCCGCGGCTGAGGTAATCATCGTAGACGCCATGCGCGTATTCACCCGCGATGTAAGCCTTCAGATCGTTCATGTTCTCGTAGCAGTTCTGCGTGTGATAGCGAACGAGCAGGCTGTCTTCCCTGCGCATGCGGTGCAGACACTCGTACACCTCCGCCGGCGTCTTCGTGATGCCCGCGTCGTTGGCCTGCACGGAGGTGTAGCCGCACTTCAGCAGTTCCTGCATCACTTCGCGGAATCCTTTTTCGATGTCCGCCATGTCCGGCACGGGCACGGCAGGCTTAACGACGGCCTGCGCATTCTCCGCGAAGTTGCCGAGCGGCTCGCCGTTCTCATCCCGCCAGATGACCCCGCCATCCACGTCCGGGCTGTCCTTCGTGAACCCCACGACCTCCATGGCCTTGGAATTGCAGACGGTCTCGTGTTCGGCCGCATCCTGCGCCACGATAGGGATCTCCGTGGAGATCCGGTCCAGATCGTAGCGGTTCGGCGGTCTCTTCTCGCCGCTCGTGAAGAAGTTCACGTTCCAGCCCGTGCAGCGCATGCCACGCTCGGGGTGCTCCATCTGCGCCAGGAACGCCTTGCCGCGCTCCACGATCTCGTCGATGGACTCCGCGCCGTACAGGTCGCAGTAGCTCTTGAACTCCGCGACCATCAGCGGGTGGCTGTGGTTGTTGTTGAACCCCGGGATGACGGTCTTTTTGCCGCAGTCGATGACGCGGTCCGCGCCGGCCTCAAAGGCTTTCGCGTCCTCGTCTGACCCGACGAACTTGATCCAACCGTCCTCCTGGTAGAGCGCCTGCGCGTAGACGCCCTTCTCCACGTAGATCTTCGCGTTTTTCAGTAAAGTCTTCATGAGGCCTCCTTACTGCTTTTCGTGCCAGTCGCGGAAGGCCTTCATGCACTTCTGCGCGGAAGGCGCCCAGCAATGACCGCCGCGGGACGTGCACAGAAGATCGCCCGAAAGGCTCCTGCCGATGCGGTCCGCCACGTCCAGTTCCTCGTGGAACGGCAGCACCGGATCCATGCCCAGCAGCGCGTACTGCGCGCAGACGACGGACATGCTGGCCATGTACAGGCCTCTGACGTGGCAGGCCATGCCGTGGCCGCCGGGGATGGGATCGCAGGGCCAGCCGATGGCCGCCATCAGCGCGAACGTCGCCGCGTTTTCGATCTGTTCATCCGTGCCGCCGCGCAGATAAGCCACGCCTGCGGCCGCCATGGCGCTGCAGCAACCCATCTCGCCCGTGCAGCCCGTCACCTCGCCCGTCGGGGCAGAACGCGTGTAACACAGCGCGCCGACGCCCGCGGAGATGAACAGCGCGTTCAGCAGCTGCTCGTCCGTGTAGCCGTATTCATCCTGCAGGGCGCTCAGCGTGCCGTAGATCAGGCCGCCTCCGCCGCCCATGGGGCCAGGCACGTTCAGGACGCCCTTGAAGCTCGGGAAATTCGCCTCCATGTATTTGATGGACTTGAAGATGGGGCCTTTCACCATGTTATCCTGTTCGCTATCCAGCCAGGCCTGTTCGTGGCGCTGGTCAAACGGCGTGTGCTGCCACTCCAGCCCCTCTTCCTCGTAGGAAGCGTGAGAACGGCGGTACATGGCCGGCTGCACCTTGTCGCGCATGTAGGCCACGACCTCCTCGCGGGTCCAGCCGCTGGCCGCCATCTCGTAGTCGATCGCCACGTCCACGAGGCTCTTGCCCTGTTCTTTGGCCAGCCGGCGCCACTCGACCATGGTGTCAAACAGCTGCGGCTTCTTTGCGGAAGTCGTGGGCACGGGGAGAACGGGTTTCATGCAATCGCAGGGAGCAAGCGTCGCTTTCAGTTCGGCGGAAGGTTCCTTCTCCAGTTTGAACCAATGAGCGCATCCTTCGCCCTGCTGAGCCGGGGCGATGCCGTCTTCCAGGCAGGTTCCCCCGGCGCTCACCGCTTCCAGCAGCTGTTCGTGGGAGCGGGAATGGGACGGGTCATACGCCAGCAGCACCCAGGTGTCGCCCTTGCCGGCGAAGCCGTAGCCGTTGACCCAAACGGTCTCGACCATGCCGCCGCCGGTGGAATTCGCGACGAGGCTGGCCTTCTTGCCGCTCTTTCCGGTCAGGATGAATTTGACCGCGTTGATGTGGGAGCTCTCCTTCATGACGCAGAAATCGAACTCGTAGGGAATGCCCGCTGCCTGCAGGCGGGGCTTGATCTCGAAGAAATCCGGATAGTCCGGCAGGTGGCCTGCCGCGCCGTTCAGCATGCCCAGATCCTCGTTCATGAGGCCGAACGTGCCGGTAAACGACCCTTCCGTGTCCAGCTCCACGCGGATGGCTGCCAGTTCCTCACCCAGCAGAGAGTTGCACAGATAGCCCATGCGGCAGGGAGCCGCCATGTGGGACGACGAACCGGGCTGCATGATGGGGCCAAACGTGTCGTTATAGAATTCGGGATACAATTGAACCATACTCATTGCCTCCTAACTGATGCATAAAGTTTTCATTTCCATTATACGCTGAATCCAAGCATAAAAAAAGAGCCGCCCGCAAAGGGCGGCCGCAGAGACCTTTATTCCTCGGGGATGTCGTATCCCAGGAGCTTCAGGACTTCGTTCGCCGTCTCCTCCGGATCCTGGCCGGTGGAACAGACGACGTATTCCGCGTACTTCTCGTACAGCGGTTTGCGCTCGTTATACAGATCCTCGAACGTCTGCCCCGGTTTGAACACGATGCCGCGGGTCTCCAGGTTCGTGACCCGCCGCTCTATCTCCGGAAACTCCACGTTGAGATAGATGATGTGGCCGATCTCGGACAGGTGCTTCATCGCGTCCGGATAGTAGCAGGCGCTGCCGCCGGGCGAAATGATGTAGTTCTCGTAGTTCAGGCTCGCAAGCACGCGGCCTTCCAGGGACAGGAAATACTCCTTCCCTTCCGTGTCCAGGATCTCCTGCAGCGGCCGGCCTTCCGACTCGATGATGATCTTGTCGCCATCCGCCTGCAGCAGGTCCAGCTTGTCCGCGAGGATGCGTCCGACCGTGGTCTTGCCGCTGCCGGGCATGCCGATCAGTATGATGTTCGTTCTCTTGTCTTCGTTCATGGGTCTGTCTGTAAAGCAAGTAAGCCCCAAACGCCGGAAAAGGCGCTTGGGGCCGATGATCTGAGAAACTTGGCGTTTTGCTTACGCTTCTTCAGCAGGCTGTGCCTCTTCCTTGGCGGGTTCTGCGGCCTTAGTGGCCTCCGCTGTGGGGAGGGGCAGTGTAGCCTTAATAGACAGGGAGATTCTTCTCTTCTCCTTGTCGATCTCCAGGATCTTCGCCTGGATCTCCTGACCGATCTGCAGTTCGTCGGAGATCTTGCCCACTCTCTTGTGAGCGACCTCAGAGATGTGCACCAGACCGTCGAGGCCGGGCGCCAGTTCGACGAAGGCGCCATATTCCTTGATCTGCGCTACCTTGCCGGTAACGACATCCCCTTCGTGGTAGTTCTCGTCGATGACGGACCAGGGTTCGGGAGCGTTCTGCTTGAGACCCAGAGAGATCTTGCCCTTTTCGGGGTTCATGCTCAGGATCTTGACGTTGATGATCTGGCCGATGGACAGAGCTTCCTGCGGATGGCGGAGCTTGCCCCAGCTGATCTCGGAAATGTGGAGCAGGCCGTCGATGCCGCCGATGTCCACGAATGCGCCGTAATCGGTGAACCGCATGACCTTGCCTTCGACGACGTCGCCGACGTTGAGGGTCTCCCAGATCTCCGCGATCTTCTTATGCTTCTCTTCCGTGAGGAAAGCCTTATGGGAGAAGACGGCCTTATTTCTGCGCTGATCCACTCTCGTGACCTTGACAGGCAGAGTCTTTCCAATGAACTCTTCGGCGTTCTCCACGTAGTGATCCGCCAGCTGAGACATGGGAATGAAGCCGGAAACTTCCTTGTAGGCTGCGATGACGCCGCCCTTGACTTCCTTCAGAACGGTAACATTTACAACTTCCTTGTTCTCCAGCGCGGCGTTGATCTCTTCCCAGTTTTCTCCGGACTGGAGCTTCTTCTTGGACAGGAGGATGTTGCCATCGCCATCGTCTGTCTTGATGACTTTAGCCTGCACTTCGTCGCCTTCCTTAAATGCCGCAGTCAGTTCCTGATCGTCTTCCAGCGTGACTTCTTCCTTGGGGAGCATACCGTCTTTCTTGCAGCCCAGGTTGACAACCACGTAGTCTTTTGTGACCTGAACAACAGTTCCCGTAACCACTTCGCCTCTCCCGGGAAGCTTGAGAGACTTTTCGATCTCGTCCATGAAAGCGGACATGTCGTTCATTTCTGTGTTCTGGTCGTTTGTGAGTACTTCACTCATGTTAGCAATAACCTCCAAAATTATTAGTTGCGGTGCGGATGCACTCGCTGCAACGCCTATTTTATTATACTTTTTCAACTCTTGCAATGGTAGATCGTCGATTTTTTCAACAAAAAATGTAACGGGGCATTTTTCGCGGCAGATCGACTCGAGTTTTCGGGAGTTGGAGCTGTTTCTGTCCCCGATCACGACCATGCAGTCGCTCTTCTCCGCCAGCGCCGAAGCGGCCTCCTGGCGGAGCTTCGTCGCGCTGCAGATGGTGTTCTCCGCCTTCAGATCCGAGCAGACGGACCGCAGCGCCTCGCAGCACGCTTCGTATTTTTCCCGGGTAATCGTCGTCTGCGCCAGCGCTGTTACGGGAACGTCCTTCAGCTGTTCCGCGAACGCCAGGCATGCGGCGGGGTCATCCGCGGCGCCCAGGGGCCTGCTCGTGGACCCGAGGATGCCGATGACCTCCGGATGAGCCGGATCTCCGATGACGAAGACGCCGCGCCCCGCTTCCCCCGCCTCCTTGGCAAGCTCGTGGATGCGCCGAACGTTGGGACAGGTGGCGTCGCAGATCTCCACCTGCCTCGCGCGGGCTTTCTCGTACGTGCCGGCCGGCTCCCCATGCGCCCGGATCAGCAGCATGCTGCCCGTCTCCGCTTCCTCGACGCAGCTGATCGTGAGGAGCCCCTGCTTTTCCAGTTCGTCCGTCACGATCCTGTTGTGGATGAGCGATCCGAGGCAGTACACCTTCCGGCCGGTCTTTTGCGCATCTTCAAGCAGGCTGCAAGCGGTATCCACCGCTCTTTTGACGCCGAAGCAAAAGCCTGCGTGTTCGGCTATCGTTACCGTATGCTTCACGATTTTTCGTTTCCTTTCCTTCTATCCATCATTGTACCGCAATTATTTTGAATATGTCCCAAAACAATTCAAAAAATTGTTGACAAATCCGTAAAGTACGATATGATTATTCCGACTCTATTCTACTACAGAACCGCTAAGGAGAAAAAGCCATGGAAGACAAGACATTAATTTGTCAGGATTGCGGAAAGGAATTCATCTTCACCGTTGGAGAGCAGGAATTCTATAAAGCAAAAGGTTTCGACAACGAACCCAAGAGATGCAAGGAATGCAGAGAAAAGCGCAAGGCTGCCAGAAGAGCCAAGGAAGAAGCCGCTGCAGAATAAATTCGAAAGTTCAATAGCCTAGACCTGAAGAGCCGGATGTTCTCCGGCTCTTTTCTGTTGCGTATTGTGCGGGTCAGTTCCCGCCGCGGCAGTACGCGCAGGGCGTATACCCTTCGCTTTCCGCTTCGCTCAGGGGCATGCTCACGTAATATTTCGTGATGGACGCGCACTCTTTGCGGTGGTAGACCGATGACCCGTCCGAGAACAGGAAGACGATGCTGCCGAAGGACAGTTTTTCCGGATGGCATGTCTTGCAGGGACGGCAGCGGCGCTTCAGAGAGGCCGTCAGGATCTCCTCCACGCTCCCCTGCCGCAGGATGCGACATCCCGCCGCGTGATACCGCTCTCCATAATGCGGAAAGACGTAGACTCTTTCATCGGAAGCGTCCGCCTGGTGGGATTCCCCTCTCCAGGGCCGAAACAGAACGCTGCGCTGCGGGCCCGGCCAAAAGGGATCGAGCAGTGGCAGGCGAATCCTTTCCTCCGCATGAACGCTCGCGCGCACGAGGCCGTCCACCCGGCGGCCGCTGCGCAGGACCGCTTCCTGATCCGTCAGAAACAGGCCTGTCCTGACTTTCGGATCCCAGGAGGCGCTGCCCGACGCGTCCGCGGCTTTCCAACTGAATAGCGCCCACTCTCCGCCGGACAGTAACAGCCTTCCCGCGCCATCTTCCGAAAATTCCCCGCCGATCTGCGCGGCAACGCTGGCGCGGGTCACCGTTTCCGCAGCCCTCGCCGCCCCATAAGCCAGGCTCTCCTCGTAAGCGGTCTGGCGCACCAGCCCGAGCAGCAGCGCGAGCGCCACGCAGAAAACAGGGATGCACAGCGCCGCATCCACGATCACAGA
>JAEEGL016694143.1_pt1 | contig 10865 bp, 10 predicted proteins | sample 9134231 | NCBI WGS metagenome assembly JAEEGL01 (sample SAMN16246548, study PRJNA631951) | gut metagenome | biome: gut microbiome; feature: rumen; material: fiber-attached | host: Bos | place: Iran: Karaj | collected 2018-10
GGCCTCGCCGAGGCCGCCGCGCGCCTGTTTGGGAGGGCCGCCCGCCGTGGCGGCCGCAGCGCAGCCGGGAGGGCGCGGCTCCGTCCGCGCCGCGACGCTGGAAATTGGAATTGACAACTGGCAACACTTCCACATTGGCAACACTCCCTTGTCCACTCCCATTCCCGTCCCTAACCGCGCCATTCCCGGCGCGGAAAAATTTTTCAAAAAATCTCTCTAAAAAAATCCCCTGCTTTTCCCCTACACATATAGAAGGTTTCAGCTTCCCCTCCGGCGGGTGCCGGATGCGGGATGAATCACCATGTCGGCGGGTGTCGGCATGGGATGAACCAAGAACAATCGACAAGGAGAACAACCAGCAGCAAGTTTCGGAAATCCGCAATCGGACGAAACTCTGTAGCGGACAAGTCACCTACTGATGTCGCACATGGAACTTAGAAAGGAACAGGCAATGTCAACGGAAAGCAAACCTTCGCGGAGTCTCGGACGGCGAATCACGACAAAGGTGATTCTTTTGATTCTCCTTTTTGCATCAATATGTTTATATGTTAAGTCCGCGAAGTACCTGCCGCTGCCGTTCCGAGAGCAGATTGTGGGTCTGGTTGCGAAGGCTCCTCCAATTTCAATCGCAGTCCGAAGCGGTTTCTTGTCGGATTGCGTCATTCAGATTTATAATCTTTCCGACAAGAGGCTTATGATGACTGTCAATGTCGAAAAACCAAATGGGAACCGCTCAAAGAGCCCACGCTTTTCAATCGAGCCAAACGGAGAAAAGGAGTTGGGACGTCTGGAACTCGGCGAGTGGGCACCAGGCAACGGGGATTCCGGATGGATCGAGGTTGACGGCTGGACTCGCGTCTTGAAGTTCTCCTTGTCATCCGATGGATATACCCATAGTTTTGGGTTGCCACCGCGCGATTAAGATACCCTTCCATGGCGACTGATGCCGTCGCATCGGCAGAAACCTCCATCATTTTTTCAAAAATCTCTCTAAAAATTTTCATGCTTTTCCCCTACATAAATAGAAGATTCCATCTTCATCCCGGCGGGTGCCGGATGCGGAATAGACTTTCATCCATTGTCTAGGAAGTGTGCGGCAATTGAGCGATCAAGCCTTCTGTCGATGTCACATTTGGAACTCAGAAAGGAAGAAACAATGACTGGCGATGACAATGCATCAAGACCGGTGCGCAAGCCCCGGAAAATCGTCTCGTATGGCGGAGCCGGAAATACCAAGACGAAAGTTATGTATGGTGGACGCGCCCTTGTGGTTTCAAACGGAAGCAAAACCTTTCAGGAGAACACCATGGACAAAACAGACGCAAAAGAGAATGCAAAAACTACGTTTCCAGCAGCACGCACAGATGAGTCCATCCAGCGTGATGAGCAGGATAATGCTCGAGTTAAACCGGAGATGTGGGCGAAGGCCATATTCATACTCCTCTTGCCGATAATTGGGGGATGCGTCACAGTTGCCATAGGCGAATCTTTTTGGATAGGGTTCATTGCCGGATGCGTAGTCCATCATTTTGCCTGGAAGTTTAACGGCAATCCGTTTAGACAGAAGTAATTAAACCTGTTCCAGAATCAGGAGGTTTGCTGCGTAGAACGGACAGGCGCATCAAATAGCCACGCCGCGCAAACCAACTTTTCACCAACAGCCACCACAGGAGGATTACCATGAAGATAGACATAGACGCTCCGGCCAAGACTTGTCATTGGTGCGGAAAGACAATTTATCCTGACATCGACAGACGATGCCGCTCGTCAGATGATGGACAGTATTATTATTGCAGTTCAGAGTGCCAGCGGGAGGAGCACGACGGTAATATAGGCAGAGTGTTGTCGAGTACTCCTACCCCAGAACTTGCAATTGGCGCATTACTGGCCAGGCATTCCCGCAACAAGAAAATCCAGAAAAGGATGGAGGAAGAAAGAGGTAGCCCAACTGAGTCCCAAGTAGAGAAACCAAAGAAGAAGTCTTGCGGTTGCATCGTGCTAATAATCATCCTTGGACTTCTAATCCTTGGATACATCCTCTAATGCGAGTTTCTCTGCACCGGCGGGTGCCGGATGCGGAAGAACACTCCTCGCCGACGCGGCGCAAACCAATTTTGACCTCAACAACAAAGGAGTTAACCATGAACATCTCACGCATTATTCTGGCGACCGTCGTCGCCGCATCCATTGTCTGCGCCACCCACGCACAGGACGCCTCACCGGAAAGCACCATCGCCGAAGGCGGTGTCGCCGAATCCATGTCCGTCAGGGACATGATCGACAACTATCTTCAGGGCAAAGGATGGACTGAAGGCGAAAACCAAAAGGCCTCCGGCAGTTTCTTCGTGTCCGTGGGCATTGGCGAAATCCAGGCCCCGCTCGACCATCGAAACTACATCGGTTCGCGCGTAATCGCCTACGACAAGGCCATGCTTTACGCCAAGGAAAAAATGGTGGAGTATCTCGGTCTGGCGATTTCAACAGAAACGGAACTGTCCTACACCGAAGGCGACCTTGACGCGGCAACGGCCCGGGACGACCCTTCCAAGGTAAAGCTTTACGCAAAGGAGCAAATGACCAAGCAGCTCGGCAAGGCAATTTCAACGCAAACGGAGCAGTCCGACACAGAGGGCGACATTGGCGCGGCAACGGCCAGAATGGCCGTTTCAAAGGCGACCTCCTTGATGGACAAATGCCATAAGCTCTTCAAGGCGAAACTGGACGGCGCCATTCGGCAAGAGCTTAGCAATGCGGGCGTAGATCCCGATGCGGAAGACAAGGCGGCTGCGGCGAAGGCGGCGAAGAAACTACTGGCAAGCGAGCAGTACAGGAAAATGACACGTTCCCTTGCGCGGGCGCAGGTAACAGGCATGCAAGTCTGCTGTACGTTCGAGAGCGTCCCGGCGGGGAAAAAGGGCCAGATTGGCGTTGTCGCGATTTGGTCTCCGAAATTGCAGGCGATGGCCGAATCCATGTCAACTGGCGGAAAACTTCCGACTGGAGTCGGAAAGGCGAGCATAAGCGAGCAAGTCCCCGCAGACAAGACGACGCTTCTTTCCACTTTTGGCGTCCAGCAGAAGATCAACGAAAACGGCAAATTGGTTCTGGTCTCGTTCGGACAGGCCGCCGCAGTGACGGATTCGTCGATGTCGGCTGAAGCCGCATACGAGAAGGCGAAGTTGAACGCTCTGGAAGGATTGCGCGCTTTCGCGGGGGAAACGGTGGCCGTGGCCAACGACATGACAAAGGCCGAGAGTTTCGAGGAATTTGAACGTGCCGCAGCTGAATATGAGGATTTGAGCTCGTATCGAAAAAAAATTCGGGCGGTTGCCGACAAAATGAACATAGCGGGCGTGACCACCGTCAAGCGGTGGGAGTGTGTGCATCCGCTCGCCAAACGCAAAGCCTACGGCGTGGTGCTCGCCTGGAGTCCGGAACAGGCGGAAAACGCCCGTAGATTGCGTAGCCAGATGGAAAGCGTCAGGGCTTCTGGCGGTGCAAGCGTCGCCGAACCCGCTCCGACTCCCAATTATTCCGGTTCTTTCGGCAACGCGGGGGCAAGCGCCGATGAGGATGCGTTCTAAATATCGGCGCCTTATTATGGCTTGGGCGCTTGCGGCGTTTGCCGCAGCGCCCTGCCTCGCGGCGACTACTGCCGGGGAGGTGTACGCTGGCAACGCAGAGTTGATCGCAAATACGAATTGCGTTGTCCTTGGGGATTACTGCTTTGGCGTAGGGCGCGCGGTTTCCCGAAGGGGCGGGGATGGCGTTGGTTTCTCAAAGGCCAGGCTCCTCGCCCAGTCGAAAATACTCGACCACATCGTGAATTGCGCGGACTGGCCAGACGATACGCCAGCGGCGATCAGATTGAGGGCTGGGCAAATCCTGAAAGCCAAGATCCCCATTGTCAACTTGGCAGGAATCGAGACCGTGTCAGAGCGGAAGGAAGCACCGGAGCATTATCTGGCGGTTGTCGCCGTAGCAGCATCAGCGATCGAAAAGGCAAAGCCGCTTAAAAGCGAGATCAACGCCGCCATGGAAGAAGCGACAAGCGCGACGGACCAGAACTCCGCTGATTCGCCAGCCACGACAATCGGCACCGGAACCTTGGAGGAATACGCCCCCCGCAGCTATTGGGAGGAGCGCGGCGTAAAATGCAATGAGACGCTTACTGAGAATGACTTTCTTTAGTCTCAGGAAGAAGGCAATCATGCACAAAAGACTGCGAATCGCGGAATCCACGGCACATTTGACTTGTTTACTGTTCGCCTTGGGCGGATTGGCCGCGACTGGTGTGACAACTGGGTATGGCACTGGAGACAACAGGGCGCAAGCGGTCATTGACGCCAAAGTGGATGCGGTTCTGAACTTTGGCGGCACGGTTTCAGCCGAGCGTGTCGCGCAACATGACGAACTCGTATGCGACGAGGAGACGACTACAAACACCGCCTATCTCATTTCGTATGAGGTAATCGATCATGGGGAATCCGTTGAAGGCACATATGTCAGAATCAAAGCCAGAATTTCAGATGAAGCGGATTATGCCCTGAAGGACGGGAACGCCGTTGTCCGTGGCGAGGGCGCGGGAAGGACGGTGGACGAGGCAACCGTCATGGCGATGTGCGATGCCATTTTGGAATCGGGGGCGAAAGTCAATGTGACGATAAGGAATGAGAATGCGAAACTTGCCGAGCATTCTGCAAGAATGGATGGACATGGTTTTATCGTTTCATGTGAACGGGAAACGAAGAATGCGGAGGAAAATGCGGTCACGGCCTACTGCAGGATACTTTCCGATGCAAAAAGCTTGTCCGCTTTCCCTCCAATGGACATCGAAGGGGGCGGGATGGGTAAAAACGTGTTTGCGGCCGAGATGAATGCCCGCCGCGACATGCTGCTGAACTCTGGCTCCGAATTCTCCGTTCATGCCCTGTACGAATATGGCGCGTTGAAATCCGTTACAGCCGACCGAAGATGCGATGCCATAATCTCGGCACGCAACGTCACCCAGGGGCCAGGGGCGGTACAAGAGTCCGTCGAGGCGAATATGCAGGGAATACGTTACGCCGCCAAGGACCAACTGTGTCCGGAAATTCGTAAAGGAGTGGAAGGCCATGGATTTGGCGAGGATTTCATCAGTGCCCGGAGGGCGGCTCTTTGCGATGCCTTTTTGAATCGCGGATGCCATGCGACATTGAAAATCAGATACGACATGGGACGCCAGATGGCGGAAAGAGCGCAATTCCGCAGCGCCTTCAACTATTTTGGCGAAAACATAACGTCTCAACGTGCGACCGGCAAAGGATATGCGGTGGCGATGACCGTATCGGCGGGAGGGGAACTTCCAAAAATCGACACATCAATGTCGCAAATTGTCAATGCTGTCGGCTATGCGACGAAGAGGTGGTATCTGCCGTCATCCATCGAGACCTTTTTTGCAAAATGGGATGCCAGGCAAAGGGCCGTGGACATGGTTTTCGGATGTCCGATTGACGTTTCCGTCAGTGAACGCAATGAAGCAACTACGGATGTTTCCGTCAAATTCAAGCATTCCAAAATGGGGTATGTCAGAAAATGCAACGTCATTTCCCAGAAGTCCAGCGACGGGGCCATGTCGGTAAAAATCGAGGCAACTGTAGAAAAACGCCTCTTGCCTGTCTGGGCCTCCGTAGTCATAATGTTCGGCCTCTTTCTTATCGCAAAGAAGAAAACGGGCTTGGTAGGGCTGACGATAGTCGGGATACTGACAGCCTACGTCTTGTTCGGAACGGGACATTTGGGGTTGGGAACCTTCGCCATCGCTCTTGGTTTGTTAATGCTTTTTGTTTGAGAGGTGAAACCTGCATGGACAAGTTCAAAACATGTGATTTCTGGACAATCGCCGGTGCGGTTGGATTATGCTGCCTCATGACCGCATGTGCTTCATTGCAAGGAAAAATGGACCACTACGATGCGGATGTCCGCCTTCAAATGGAGAAGAGGAATTGGAACGAGGCGAAGCGAATCATCGAAACGGCGAATTTTGGGAACAAACCCGAGGAGCAGAAAGAAATTGATAACTGGAGGTCCCTCGAGCATAGGCTTTTAAAACATGGATTCGCGAAGTATCTCCAACCCAAGGTTGAAGATGCGCACACCCTCTACATGTGCGGATCCTTCAGGGAAGGCGACGAACATCGTAATTTGTTGAATGACGAACTGCCTGGCATTCCTGAATTTCTGTCTCCTTGCATAGATCTTGCCAAGAGCCAAATGTCGAGTGATCGTGCGCTTGCCGAAATGACAATGGCTTATGCGGACTACTACAAGCAAGTTGAGCGAATCGACGTCAGTGGTGGGAAAGAAGCCATCGGGCAACTTGAGGCCATTGACTTGAAGTGTGCGCAAGTGGACAAGAAGGAAAGCGAAGTGATCAGTTTTAAGGAGAAACTGGTGACTGCGGTGACTCAGCGATGGTCGCCACTCGACATTTCGCAGTATGAGTCAACTGTCGCAAAAATGCAGGAAGCCCGCGACAAATTCAAAAACCTTTATAAGACAAGATATTGGAATGCGCGTGTAGAGGATCGAAAAAGCGTATATAAAAGGATTGAGGAACTAATCGCGGCAGAGCATTACGAGGAGGCAAAAAGGGGGTTCATGACTCTTGCCTGGCTCATTCCACCTGATAATCTGCAAGGCGGAATGGAATTTGACGATTTGTCGGAACGGACTCGAATTGCCGGCAAGGGCATTGGCGAGATGGTCGTAAAGGAAATGGTGGAATCTGGCTTGGCAGGTGTGCATTATTCTCGGCGAAATGCAAAACATGAGATAATTTCGGCACTTGTGATTGGCCGTGTTCCGGTGACGGACAATGCGTCCAAGCGAGAAAGGCGAGATGCCGGGCGTGCTGCGACCGTGCAGGCAAAAGCCGAGTTTATGCGTTATTTGAGTACGTCAGTTCAGTCCAAGTCGGAATTGTCCATGTCCGAGGTCGATGACGAAGTACATGCAAATTTCAGCATGAACACCAGGGAAAACGCGGAGGCTCAGCTTTCAAACCTCCTTGTAGTGGCAATCGGCTTAAGTCGCTATCAAGACGGTCATGAAGAAGTCGTGCACATCCTCGGGTGGCGTGATCCGGCCTATGGCGGCACGATTGTTCCGCAAAAGATGGTTCCCGTTGAAGACAACGCGAATCTTACCATATCGCCGTCAATTGGGGCGTATTTGTAGGTAGTCGCCGGTAAGGAAATTGACATGGCGAAGAAGACGAAGACAATTCATACCTACACAATCAAACTCCTCGGCCCCGGATACGAATACCTCATGGGGAAAGTCCCGAATCGCGTCTGGCGGTACATTGAGACCGAGTGCGGCGGGAATGCCAACGTCTATATGGAAAAATGGAGCGATAACGTCCTGCCTGAAGACATGCGGCTGTGGAGAGACATGCCCTGGGATCTCTTCGTCCAAGATTGGCAAGGCGCCGAGGATTTCCTACTCGTCGAGCCTTCCTTCAAGCGGGGACTTCCGCTACTATGTCCTCCTTGCAAAGTACGATGGCCTATGGATGGAGCAGGAGGTCAAGGACTCGCAATTCGATCCGTCAAAGTTAATTCTGAAATCGTACAAGACCAATTATGACCATTTTCGGAAAAGCATAGATTTGCTTGATGAGCTCTGGTACGGTGAGGAGGGCCTATACCGTGTGGATGGGACGGAATGCCCGGAGAGTTCCGATGGGCATATCGACAGTTTTGAAATCTTCGACGCAACGCCGTTGACCGACACGGAAATGGCGAAGGTGGTCGAGTCCTCCAACCTGCGTGCCTGCGACTGGGCGGCCCTGCTTAAAAGCCGGCCGCAGCTCGCGGACAAGTGCGACAAGTGGGACGAGATGTCCGGCGGGAACTGAGCCTCCCTGCTAGGAAAATAGCCGCAGTTCGCGGACAGATGCGACTGGTCGAAGCTGAACTGCATGGAGTTGCACTGGCTGCTTGACGCGCAGCCCCAGTTCGCATCCAGGCGCGGCGTGTTTCAACTTGACTGAAACTATGACAAAAGACACGATTCACAAGATGGGGAACGCCATTGCCATTTTCAGCGATCCCTTCGAGATGGCCATCAGCGAAGTCCTCGCGGAACCGATTTTCCGGTCACCGCCGCGTCGGTCGCGGAGCGATGGGCGCTGGGACAGGGATGCGCTGAAGGTGGAATTCGACGTCTGCGGACGCCATGTTCTTAACAAATACTCAGCGGCACTTGCCAATGGTGCCGACCCGGATGAGAGTTTCATGCAATGCGCCAGGGGCCTCGCCGCAGTCGTCGGCACCGACACGAATGCGAATTTCGGCTATGACAGCAATTTCACGTTCGGGAAAATCCAGCATGTGATCAACAAGGCGGAAGTTCTCGCGTACGTCGGCTATTTCTGGGGCCATGTCGGAAGCCGCGTCGCCGAAATCAACGAAAAGAGGCTTGAGGACTGGTTTCTTGCGCCCGACAGCCCGCGCCACCGCTTTAAAAACCACCACTGCCTGATGAACGATGACACGACGGAACGGGCCGTGCGGGAGTACCGCAAGTGCGGGGAAAACAGAGCCATCGCGGATGACTGCTGGGGGGAGGTGTCGTGGCGCAGGCTCGTCTTTGAGGAGACAGGCGACCACTACAGCTTCGCATGGTACCGCAAGTTCCAGACAATGGCTGCGGAACTGGCCGGGCGCCTCGGCCTGTATCCCATTGAATTTTTGTTTGCGCAAGCGTTAGCGCCGCGCGTCCGTGTTGGTCAGTGGTTGAGTTTTCCCCGCCCCAACTACAAAACCCGGGCGTGCAGAAGTTCGGTCGCCGGGATGATGGAGTCGAAGAAACCGTCGGCCTCGACGGCTTTTGACAGTTCACCGGCATAAACAAGGATGGGGCGCTTGCTTACGCCGGGGCGGACGGGAAGCCGCTTGATCTTCTCGGCGACCTCCGCGACATGCCACAATGGATGACGTCCGCTTGCGCCAGAGCGTCTCCAGCTCCGACAAATAGTCTCTTCTTCCAATAAACATGGCCCATTCCTCTTCGCAATCAACACCTTGCTAATCTAGCAGATTTGCGACCTTGGCGCAAGGAATTTCGTCGCGAAATATGTAAATTGCAGATTTCGAAATTTGCCACTGTCGGAAATCTAACGGGAACCGCTCAAAGAACCCACGTTTTGGGGCGTAAATCCCGACGAGGAGTCAAACGTCAATTCTCCACCATCCACGCCTTGCGGGAGGAGGCAAAGACGACGCCGAGGCAGTTCGGCGGCGCGAATTCGGCCTCGCGCCCTTCATATTCCGAGGCAAGGGCCTTCCATTCCTTGTTTCCCTCGGGAACGCGGACAACGCACTTCTTGCCGGTTTCGGCGACGTTGGCCACCGGCGCAACGCCCTTCATGATCCCCTTCACGACCGCCGGCGAGGGTGGATCGGACCGCCAGACGACCTCCTTCAGTCTGTGCGAGGCGTTGAAAGGCGGCCAAGAGTCTCCTACGCTTCGCAAGACCGGCGTGTTCAGCTCGATGACCTCAAGCGCCGGCATGGCGTTGCAGCATCCGCGTGTCGCGCCAAGCGATTCGAGCAAGGGTGCGTTGAAGGCGGCACGGCGCAACGTCGGCGAGTCCCCAAAGTTGAGGTTGCCGAGCGAAACGAGTCCATGCGCGCGAATCTCGAGGTTCGTGAGGTTCGGGCAGAGCGTGAAGACGCCGTAGGCCTTGCCGCCCGACGAGGTGCCCGATGAGAACTCCTTCAACGCGGCGTCGCAGCCGAGGCGGATGGCGTCGAATCCCGCGCTCTGGAAGGCGCGTGTGCCGACCGAGCGAAGGGCCGTCGTCTCCAGCGTGCCGCGGAGTGACGCGGCGTGGAGAAAGGCGCAGGCGCCGATGTTCGTCACGCCCTTCGGCACGAGATCGGCGACATCGGCCGCCAGTTTGCCCGTCCCGGCAAAGGCGGCCGATCCAATGGACAGGAGCGGCAGGGCCAGCGTCATGTTCGTCAGCGTCGGGCAGTCGGAGAAGACGCCGCAGCGGATCGACGGATGCGTTGGCGAATAGCCGTCGGGCAGTACAGCGGCCGTCCCCGACAACGCGACCTCACCGAGCTGCTTCGCGCGGGCGAAGGCCTTGTAGCCCACCTTAACGACATTGTCCGCGTAGAACGCGGTGATCCCGGCCTTCTCGTAGAGGAAGCACGGCCCGATTGCCACGGAGGTGACCGCGATGCGGTGGTCTCCCTGCGCGATGACGAGTCCACGCAAATCAATCGCCCCCTCGCCAATGACAACCGAATGCCCACCGTATGCCGTGGAGCCGTGAAGCTCAATCGCGCCCGAGGAGAAATCAGCGTCGCGGCCACCGTTCAAAAAGATCGTGACCGCGCCGTCAGGGCTCCTCAACGGCCAGCCAGAACTCTTGCTGTACGCCCCAAGCGTCCAGACGTTGTCGGCGCGCGCGTGCGCCGAGAACATCACACCGAGTACCACAAGGGCAGTTAAACAGACCGGCAGTTTCCTTTTCATTTTTCTTCTCCTCAAACATGGTCGCGTGAGCGCGATTAACCACAGACTTCCACGGACTGGCTTCGCTTACGCTCGTCCCACTTATGCTTGCGCAAGCGTTAGCGCCGCGCGTCCGTGTTGGTCAGTGGTTCCTTAACCACGGACTTTCACGGACTGGCTTCGCTTACGCTCGCCTAACTTATGGTTGCGCAAGCGTTAGCGCCGCGCGTCCGTGTCGGCCGGTGGTTCCTTAACCACGGACTTTCACGGACTGGCTTCGCTTACACTCGCCCCACTTATGCTTGCGCAAGCGTTAGCGCCGCGCGGCCGTGTTGGTCAGTGGTTCCTTAACC
>JAEEGL010329990.1_pt1 | contig 10864 bp, 8 predicted proteins | sample 9134231 | NCBI WGS metagenome assembly JAEEGL01 (sample SAMN16246548, study PRJNA631951) | gut metagenome | biome: gut microbiome; feature: rumen; material: fiber-attached | host: Bos | place: Iran: Karaj | collected 2018-10
CTTCCTGGTCTGTAACGTACATTGCCGGCGTTCTGTAAACGCTGGAAAAGACGCAGTCCCGCATAAGACAAGAAAGCTCCTCCCCCGCAAGAGAAAGGAGCTCGAGAGGTGATTTATTATTGTAAGATTTGTTTGAGCCAAGGCCTAACAGCACTCGTTTCATAAATCATCCTTAATATGTCATTGTCGGGCTTGACCCGACAATCTGCACAGGTCAGTGATGTACAGATTCCCGTGTCAAGCACGGGAATGACACTTATGTTACTCAGCCGGGGTCGGGGCTTCGGCGTCGGCATCGGCCTTCTTTGCAGACTTCTTTGAGTCTTTCTTTTCAATCACCTGGCCAGGGAATACTAACTCGCGGACCTTGGCTTCGATACTTGCGGCAACCTCTGGATTTCCTTCGATGAAGGCAACTGCATTTTCCTTACCCTGGCCGATTTTTTCCTCGCCCATTGTATACCAGGCACCGCGCTTATCTACAATTCCGTGCTTTACAGCAGAATCAAGAAGCGATGCACTTGCATTAATTCCCTTACCAAAGTAAATGTCGAGCTCGCACTTTCTGAATGGAGGCGCAACCTTATTCTTAACAATCTTTACGCGAACGCGGTTTCCGATTGCATCCTCATCGCCCTTACCGTCAATAGTTTCTACACGGCGGATTTCCAGACGAACAGAAGAATAGAACTTAAGAGCCTGACCACCAGTAGTAGTTTCAGGGTTACCGAACATAACACCAATCTTCATACGAATCTGGTTGATGAAGATTACGATACAATTTGATTTTCCGATTATAGCAGTGAGCTTGCGGAGAGCCTGGCTCATAAGACGAGCCTGCATACCCATTACAGCATCACCCATTTCACCTTCAATTTCTTTTTCCGGTGTAAGGGCTGCTACAGAGTCTACTACAACAACGTCAACCGCACCCGAGCGGACAAGGTTTTCTGTAATTTCAAGAGCCTGTTCTCCAGTGTCCGGCTGAGACACCCAAAGCTCATCAATATTAACACCCAGGTTCTTTGCATAAACCGGGTCAAGGGCATGTTCAGCATCTACGAATGCCGCAACACCGCCAAGCTTCTGAGCCTCTGCAATTGCATGCAGGGCGAGCGTTGTTTTACCAGAGCTTTCGGGCCCGTACATTTCAATTACACGGCCACGCGGATATCCGCCGATTCCCAAAGCTTCATCAAGCAGAATTGAGCCCGACGGAATTACTTCGATGCCGGCCGCATTTGCCTTGTCGCCCAGCTTCATGATTGCGCCCTGGCCGAACTGCTTTTCGATCTGAAGACGAGCCGCCTCCAGAGCTTTCATTTTTTCTGATGTTTCCATTTTAGCCACCTTCCTCCCACATATAATATGGGCTAAACCTAATCATTTTACGCAGTTTTTTTGAAAAAAAGTTGAAAAAATCTGCAAATTTCTTCGTTTTTTTTCAAAAATCCAGCCTTTTCTATTTTTTTGCTAATTATGCACTATTTTATGCTCTGGTAAACTGCCCTTCCCTTAAGGCTTACCAGGCCATCTTCCAGAGTGATTTTACCAAGAATCTTTACAGCACGTCCACCGTCAACAGCCGGTGCCGCATCAAAATGAACTCTTACAGTTCCTTCGTATTTTGCAAGAGTATCATCACCTACAAGAAGATCGCAGACATAAGTTCCGTCTTCATAAGTTACGGCATTAGAAATTTTTCCACCCCAGTTTACCCAGCAGTCCAGATAGAGGGCCGGATTTGCCGCAACATCAGTCAATGAAGGAACATCTGTTATTGTATCAAAATCAGGAATTTCAAAATAGCCCATGAGCAGCCGCGCCTTTTTCTTTACAGAAACAGAGGCATCGGAATTCAAAATCATATTAACATCTACCTGTGCGGCATTGTCGCGGTGGGCCTGAAAATGCTTTAACGCATCGTTATAACGGCGGTTGATTTCTTTATTTGAAAGTACAAAGGCATAAGACTGAGTTGAAAGGTCTTTTTCCTTTGCATCTGATTTTTCTTCTGAGGAAAGCTCAAGCTTAGTAAGATCTGCACGAGGACCATTATACTGCTGGCCTCTGGGGAAGAAGATAAAGGCAAAAAGACAGCCAAGCAGAAAGGCTGTACCCGCAATTGCTACAAGGGCAATTCTGTCCGGGTTAGAACCCAGCGGCGGATAAAACTGTTCAATTTTACCGGTATCTACCCAGCGGCAGATGGTGTCGTAATTTCCGTTTACACGAATAAATTCCATGGCAGCATCTGCGGTTTTATTCTGCGGATCGTTATCCTTAATTTCAAGATAATACTGAAGGGCACGGGCAGTATCGCCGCGGCGCAGGAAAATTGCCGCCTGTCCTAAAAGCAGTCTGGTATCTGTAAGTGAGATTCTTCTGGCCATCTGAAAATAAGATGAGGATGCACCAATATCACCTACATAAAGACATGCGATTCCCAGAGTAATGTAATACTCCAGATTTTCATCATAAATATCTTTTTTTGCCTCAAGCCGTTTGATTGCAGTAGCAAAACGGCGCCTTCTCATATCAAGCCAGGCAAGGCTAAGTGCATCCTTTGCCATAAAAAACTACTGCCTCAGATAAGTTAGAATAGCGTCCAGCTCAGCATTCAGTCTTAAAAGCTCCTGACGGTTGAGCGAAGGAGAATCTTCTTCAAGAGCCGCAATGCGGTCCAGTAACGCCTGTATATATTCCGGAGTCAGCTGCTCCTTAGACATATTCTGTATATAGAAATCTACGCTTGGTATTTCTGCCGGGCTTTCAACAGCTTCAGAAACTGTTACAGGCTGGCTGCTTATAACCGGTTCAGACACTGCCGGGAATTCAGTTACCTCTGCAGGCACTGCCTCCTCTACCTCTGGAGAAGAGAATGGAGTTATAATTTCAAGCCCGCTTGCAGACTTTCCGCTGTTTTCAGTTTCTGCCTTTGCAGCGTCTTCACTGTAAATATATTTTTCACCGGTAGCAGGAGTTCCGTCGCCGGAAAGCGCAATGTAGAATACAATTTTGCCGGATTCTGAAGGAGCCAGCTTCATGGCCTTCCAGATTGAACAAACCGCAGAGTTATTATAAGAAAGAACAGTATCGAAAACTCTGTAATTAAGCATATCAGGTTCCCAGCTGTTCTTTTCCAGGGTTGCATAATTTGCAAGGGCAACAATTTCAGGAACAGTACAATCAGCACCGCTAAAGAAAAGCTGCATTGCGGCATTTGTGTTTTTAGACACAAACCACTTCTGATTCTGCAGGGTTCTGTAAAGCACTTCGCTTTTTACAGGAATATCTTCCCAGGTGTAAAAATGGAAGGCAGCGGCCTCTCCAAGCACTGTATCGAACAGGGCCTTAAAGGCAAAATCATCATTGCGGTCGCTGAGATTTTTTACAGTCACAGTAGCCTTAATCATGTCTGTGTCCTTTTTCTTCTGAGAAGCCATGCATGAAAAATAAACGCTTACCTGTGCAACCGAAGGAATCTCGTAGGTAATAACCGCGCCGTCCGAAGTCTGTCTTGCAGAAGAACGAACTGCACTATCGGTTATAAGATTATAGGTTTTCTTTGAGTTCTTAAGGAAAAAAGCGTTTGTAACATATTCATTTGCCGTAGACAAAACCGGAACAGGCTTATCCTTATCGTTGAGAACGGCAATTGTATAAGAGCCTATGCCAGATTTGATTTTAATCTGAACCTTGCCAAAACGCTCTGTTAAATTCTTTTTAGAAGATTTTATCCAGCCGGTATAGTCCTTGGAATCCTTAGCAGTTTCTGTATTTTTAGCCGCAGCGGCACCAGCAGCAGCGTCGGCACCTTCTGTAAGGCCTGCGGCAAGGGCAGCTTCAGCAGCGGCCTCCTGACCTGCAGCCTGCTCTTCTGCGGGTGCTTCAACAGCAGTTTTTGCCTTTGACTTTGCCTTTTTCTTAGATGCTTTTTTTTCGGCTTTGGTAGATTTACACGAAGCGGCAGCTAAAACCATACAGATTATTGCCGCAGAATAAACTAGCTTTTTCATCGTCCCTCCGATCCGGAAGAAGAATTCTTCTCATCAAGCATTTTCTGAGCTTCAAGGGCCTTTTCCTTAAGAAGCTTTAACTGATATTTTCTTTCATCAAAGGGCTCAGCTGCCGGAACATCCTTTTCGCCAGCCTCTTTCAATTCCTGAATTATACGGTCAGATTCCTGCTGATTGTTTTTAAGAGCCGCAATCTGCTGCTCCAGCTCGGCAATCTGCTTTTCCAGAGTTTCATTTCTGGCCTGAGCAGCCGCAAGCTTCTGTCTTGTAGAATCCATAGCCTCAGAATTATAAAGACGCAGCTGGCGTTCATACTCTTCTTTTGCAGAAAGATACTCTTCACCGGTCTGCTTTAAGAGATAAAGCAGCTTTTCTTCACGGCCGCGCTGCAAAATTGTTTCAAGTCTGTACTGAGCGGCAGGTGTTTTTGCAGATTCAGGATATTCAGTTACAATACGCTCGTAAACTGCCCCCGCTTCATCATATTTATAACCGGCAAAAAGCGATTCACCAATATAAAAGAGTGCAAAGGAATACAATTCATCCTCAGGATAAAGATGGCAGTAGTCACTCAACACTACAATAGATTTTTCATATTCACCAAGCTGATAAAGAAGCTTACCCTTCTGATAGTAAACCCTTGCGTAATACATAGAATCAGAAAAGTTTTCCAGGAAGAAATTGCAGTCGTCCAGGGCATTTTTATTATCCCCGTCATAAACCTCTGCCATAATCAGCATATAGTATGTATCCGGATTAAGGTTTTCCTTATATGAGACTGCTTTTTTCAGCATGAATTTTGCATCAGACCAGTCGCCTCTGGAATAAGACTTGCAGGCTTCTACAAAAGCAGAAGAAGCGGATTCTGAGGCAGAAACGTACATAAAAACAGATGTAAAAATTACCGCAGCGGCAGTAATTCTCTTAAAAGCTTTTAACAATCTTCTCAACTCCATTTTAGGCTTCCGTTGAAAAAACAGGAACCTGAAACAACAATATCTGTACCGGCATCTATAACCGAGCTCAAAGTCTCGTTATTTATACCGCCGTCTACAGAAATCTTATAGTTTAATGAATGTTCTTCCCTGTATTTCTTAAGTTCTGCAACCTTTTCAACACAGGAAGGAATAATTTTCTGTCCGCCCCAGCCGGGATTAACAGTCATCACTAATATAATATCGGCAGAAGGTAGGATTTCCGACAGTAGTGACACCGGAGTTCCCGGACAAACAGCGACTCCGGCTTTTTTACCGGCTTCATGAATCATCTGGATTATGCGGTGAACATGATTTGTTGCCTCAAAGTGAAAGGTAATCCAGTCTGCACCGGCATTTACAAAAGATTCTATATGAAGTTCCGGTTTTTCAATCATAAGATGAACATCGAAAGGAAGCTTTGTGAGCTTTCTGATTGAGCGGATTACGGGCTCACCGTAAGTGATTTCGGGTACAAAGGAACCGTCCATTACATCGATATGTACTGCCCCACCCTGATTGTTTTCTATTTTTTTAATCTCACTTCCCAGGTTTGAAAAATCAGCTGAAAGAAGTGATGGCGCAAGAATTTGAGTTTTCATTTGGACATTATTTTAACAAAAAAATGCAGAATTTACAATAATATAGTTTAAAAATTGAAATTCCTAAAAAATCTGATGTGCTTCCGCTGCGATAACACCCAATCTGCGGGCGCCAGGCAGTGGAACATAGACTCGCTTCAGCTTCGCTTCCGCTCGCCCCTGGCGATGCAGATTGGGTATTCTCTCCGCTCGCGCACATCAGATTTTTTAATTTTACGCGTATTTATTTTAATACCACCGTTTCCGTTTTAAAATAATCTCCAGATAAAAAATCATAAAAAATTTTACTTGACATAATATGACTTTCGCTTTATAAATATTGCTCCACTTTTAACAAATTCTCATATTTTTTATTGATTAAAAATCTTTTCTTGTATAAAATAGAATTTAGACACTATGGACATTCAGACAGAAGCTGAACTTAAGGTTGCCCTGGGCTTTCTGCAGCAGGGAAACCCTTTAGAGGCACAAAAAATCATAAGTTCTCTTTTCGAGCATGACCTGGAAAGCACAGAGCTTGTCTATACAAATAAGTGCTGCATCTTCTGGATAGACTCCATAAAGCGTCTTAAGAGTATTAACGATTCGTTTGAACGCAGCGAAAGCATACTTCTGGAGTGGAAAAACTTTCAGGATTACATTTCGCGCGAAAGCCTTCCTTATGAGCCGGCACAATTTGCCGTTCAGCAGGGCTTTTTTAAGAACGCATTGGAAGAATACAAAAAAATGCTTGAGGAAAAGGATCCGCTCCAGAAAGCAGAAATCTACAAGAATGCGGGCATCTGCTATAAAAAGCTTGGAGATTTCGAAAATGCGCGGGCTTTCCTCACAGAAGCAAACAATATATATCCGAACCTTTCTTCGGTGCTTGCGGAGCTTGCAGACTGCTACTCTCTTTGCGGCGAGGATAAATTCGGAAAGGTACTGTACCGTGAAGCATTTTTTGCAGATCCGGACAGCATAGACCTTGATTTTCTTGATTCCGAGCTCATCAAATGCCTGATTGAAAAGACAAAGAGCAAGGGCTATTCAGGAAAAGCGCTCCTCTACTGGATTCCCGTATACGGAGTTCTCGGCGGAGTTTTTAACATAAAGAGAGAGCTGACTTCTCAGGAAGTCGCCAGACTAAAAAAAGACATCTACGCAATGGAAAATGAAATCAAGGATCCTTCGTGCAACAGCGAAATCCTCATTCCGCGTATGCTGAACTATTATTTCTGGCTTATGGATCATTATGATTTGGCAAATGAAAATCAGGCCAAGATTAATGAAGTGTTACTAAGAATAAAACTTCTGGATACCGCTGTGTACGAAATGTACATTAAATAACACAGGCCCAGACAAGGAGATTACAATGGCAGATTTATTGCAGTCAATTCAGGACATGCTTAAGGAAGAGACTTGGACTCGTGCAACAATCAGTAACTACACACAGAATGATCTTATGGAGCTTGCTGCTAAGGTTGTACAGGCAAAGCAGGAAGGCGTTGAAAAAGAGCTTAAAGAAATCTGTGAAGAGCACCTTTCTCACTCAAAAGACAGCATTATTGCCCTTTACATCACCGGCATTCTTTCACTTCATGACATCGAAAACAACTCTCTCGAAACACTTGTAGATATTTTCCAGAAAAACCACAAGGAAAACATTGTAGCCTACCTTTGCGAAAGCATTCTTTCAGATGACGAAAACAATTCTTTTGCCCTCCGCACTCTCGCAGGCTGCTACCTTGCAGAAGGCAACGACAGGGTTTGGGAGCTCTACGAAAAAATTGTTCGCATTGATTTTGCAGAAGCCGACCTTGCAAAGCTCCTCGCTGAGCACTACGAAAACGAAGGCGATGCAGACAATGCCATCAGCTACTACAAAAAGGCAATTCTCCGCTACATCAATGCAAATAACTACAATGCCTGCAAAGAAGTATGGACAAAGCTTGTTCAGCTCATGCCTGAAGAATTCGATTTCTTCCAGAACATCAGAAGAAAGATTTCTAAGCAGATGGGTGAAATAAAGACCACTACCCTTATGCAGGAGCTCTACAACTACTATAAAGACAACAAAAAATGGGATATTGCAATCACAATTCTTAAGCAGAATCTCGAAATTGACCCTAAAGACGGCTGGGCAAGAAAAGAAATTACAGACTGCTTCCGCGGTAAGTATGCTTCTCACAGCCACCTCGAAGACTACATCCGTTCTTCAAACCTTTCACAGAGCTACAGAAACGTATTCGAAGCAATCAGCGACTTTGAAAAACACATTGCGTTTGACAAGGGCGGCTACGTATTCCACAGAAACTGGGGTGTAGGTCGTATCAAGAGCCTGGCCAACGATACTCTGGTAATCAAATTTGGAAGCGGTGAGCACGAAATTAAGCTTGCTATGGCAGTTACAGCCCTCAAGCCTCTTGCAGATGACCATATCTGGGTTCTTATTGCCCGCAACTGTGTTGAAGAAAACGGCCAGAAGATTCCTCTTGCAGAAAAAATCAAGAAGGATAAGGTTTGGGCTCTTAAGACAATCATCAAGAGCTACGACAACAACTGTGACCTTAAGACAATCAAAAATATACTTGTACGTACAGTTACAGAAAAAGACGGAAAAACAAAGAAGGAATACGGTATTCTTACTTCCGGCGAATGGACTTCATGGAACGCAGCCGCAAAGAAGATTCTCGAAACAGACCCTGCCTTCGGCGTAAATCCTAACGACATCAATATGTATACAGTTCGCGAAGGAAGCATTACTCCTGTAGAAAAGCTTGCAAACGAATTCAAGGCACAGAAGCAGTTCTTTGCACGCGTAGATATCTTCTACAAGTTCTTTAATGATGAAGAAATGGACCGTACAAACGACAACTTTGCCGAAATGTACTCTTACTTCACTGGCTTCCTTAAGAATATTTCAAAAATTACAGAGCAGGTTCTTGCTTCTTACCTCGTTGTACGCGATGTAAGTGAAAAAGATTCACGCTTTACCTTCCCTGTAAAAGAAAACTTCGAAGAAATCTACAAGCGCCTGATTGAACAGGAAAGAGATACTCCTCCAAAGGGACCTTGCCAGATTTACTCTGCTTTGAAGGATTCTAAGAATACAAATCTTAAGGCATACTTCCTTAAATGCATAAAAGACCTGCTTACAGACTGGAAGGAGCAGTACATTCACCTCTTCCCTACAGTTCTCGACATGAAGCTTATCGAAGAGCTTATTAAAGCAGACTCTACAGCAGAAGTTCAGAAGCTCGTTAAGACCAGCTTTGAATCATATAAGGACTACCGCGAAACAGTTCTTTTCTTCTTTGAAAAGTGCCAGAATTTCGACTGGTTCAAAGATGCCGGTGTTTCTTACGAAAAACAGCTTATTACACTCATCAATATTATTGATCTTACCTTCCGCGAGATTAACAACCACGTTAATACTACAGAAAATAAGAAAATCAAGAAGAACGCGATTGACCTTCTTTTCAAAGACGACGCTATCTTCAACTTCATGTTCAAGAACGGCGAAGACTGCGTAAAGAAAATGTACACTCTTCTTGATGATATTGCTGATTCTGACATTGATTCTTACAAGCAGCAGGCAAGAAATAAGATTCTCGAAATCTATCCTGAATTTGAATTCCGCACTTCTGCAGAAGAAAAGAACTCTCAGCCTAAGGGTATGATTGTTACTGCTAAGAAGCTTGCAGAAAAGAAGGCAGAAATCGACAACATTAAGAATGTTGAGCTTGAAACTAACAAGAAAGACCTTGCAGATGCTAAGGCTAAGGGAGACCTTAAAGAAAACGCTGAATACCAGGCCGCTAAGGAGCGTAAGCAGTTCCTCGAGCACACACTTTCTAAGCTTCAGGAAGAGCTTAACCGCGCCGTTATCTTTGACCCTACAACAAGCACAACAGCTGTGGTTTCTTTCGCTACAGAAGTTACTCTGCATGATAACCTCGAAAACAAGGATGTGGTTTACACAATTCTTGGACCTTGGGAGTCGGATCCGGACAACAACATCATTTCTTACATGTCTCCTTTAGGAAACGCAATCCTCGACAAGAAGGTTGGAGAAAACGTTAATTTCGTTATCAACGAGCACAACTACGACTTGACTATCAAGTCTATTGAAAAGGCTAAAAACTTTTAATGGATAATTAATGGATAACCTTACAGCGAGAATCATTGAATTGTCGTCGGGAGTTTACGTAATTCCCGCTACGACAAATGTTGGTGTAATTACAAATGAAAACGCCTCTTCAACTGGTTCTTCTGTAGAAGTTTATCTGATTGATTCCGGCTGCACAGAAATAGACGGCGAATACGTACTCGATGTACTGAAAGCCTTTTTTGAGCAGCAGGGTCAAAGCTTTACACTTAAAGCAATAATCACAACACACGGGCACGCAGATCACTGCGGAGCCCATAATTTTTTAAAGGAAGAGACCGGCTGTGCCCTCTGGGCAGCAAAGCACGAAAGGGGCGCCATGGAAACTCCTGTTATCCAGGGAACAGTTCTCTGGGGCGGCTACCCTCCTCACGAAATGCGCACCCTCTTCTTTATGCCTTCCCCTACTTACCTTGACCGCCTTATAAATGCAGATGAAGTAATAGAGCTTTCCGGCGGCCGCAAACTTTCCTTCATGGAGCTCACAGGCCACAGCTACGAAAATCTTTGCGTAATTATTTCTGATAAAAATGATAAGAAGGTGATTTTCCCGGGCGACAATATTTTTCCACGCAATGAAATAATTAATCACTGGATTCCTCTTATTCTAAATCCGGTTGAGTACATGGAATCTTTAGACAAACTCTGTGCAATAAAGGATGTAGAATGGTGTATTCCAAGCCACGGGGATTTCTTAAAGCGTAATATAAACGAAGCCGCAGAGCTCAATAAGATTGCAATTATTTCTACAAGAACCTGTATTCTCGATTCTTTAAAAACAAAAAAGCACCTTACCGCAGAAGAGATTGTAAAATATGTTGCAGATAAAAATGGCATGAAGCTGAGTCTGAGCCAATATGCTCTGGTAAACTCAACCGTAAGATCTTACATTGCCGTTATGCACGATGCCCGCGAAATAAAAATGGAAGTGAGCGACAATAAATTGTACTTCTCACTTCCTCAGCGCTAGTACTTATTGTTAACCTTTTTAGACTCGTCCCAGTTTTCGTAAATATTCGCACCGCTCGAAGTTCCAATTCTGCTGGCACCCGCTTCAAGCATGGTAATAAGGGTTCTTGCACTTCTGATTCCACCGGAAGCCTTAACACCCATGTCATC
>JAEEGL010546075.1_pt1 | contig 10864 bp, 3 predicted proteins | sample 9134231 | NCBI WGS metagenome assembly JAEEGL01 (sample SAMN16246548, study PRJNA631951) | gut metagenome | biome: gut microbiome; feature: rumen; material: fiber-attached | host: Bos | place: Iran: Karaj | collected 2018-10
GCTCGACCGAGGGCGTTTCGAGCCGGCCCGCTTCGTCCGGCTTCGTCCCGACCCGCTTGCTCAGCGTCGAATAGGAGTGCTGGTAGACGCGTTTTCCGCCGAGCTCGCGCTGCAATCTCCCGCGATTGTCCGTCTCGCGCGTTTCCGTCGCGCCGGAATCGTCGTTTGTACAATCGGTTTTGGGACTGGCCAGGATGGCCTGGACCGCCTTCTTCAACTCGGACGCGTCGCCCTCGAACTTTTGCAGCTTCCCGCAGTCGTTTTCCACGGCTTCGATCGCCTTGGCGAGGAAAATGCCGTAGGGCGACGTCTTCCTGCCTTTGTCGTACTTCGGCAGCAGCAACAGGGATTCCGCCCGGGTATAGCAGACGTAGAAGAGCCGGCGCCACTCCTCCTCTCCTTCTTTCTTCTGGTTCTCTTTCGCGCCTTTGCCGAAACCCAGGAGCGCCCTGTTTCCGTCATGATAGAGATATGGGCCCTCGGCGGAGTTGTTGTGCCCTATGAATCCGCCGAAGGCGATCACGACGGGGAACTGCAGTCCCTTCGAGGCGTGGATGGTCATCACCTGCACAGCGTCGAAGTCCGTGCCCTTCTCCACCAGGTCGCCGTTTTCGTCGTCCGCCTCGTCGTCGCCCCGGGCAAGCCCTTCCAGGTGGCGGATCAGCGCGTCCAGGGAGCAGCGGTTCCCGTAGAGATAGTCGACGGAATAGCTGCCGATCTGCCGCAGCCGGGAGAGGCCCTGCATCTTCCCGATGTCGCTCAGCCGGCCTTCCACTTCGGTGTCCGCGAGAATCCGTTCCAGCATTTCGGCCCAGCGGCCCCGCCTCGCGAGCGCGTGCCACGCCTCGACCTTTCTCCGTTCCGCGCACATCGGGTCGTCGAAAAGGTCCGTCTCGACGTCGACCAGCCTGCGCCCGAAGAAGTCGGTCACCAGCGCCTCGTTCAGCGCCTTGTGGTTCTCCGCCGCGAAATCGGGCGACGCGACGGCGCGGAAAAGCGCGATCCACTCCGCGCATTCGCGGCTCGCGAACAGCCTCTTCTCCTTGTAGCGCGCGTAGGGGACGCCGGCCTTGCGCAGCGCGTCTTCGATTTCCGGCATCTCCGTGCCGGTTCGCGCGAGAACGGCGAAATCCCCGAACGTGGCGTCGCGCAGTTGCTTCGCGTCCTTGTCGTATATCCGAAGACGGGTTTTCCCGCCGGAGCACCATTCGACGATCTTGGCGACGGCGGCCTGGGCGAAATCTTCCGGGCCGCCTTCGGACTCCATCGTCCAGACGGGCTTTGCCGGTTCTCCGCCGATTTCCGGAGGAACCACCTTTCCCGACGCGTGGATTTCGTCCGACTCCGCCTCGTCGGCCACGAAATACCCGTTGCCGAAGAGCGCCTTCAGCGCGTTCACCATCTCTTCCGTGGACCGATAGTTGCAGGAAAGCCGGCGCGCGTTTTTTATCTCGCCCACGGCGCGCTGATAAACGCGGATGTCGGCGCCCTGGAAACCGTAGATGGACTGCTTGGGGTCGCCGACGACGAAAACCGCGTGGTCCTTCACGTCGAAGAAGAGCGTCTTGAAGATGTCCCACTGCAGCTGGTTCGTGTCCTGGAATTCGTCGATGACGGCGTATTGGTATCGGTCGCGAATCCGCTCCTTCAGCGAGTTGCCGTCCTCCATGAACGCCCTGTGGACCGACAGGATCATGTCGTTGAAGGTCTGCAGCTTCTCCTCCGCCTTGCGCCTTTGCCAGGCGTCGAAGACATCGCCGGCGCGAGAGACGAGGAACCTCTGGAGCTTGAGGTCGTAGGCTTTCTTGTCGATATCGCCCAATAGCGCCTTGAGCTCCTTGAGATAGGAGAAGGCGGCGTACATGTCCTTCGGCCAGTCTTCCTGCGGGCATTTCCCGTCCTTGAATGAACCCGCATACAGGGGGGCGCCTTTTTTCCAGCTTTTCAGGTTGTCCAAGAACTCGGGAATCGTTCCGTTCCCTTTTTTTGTAAAGCACAGGTTCTTGTTCTTTTCAAAGACGCCTATGCGTTCTTCCAGTTGAAGGGACGACGCGAGTTCTTCGAAATCGGTCGCCTTCGCGATCTTTTCCAGGTCTTCAACGGACAGCCGATCGTCCCCGAGTTTCGGCGATTCCACGCCGCCCAGCGATACGATCTCCTCGCCGTTGCGGTCCTTGCCCCTGTACTTGTCTATGATTCCGGCAAAAGCGCTTTTCAGGCTCTTGGCCAGCGAAGACGCACCGTCGGAGTCGTCCAGCAGCGCGACGAATTTGCCGTCCTCGCTCCATCGGTCGCGAATCAGCTCGTCGATCAGCTCTCCGACGGCCTCTTCGGCGACGTTGCCCGTCTCGAACGGGAGTCCGGCCTCGTAGGCGTGCTCCCGCAGCACTTTCTGGCAGAACGAATGGATCGTGAAGACCTGGGCGTTGTCGACGCTTTGCCTCGCGGCCTCGAAATTCGCCTTCCAGTCGACCCCGGGGGGAACAATCGCGCCGATCTCGATTCCGTCGGCGACTCTGCCCGATCCGAGGACGTCGTCGATCTTCCTGCGCAAGCGGTCCTTGAGTTCGCCCGCGGCCTTTTCCGTATAGGTGACCAGCAGGATCTTCTCCAGCGGAGTCCCGGACGCGATCATCCTGGCCACCATCAGCTGGATGGTATAGGTCTTGCCCGTTCCCGCGGACGCCTCCACGGAAAGACTTCTGGAGGGATCGAATTCCCTGATGTCGAACTGCTCGCTCATCGCTTCCCGTCCTCCGGAAGGCTTTCGCCTTTGGCGGCGGCATTCCCCCGGGCGTCGTCGACTTCCGCGAAGCGCCTCAGCGACGCCATCCTTTCGTTCTCCTCGAGCCATTGCCTCGGGAAACGGCTCGGATCGAACCCGACGCCGTCCAACGGCTCGAACAGCCGCTTCTTCTTGAAATGCGCCCAGCTCCCGTTTTTCCCATACAGTCTGTCCCGGAACTCGCGGAAACTCGGCTTTTGGTCTTTGCCGGGCCAATCGCGCAATTCGACGTCGACTTCCGCGCGATACGGCCCCGTCGCGCCATCGGCGACGCAGAACGCCGCGTCGTAGATTTTCTGCAGGCCGGCGCGCGCTTCGGCGGGCGTGCACCGCCATCGTCTTGTCGCGGGTTCATTCGCATCGGAAAAGACGTCCGTTCCGGAAACGGCCACTGCGGCGTCCCCCGCGTGCGCGGCGATGACGGCCAGCGCCTTCACGTAGGTTCTCAGCTTCGCCGCTTCGCCCGTCCTGCTGCCGTGGATTTCCGCGAAATTCGCGACGTCTTCCGTTTTTTCGGCGTCGCAGACGTCCAGACCGCCCGTCAGATGCCACGGCTCCTTTCCCGCTTCGTCGATTCTCAGGTCCTGGAATTTCCCGTTGCACCGCCGAACGCTCCAGTTCCCGACCAGATCGCCCAATTTCCCGCGGTATCCGTCCGCCAGCGCTTCAAGAGTCTCTTTCTGCTTCCTGCCGAACGCCGCGTTCCCGTCGATTCTTCCTTCGGATTCCAGTCTCTTCAGCGCCTTGTCCGCCTCTTTCCGGGCGTTGGCGTCGAACTCCGCGAGCACCATCTTCTTCAGGACGACGCTCTGCTCGAGCGCGGTCAGGCACAGCGGTTCGAATTTCTCCAGTTCGTCGTTCTTTTCCTCTCCTTCCGCAAGGCAGCGGTTCGCGCCGAAGACGAACGGGTCCTTCAGGAAGGAAGCCAGGTCGTGCACGGAGACGTATTCCGGCGGCTTGACCTTGCCCTTGCTTCCGGCCGCGTCGAGTCGGGCGTCCGCGGGCCGGCCGCACAGCCTGAGGCGATTCTCCTTGTTCCTCCGGCTCCTTGGGGTGAACAGTTCCCCCCAGCCGCGGTCTTCGTCCAGCGGAATCGGCGTCTCGGACAGCGCGTCGCCGACGAAGCGCTCCAGGTCGCGCACGACGGACGAGGGGTAGACGTCGGCGTCCTTCTTGAGGTCCTTGTTCACGTAGCTGACGTGGAACCCTTCGCTCGTGTTCATCAGCTGGCACAGGAACGCGTAGCGGTTCCTTTCCGCGGGGGCGTCGTCGCCGGGCCAGCGGGGGCGCGACTTCCGGAGGTCGAGCGAGTCCCTCGACCGGGTTCCGGGGAACGACGCCTCGTCCGCGCCGAGGAAGAAGAGGTGCTTCACCGGAATCGTCCTGTTGGGCGCGAACTTCATGAAGGTGACGCCGTTGACGAAGAGATTGCCGCAGCTGTACTCCGTCGAGCGCGCCGCGTAGAGCAGGCTCTGCCGCGCGATCTTCCGGGAAATCGATTTCGCCCCGGCGGCGAACTGGTCGCGCAGCAGCGAGAAGGCCGCTTCGACGCGCTTCTGGACGAACGCCTCGCCCTTCAGCCAGTCCGGAGCGCTGCGCATGTAGATCCACTTGTTCAGCTTCTTCCTCAGCTCGTCCAGGTCGCCCGGAGTCCCGATGCCGCCGTCCCGCGACTGCCCGATCCACTCTTCCAGGTCGGCGACGCACTCCGCGAAACGGCACAGCGAATCGTCGTCGGCGCTTTCGATGTCCGAGAAGGGCGGCACGGGCGTTCCGCCGACGTCGGCCTCGTCCGAAGACATCCGCGCCAGCAGAAGCCGCCGCTTGAGCGCCTCCCAGTCGTCCTTGCCGTCGGGCCGCCTGCGGTAGGTGTTCGTCTTCTCCGCCCAGGCCGCCCAGGCGTCGGGATGTTCGGCGGCGATTCCGCGCGCCGCCTGCACCGCGGGATTGCGGACCAGCTCGAAGAACTCCGGACGGGTGACGCTCCCGCGCTCGAGCATCGCGAAGAGATTCGTCATCGCGTTCTCGGTCAGGGAGGTGCGCGCCGGCGAATCGACGACGACGTACGGAAGGTGCAGGTATTCCTCCGCGTCGCCGGTCCAGTCGCCCTTCTTCTCCGGCGTCTGGTCGAACACGGAGGCGATCGCCGTGCGGTAGTCGTCGATGCGCGGACAGACGACGAGGACGTCCTCGATTCTCGCGCCGCCGAGCAGCAGCCCGCAGATCCGCGAATGCAGGTTCTCGACCTCGCGGATCCTCGAGGGAGCCGCCGCCACGTCGAGCGATCCGTCCCCGGCGCCGCGTCCGGCGTTCCCCAGCGGCTCGCGGTTCGCGACGGCGCGCTGGACCCGGCGCAGGAGCGTCTCGCCGCCGGAATCCTCCGACGAAAAATCGAAATCGTAGTCCGCCGCCAGGCACCAGAGCCTGACGTTGTCGCGGCCCGCCCGCCCCCAGGCGCGCAGAAGCTCGTTCTCCCTTTCGCGCACGTCGGCCTCGACGTCGTCCTGCAGCGGGTCGAACTCGCCTTCGTCGGGCCTCGCCGGGAACTTGAGCCCGTCGGGCGCGTTCGTCGACGTCCACGTCCTCGTGTGTTCGCCGACGTCTTCCCAGAACTCCATGCAGGGGTTCTGCGCGAAGACATGGACGTCGTGCCTTTCCGCGAACTTCTGGAAGATGACGCGGTAGAACTGCCCCATGCCGGAAAGGCCGAACAGATAGACCGGGCATTCCCGCCGGTGGCGGAAACCTGTATTTTCCAGCGCGTCCTTGTAGAGATACGGAATGGTCAGGTACTCTCGTTTCTCCGCGTCGAACACCTTCTCCAGCAGCGTCTTTCCGTCGGCGCCCTTCTCCTGGAAAACCGCCTTGTAGAGCTTCCTCTGCCACGCTTCGCGCTCTTTCAGCTTCCCGTCCTTCCCCGCGAAGAAGTCGTCGGCCTTTTCCGGCCCCCATTTTTCCAGTATCCCGGGCATGCCCCGGAGGAATCCGGAGGGGCGGCTTCTTTCGTATTCCAGGAAGAGCGCCGCCATTCTCGACGCGAAGTCAAACAGGCGGTTTTCGTCCAGCCGGCCGTCCGTCGTCAGGTAGCGCTTCACGTCGTCGCCCAGAGACTCGTAATGCGCCTTCCCCTTTTCGTCTTCGGAGGTCAGATAGGCCAGGATCACGTGCATCAGCATGTCGGCCTGGAGCTTCCGCTTGGAATCGTCCTTCCCGACGAGAACATCGAACAGGAACCGCTCGATGGTGGTGGCGTTCAGATTCGCGAGGGCGCCTTTTTCCTTGATCCAGCGCAGCCGGAACCACTGCTCCAGCTTTGGATCGGGGAAGATGACCACGGGGGCTTCGAAGGGGTTCTTCCACGCTTTGGAAAGCTCGTCGATCAGTTCTTTGGCCAGATTTTCGAGATTCAGCGCGAATTTCAGGTGAAGCATTGGATTTCTCGTCCCTCCTCCGGAGAATATATCTCCGATTGCATGACATTTTTTCGCGCCCGGGGATAAAAAACGCGCATACGGGTATATTTTTCCCTTAGGACCAGCGGGGGACGCCCCGCACAACAGAGGACCAGCGAATGAAGACCGTTCTCCGCTCCCCCCGGGCCCTGCTCGGGATCTCCGCCCTGGCCGCCGCGTGCGCGCTCTTCGCCTGCGCCGGCAACGCCCCCAAGGAATCCGCGCAGCAGGACGCCTCCGCCGCCCCGGCCGCCGACGCCCCGAAGACGGAGGCCAAGGCCGCGCTGCCCGACAAGCCGCTGCAGATCGACGCCTACGACTACGCCTCCGACGACCTGATCGCCGCGCAGTGGAAGCCGATGAACGCCGACAGCCGCGCGCCCCGCATGGGGAACGACGCCGAGCAGCAGGTCGCGGTCTTCGACGCGAACTTCACCACGCTGACCGACTGGCGCCTCTACTGGGACCGCGCCGTGCAGCTGAACCTCTCCGGCTACGACCGCCTGGTCTTCGAGGCCCGCGTGGAGGACCCCGAGGCGCTCTCGGGCGTGATGATGTACCTGGAGGCGGGCGACGGCTGGTACGCGCTCCCCACCTTCGGCCTCACGAACGCCTGGAAGAGCGTGGAGATCTGGCTCGAACGCGCCACCACCGAAGGCGTCCCGCTCGGGCTCGACCAGGTGAAGAACATCCGCTTCTGCCTGCTTCCCGGCGCCAAGAAGGACTCGCGCGTCTTCGTCCGCGACCTCCGCGCCGTCGCGGGCCTCGGGCTGGACGACATCGGCCGCTTCTCGACCTACAAGGACTACGCCTCCGCCGTGGCCGACCTGGAGGCGAAGGCCAAGGGCCACGCCAACGAGGCCGACGCGCTGGACCGCATCGACCGCGCGAAGAAGATCCACGACGAGGTCGCCGCGATGCCCGACGTCCGCGCGCCCGAGGCGCAGGAGAGGATCCCCGTCGCCAAGCGCTACATGACCGAGGCCTACGCGCTGCTGCAGGAGACGAAGAACCCCGAATGGCGCGGCATCTGGTGCCACTACGGCAACGGCCCGCTGAAGATCGGCGAAGGCCACAAGCCCTGGCGCAGCGCGCTGAAGGAGCTGGCCGCCGACGGCTACACCGCCATCCTCCCCAACGTCCTCTGGAGCGGCGTCGCCTACTATCCCTCCAAGCTCGTCCCGCCCTCGGCCTATGTCGACACCGAAGGCGACCAGATGAAGGCGATCCTCGCCGCGGCGAAGGAAAACAACATGGAGGTGCACGCCTGGAAGGTGATGTTCCAGTTCGCGGAAGGGTGGATGTCGCCCAGCAACTCGCCCGACAAGTTCCGCGCGGAAGGCCGCATGCAGGTCACCGCGACCGGCGACACCACGACCTGGCTCACGCCCGCGCTCGACGAGAACGTGGAGTTCGAGATCCAGGCGATCGAGGAGCTGATCTCCAACTACGACGTGCAGGGGATCCACCTCGACTACATCCGCTTCGGCGGCCAGAACGTCGACTTCTCCTCGCACATGCGCAAGAAGTTCGAGGAACGGATCGGCAAGCCCGTCGAGAAGTGGCCCGAGGACGTCCTCTCCGGCGCGCTGAAGGACGAATACAACAAGTTCCGCTGCGACCTGATCACCAACGTCATGCGCACGGTCTACAAGCGCGTGAAGGCGATCAAGCCCGACATCGTGGTGAGCGCCGCGGTCTTCGGCAAGCCCGACTTCGCCCGCGACAACGTCTTCCAGGACTGGGAGGCGTGGGCCAAGGAGGGGATCGTCGACGCGGTCTTCCCGATGTCCTACACCTCCGACGTGGAGGACTTCCGCGGCCAGATCCGCCAGCACAAGCTCGCGCTGGAGGGGACGAACACCAAGCTCTACGTGGGCATCGGCCCGGTGCTCTCCTCCTGGCAGACGCTCGACCTCGACGTGCAGGCCGACGAAATCCGCGCCACGCGCGAGCTCGGCGCCGACGGCTTCGCGATGTTCGAGGCGCAGGAATACTACATGAAGAAGGACCTGCCCTTCCTCGCCGCGGGGATGACCCGCCCCGAGGGCGACGCGCGGATCCGCCTGCCCGAGACCGAGAACCTCGTGGCGATGGGCAAGCCCACCGTCGGCACGCCCGGCGTCCTCCTCCCGCAGAAGAAGGTCCTGACCATCGCCGACTTCGAGTCCTCGTGGGACAAGAACAACGTCGGCGGCGGCGTCTTCCACTACCTCGACGCCTCGCGCGTGGGCACGAAGATCGGCGACAACCCCTGGACGACCCACTCCGGCGCGCCCGCCGAGCTCGGCAAGCACGGCGCGCTGATCGACGGCCACATGGGCGTCTCGAACCCGCCGCGCCACGCCTGGACCGCCTTCTGCACCAACCTCGACCCCGAATGGCGTCCGGTCGACATCCGCCCCTACCGCGCGGTGCGCTTCTGGGCGAAGGGCGTCGGGACGAAGTTCAACCTCGCCATCCGCCGCAAGGTGGTGAGCGACTACGCGAACTTCAAGGCGATCTTCACCGTTCCGGAGGAATGGACGCAGATCGAGATCCCCTTCGACAAGTTCGGCCAGCCCGCCTGGGGCAAGCAGGAGGACAAGGACTTCATGGACGTCACCGACATCTGCTTCGCCCCCGAAATGCAGGAAGGCAAGGACTTCCGGATGGAGCTGGACAACATCGAGTTCGTGGAGTAGCGGGCCCGACCCGCGATCTCCGGAACCGGATTTCCAGACGCATGAAAAAGGCCCCTCTCGCGAGGGGCCTTTCCTTTTCCGTTCGATCGCGTCCGGTCTAGTACTTGATGACGCGGACCTTGAGGACGTCGGCCGTGGCGACGATCTTCTCCACGAGGTCGGCGGGGATGTCCACGGCGAGGTCGACCAGGTTGTAGCCGATCTTGCCGTTCGATTCGTTCTTGAGCGACTGGATGTTCACGCCGGCGTCGCCGAGGATCTTGGTGATTGTGGCGATCATGTTGGGCACGTCGCGGTTGATGACCACCAGGCGGGTCTTGGTCCCCACGGCGGGCATGGCCGCGATGGCGGGGAAGTTGACCGAGTTGCGGATCACGCCGTGTTCCAGGTAGAGCTTCAGCTGCTCGACGGCCATCGTGGCGCAGTTCTCCTCGGCTTCGGCGGTGGAGGCGCCCAGGTGCGGGAAGTTGATGCACTTGGGGCACTTCAGCGTGACCTGCGAGGCGAAGTCGGTGACGTAGGCGCGGAGCTTGCCCGCGTCGAGGGCGGCGACCGTGGCAGCTTCGTCGACGATGCCGCCGCGGGAGAAGTTGCAGAGGATCGCGCCGTCGCGCATCGCGGCGATCATGTCGGCGTTGATCAGGTTCTTGGTGTTGGGGGTGAGCGGGATGTGCATGCTGACGGCGTCGGCGGAGCGCATCACCTCTTCGAGGTTGCTGGTGATCCGCACGGAGGCGTGCAGGGCGTGCATGTTCGCCACCGAGGGATAGGGTTCGTAGGCGATCACCGACATGCCGCGGGCGACGCCGCCGTTGGCGACGAGGACGCCGATCTTGCCCAGGCCGATCACGCCGAGGGTGCGGCCGCGGAGCTCGACGCCCGCGAACTGGCCCTTGCCCTTTTCGACGGCGGCGGAGATTTCCTTGTCGTCGGTCATCCCCTCGAGGCTCTTGATCCAGGCGTTGCCCGCGATGATGTTGCGCGCGGCGGCGCCCATCGCGTCGAAGACCAGTTCGGCGACCGCGTTGGCGTTGGCGCCGGGGGTGTTGAAGACGCAGACGCCCTTTTCGGAGGCCTTGTCGATGGTGATGTTGTTCACGCCGGCGCCGGCGCGGGCCACGGCGAGCACGCCGGGGAAGGAATCCGTGTCCACCTGGGCGCTGCGGACCAGGATCGCGTCGGGCTTTTCGTTGTCGTCGGCGATCTGGTAGTCGGATCCGAACAGCGAGAGTCCTTGCGCGGAGATCTTGTTCATGGTGCGGATGCCGAAGGGCTTGGTACGGAAAGGCATTTGCGGGCTCCCGAAGAGGTTCGCGCGGGGCGCCATTGCCCGGGCGCGGAATGCAATCTAGTAAATGGATTAGGGATCAGGTCTTAGGGATCAGGGATTAGTGCGGATTATCGCGCTTCGCGCAAAATGATTAAAAAAGGCCTCCGGAAGGGGGGCCTTTTCGCGGTCAGAAGGTTGGCGATTCCCGCGCCGCAGGCGCCTTGAATCCCCTGATCCCTGATCCCTAATCGCTAATCCCTAATTCAGGGTTCCTTCCACCGGCCGTTGGCCTTGATCAGCTCGACGAGCTCGTCGACCGCGCGGTCGGAGGGGATCCCCTTGCGGACGCACTCCTTCTTGACGTAGAGGTCGATCTTGCCCGGGGCGCCGCCCACGTAGCCGAAGTCGGCGTCGGCCATCTCGCCGGGGCCGTTGACGATGCAGCCCATGATGCCGATCGCCACGTCGTCGAGGTGCGCGGTGCGGGACTTGATCTTCTCGGTGACCGAGACCAGGTCGTAGAGCGTGCGGCCGCAGCCGGGGCAGCTGACGAACTCGGCGCGCGTGCGGCGCCGGCCGGAGGCCTGGAGGAGGTCGAAGCCCAGCTTGACCGACGCGTCGGGGTCGCCCGCGGCGTCCGCGCAGACGAGGTCGCCGATGCCGTCGACCAGCA
>JAEEGL012074536.1_pt1 | contig 10864 bp, 6 predicted proteins | sample 9134231 | NCBI WGS metagenome assembly JAEEGL01 (sample SAMN16246548, study PRJNA631951) | gut metagenome | biome: gut microbiome; feature: rumen; material: fiber-attached | host: Bos | place: Iran: Karaj | collected 2018-10
ATGCCGTGCGGGACATCATTGCCGAACCCATGCGCGCCAAGGCGCGCCTCCTCCGGGAACTCCAGCAGCTTCCATTCGAGAAGCCGGAGCAGAAAAAGGTCTTCACCGACTGGATCACCTCCACGCCCGACCTCTCTTCCGTCGATGTTCTCCGCGCCGTCCACCGGCAGGCCCCGGCCCGTGCCGTACTCCTCCGCGAACTCGCCTCCGCCGAGCCGCCGCCCTCCGCCGAGACGGTCCTCTCGCGCTTCGCCGCCCTGCAGACCGGCGCCGCAGCGGCCGATCCCGCCACCGTCGCCAACATGACCATCGCGCTTCTCCGCAACGCGGTGCCGCCCGTCACCCCCGCCGAGACGCAGAAAATGCTCGCGCTCCTCGATTCGCCGCTCCTGCGCGGCTACGCCGCCCAGCTCGACGCCATCGCCGGGGCCAAGACTATTGACGGAGTCCGCAAGGCCGACCGGGAGGCCATTCGCTCCCTTTCCGGCGCATTCACCGCTACCGCCTCCGCCCTCGCCGCGTCCATCAACGCTCCGTGGGACGCCCCGCGCGAGTGCCTCGCGCCGCTAACCGCAGTCCAGGCGAACGTGCGCGCCGCGGTCCGGCAGGTCTCGCCCGCCTTGGCCGACGCCCTCGATGCCGCGCATCCCGCCCATCCGCCTTTCCCGGCGCCGGCCAATGCGGACGCTCTTCCGTCCAACAAGGACGGGCGCAAGCAGTTCCTCATGGGGCTGATGGAGACGTATCGCGACAAGGAACTCAACTCGGAAAGAGGGCGTTCAGTACACGGCCGAGGCCACATCATCCGCGCCTACTTCTACGCGACCGCATTCTGCAACATCCTCGCCGAGCAGGGGATCAAAGTCGACCGCAACGCCGTCATTCTCGGCATCGCCGGGCACGACCTCGGCCGCAGAGGACTGGGCAGCGACCGGTGGGAGGAGGTCAGCGGAAACATGACGGGCGAGGCCATCCGCCAGCAGTACGGCGACGATGCCGCCGGCGAGGCCTACGAGAAGGAAATCGCCGATTCCATCCTGGGCGTGGAGATACACCCCGAGGGCCAGCGCAAGCGCACGGTTCCCGCCTCGCCGACCCTCGAGGCGCAGCTCCTGCAGAGCGCCGACAGCCTCGACATCGGCCGCACCGGCGACTTCGACCAGTACTATTTCGACTTTCTGCGCGACAAGAACGGCAACGTCCATCCCGACGCCCAGAAGATCCGCGACCAGCTGGCCCAGGAGGCCAACCTCCTCCAGCGCCTCACGAACCCCCTCTGCGCGAACTACCATGCGCTGCTGAAGCTCGGCATGGACGCCGGCAACGCCACCGGCCCCCTCGCGGCGGAACTGGAGAAGCAGCGCGACGCGCTCGACAAGCAGATCACGAACGAGATGATCGCCCAGGCCAACAACGCCGACAACGAAGCGTTCTTCGACGACTTCGAGGACGTCATCCGCCAGCACCCGCAGATGTTCCCGCTTCTCACCCAGTACTACCTTGACGCCGAGTGACTTTTTGCAGACAGCCGCCTCTCAACCTCATGGAACACAAGGGACTTATGAACACATTCGCCTTCACATGCACTGGGCCGCATGCAGTTCTCGTCATGCCTGGGATCAAGCGTGTCGAGAACCGCGGCATGATGCCGTCCGCGCTCGCCGCGCAGATGGCAGCGGCGGAATATGATCTAGTATCCGCCAGTTTACGGGCGAGATGGCGTAACCTTTTCTGTCTTGGCGTGTAGACATGGCAGAATTCCATCTGATCAACCACTGAAAAAATGAGGTAAAGCAATGGCAACACCCAACATCACCCTGACGCAGTTCAACAGGATCGCGAGCGGCGACTACAACGCCGGTCTCGTGGACTTCAAGACCGACGCGACTGGCAACGTCGAGAACGAGCTCACGAAGGTGAACAACCATGTTCACAAGACGAGCAAGAACACCGTGGAGCTTTCGCCCGAGCGCATTCTCGAGGTGAAGGAGGCGTTCCTGAACGCGCTCCGGAAGGGCGGCGTGAATCCAGCCAAGCTCGCCGAGATCCGCGAGCGGCTCGGCATCCCGTCCGACCTCGCCGCGTCGCTGAACGTGGACGAGCGCCACGAGATGATGAAGCGCCGCTTCACGCCGCTCACGCGCCAGGCCGTGCGCGACATCCTCGACACGTACGCCGCCCAGGGGCGTGGCTTCACGCACGAGAGCCAGAGGGCGGTGTCGCTGGATGACGCGGAGGCCGCTTCCGCGACGTCCCGCATGAAGGCGTCCGACGCCAGAAAGCGCGACGAGGTGAACGCCGTGTCGCTCGGCGCCGCGAAGGGGCGCTACGCCCACGAGATAGGCGATGCGCTGGCTCTCCTCTCCACGAACCGGCCGCTCGCCAAGATCTGCCAGGCCGTCGGCAACCGCTACAAGGGCGAGAACGCCGTCAACGAGAAGGAGGCGGCAAGGACGGCCATGAAGAACCAGTTGACCAAACTGTTCCAGCAGGCGCTCCAGCTGATCGACGGCAACGTCAGCGAGACGGGCAGCTTTACGTTCTTCGGGATGAAGGCGAAGATATCCAAGGGTGGGAATGGCAACCTGACGGTCATGCTCGAAGACGGGTCGATGAAGCAGAAGGTGTCGCTCGGCAAGACGGCGCTCGGGTTCGTGAACGACCTGATCGCCCGCGCTGTCCTGGACGTCGACACGCTCGGGGCGGACAACCTCAAGCTGATGCTGGACAAGGTGTTCTCGCGCGACGTGGAGGGCTTCCTCACGGGCGAGGACCGCACGTCGCTCACGCGCTCGTTCGCGGCGATGATTCTCATGAAGAAGACCGGTTCGCCCGATCAGAGGCAGAAAGAGTACGGCGACCTCATGAACGGCGCCTACAACACCGGGACGCTCGTCGACGTGGCGAACCTCGCGCTCGACGGAAAGGTGGCGACGAAGGACGACATCGACCGTCTGCACGCGGAGCTCGCCAGGAACAACGCCGGACTCGACGACGAGATGAAGAAGATGCTGACGCGCGTCGCGGGGTTGCCGCTCGAGAAGACCGTGGGCGACTACGGCGTCTCCTACGAGTTTTCGGTGGGGCAGCGCATCGGCAATCCCATCGTCGCGGATCTGGGGCAGGTGGCGGACGAGGCGATCCCGCCCGCCCCGCCGATGCCGATCCACATGTACGACAGGCTGCTCGCGCCCGAGGCCGTCAAGAACTTCATCGCCGACCTGGTGTTCTCCGACGAGACGATGGTGTCCGACGTGGTGGTGAACCTGCCGGGCGAGACGATGCGCAACATCCTCTCCGACGACAAGAAGCTCGCGGCGTTCGCGCAGCTCGTCAGAACCCCGGAGATCGTCGACAGGGCCGTCGCGCCGGCGCTGGCCGGCGCGGTCAAGGCCGCTTTCGCGAAGATGGCGGAGGTGCTGGACGGCGCGTGGCGGGCGGCCCACGACGGCGAGACGCTGGCGCAGGCGATGGCGAAGAACGACTTCGCCACGAACCTCGCGGCGTTCGTCCGCGACAGGAACCGACTGCCCGGCAGGGAGCTGGCCAAGTTCGACCCGATCATCCAGAACATGGCGAACAAGGGCTGCGGCAGCCTGCAGACGTTCATCAACCAGGTGTTCCAGATCGACGCGAACGCCGTGGCCAACGCGCAGGGCGGCTTCACGACCGAGCCCTACAAGGACATATCGCCGGAGCAGGTCAAGGCGCAGCTCGACGCGAAGAGCCTCAACCAGATTCTGGACGATGCGGCGACGGACTCCGCTTCGCCCGGGCAGGTGGCGCTCTTCAAGCAGGTCCTGGGCGACTATTTCGTGAACATGTCCAAGGCCGCCGACAAGCGCGCGGCCTTCGCCGCCGCGCTGCGGTATTCGCAGACGTTCGAGTTCGACGGCCTGAAGGGCGATGCGCTCCAGAGCGCGAAGATGAAGGCGACGGCGAAGTTCACCGGCGCGATCCTGAAGGGCACGAGCCCGCTCCTCCAGAAGATGATGCAGGGCCTGCCGCGCACGGTGCTGGGCGAATTCGCCGAGGCGCTCGACGACATGAAGAGCCGCCTCGCGCCGATCCCGCGCAAGATCGTCCAGGCGCATCTCCAGAAGATCGTGGACGGCTCCGGCGGCAAGATCAAGTCGATCGCGCTCAAGCAGTCGCTCGGCGCGGCGTCCGTAGGCGAGGCGTTCCTCTGCACGTTCGTCTACACCGACAACGGCGAGGAGAAGAAGGAGGACATGGTCGTGAAGATCATGCGCCACGACGCCGAGGAGAAGGTGAAGCGCGAAGCCGAGGTGTTCACGGCGGCGGCGGCGAAGATCGGCCCCGGCATGCTCAAGACGTGGCAGGGGCAGCTCGCGCAGTACATGACCGAGTTCGACTTCCAGAACGAGGCCCGGAACGTCGCGGAGGGCGTGAAGCTCTACGACGTGGAGGGCGACGCCCAGCATCCCTACAAGGCGATCGCGCCGTCCGTCCGCTCCATGAAGGTCTCGCCGCTCGTCCAGCCTTCGAAGAACGTCATGGTCTGCACGCGGGCCGAGGGCACGACGGCCGACACGTTCTTCACCCAGATGCGCGAGAACATCCAGACGTCGCTCGATCCGGTGCTGGAGCGCGACGGCGGCACGGGCCGCCTGAAGTGGGATCCGCAGACGAAGAAGCCGATCTTCAAGAAGAACGTCGGCTCCAGCATGCTGCACAGCGCGCGCATGTTCTGCGACTACGAATATCAGCGGATAGCGAAAACGCAGCAGAAGCTCCAGCAGGCGGCCAGCGTCTGGTTCAGCGAGGCGCTGCTCGGCTCCGGCAAGTTCCATGGCGACGCCCACGCCGGCAACCTGATGGTCACGGTCCAGGGCGACCATGTCACGTTCATCGACTTCGGCAACCTCTACGAGCTCAAGACTCACTACGAGCTGGACGATCAGGGAAACCAGGTCATGGAGACCGTCCAGGAGGAGAACGAGGAGGGCGAGATGGTCGACGTGCAGCGCCCGAAGGTGCTGCTTGACGAGCGCGTGGAGCTTCTGCGCCTCATCCTCGGCGCTACGATGCGCGACAAGAAGTTCTTCCTGCAGGGCTTCGAGAAGCTGCTCTCGGCCGAGGGCAAGGCCGCGCTGGAGGCGAACCGCGCCAAGGCCGAGGCGATCCTCGATTCGGTGCTCGCCAAGGGCGCGTTTTCGTTCGACGTGTGCTACCGCCTGCAGGGCGCGCTCTCCGAGCTGCAGAAGCTGGGCCTGGAGATGCCGCCGCAGATCAACTGCTTCGTCCAGTCGATGACGCGCTTCCAGAACACGATCGCCGAGATGAACACCATTCTCAACCAGACGCGCGCCGTCATCGACGCTCTCAAGGAAGGTCCGGCCGTCGAGAACCTCCCGCCGCCCGATCCGCTTGACATCATGGGGGACATGCTCCATTCCGCGAAGAAGCCGGAGGGCGCCAAGCTCGTCGAGCTGGAAAACCCGGCATACGATCCCGCGGCGCCGGAGGGCGATCCGGACAGAATCCCGTCCTGGACCGTGCCGGCGTTCGTCGTCAAGATGAATGAGCTGGGCAAGCTGAATTTCAAAAACAACGCTCTTCTGAATCCAAACGGCGAATACCAGACCAAAATCAAGACGAGCATCCGGAACGCGCCGGACAAGGTGGAGGAGGCGAAGCGCATCTGCGAACTGTTCAAACGCCACCTCGACACGGTCATCCTGGCCACGCAGAGGGAGGATATGGACAAAATTGCGGCCTCCTTCGAAAAGAGCTGGAACGCCGCAACGACCGAAGATGCCCGGACCGCCGCCCTGAACGCCTTCGCCATGTCGTACGCGACCTCCACCCGGGCGCAGATTGCCACCGAGGCGAATTCCTACGTGAGCATCTACACCGGCCAATACGAGGCGCCTCCCACCTTCGCCAAGGTCGTCATGGGCGTGCTCTTCAACGGCGCCGCCGCGGCCCAGAAGATGTTCGACAGGAACTTCTCGACGATGGACAAGATCAACCTCGGCCTCGACGCCAAGTCCATCGCCACGAACGAGCTGGGCGTCAGCAGCGCGACGCTTGCGAAGACCATGCTGCCCAGCTTCCTGTACAACGGCCCCAGCGCCGACGAAATCATCCTGTCCGCCATCAGCGAGGACGCCCAGAAGATGGGCGGCGACAAGTCCTACCAGATTGACATCGGGGTTTAAAAGTCGAAAGGTTGAAAAGTGCGTAGCGACGGCGCCCTCGCCGTCGAGTGCCGAGGTTGAAAGGTTGAAAGGTGACATTCGGTGAACTCATAGAAGGGCTGGGCAAGAAACTTGGCGTGGAAATCGAGGACGCGGGCGGCGCGTTCGCGTTGGAAATCGACGGCGAGACCGTAGTTTTCCAGCAGGCCGACGACGATCTGGTGCTTGTGCGCGCCGATTTGGGCGAGATCCCGCCCGACCGGCGCGATGCCATGGCGGCGGCCGCGATGGTGGCAAACTATCTTTATCGCGGCACAGGCGGTTCGACGCTCGACGTCGAACCTGCGGACGGCCACCTGCATCTTCAGAAGTACAACTGGCTGGAGCGTCTGGACGCCGACAAGGCGCTTGCCATGCTGATGCGCTTCGCCGAGACCGCCGCGCTGTGGCGGCGGCTCAAGGACGAACCGCCTGGCGAGGGTCTCCGCGATGCGTCCTCGCCGCCGCATGGCGACTTCATGCAGGTGTGATTAGCGTAACCATTCGGGAGTTCATGTGTACACAAGAGAAAACCCTTTCAAACTTTCAAACCTTTCAACAGGAGACAATCATGACACTAGACATCAACACCGGATACAACTCGACATGTTCGGCGGCGAGGAGAGGATCCCCGACTCGGTGAAGAAGGCGATGGTGCTCTCCGACTATGGCGAGGGCAAGCCGCTCAGCGCCCGCCGCATCAGCCTCGTGAAGGCGGCCGTGGATCGGGTGGCCGTCAGCGCCGGGAAATACGCCGAACGGGCCGTCGCCAAACTCCGGGGAAGCAACGTCTACACGCGTTCTGAAATGACCGAGGAGCGTTTTGCCTCGCTGTCGAAGACCGTGCAGGACGCGATCGTCTCCAGCGGCGACGACACGGACGCGATGGAGGCGGTCGCCGAGAATATCTTCGACATCTGCGTGGCGGGCGACAACGCCCTGCGTCCCGAGGAGACGAGCCGGGCGAAGATCGAAGCCATCAAGGCCAACTTCCGGGAGCTGCGCGAGGTGGCCGGCGGAGACGCCGCCCTCTTCGGGGTCGGGAAGATCGCCATCAAGAACCTCGCGGGCAAGAGCTTCCCGGCCGGCGCCTTCCGCAAGCTCGTCGCCGCCGCGCGCAAGGCGGACGTCTCCACCATCAAGCGCCTCCGGGCCGACACTGGCCCGGTGACCATCAACCGCGCGATGCTCCAGTTCTTCCGGAACTTCGACGAGATCCTCCACAAGACCGGGCTGCTGGCTGCCGTGGCGGACGACGCCACCCTGCTCAACGGCCTCCAGAACTTCATCGGGGCGGCGATGCTGGGGCAGTTCGGCACCTCCAAATTGCGCGCAATCCAGGAGGCGCTCACGGGCGAAAACGCGGCCGACCTGGACGCCCTGCTCATCGAGGGATCGAGAGACTGGTTCGCGTGCGTCGATGCCATTACCACCAAAGTGCTCGACGAGGCGGTCATGGGCAAAGGCGGCCTGGAGCCAACGGAGAAATTCAAGGAGCAGATTCGCGACAACATGGAGCGGACGGGCCGGTCTGGATTCGCCATGCTGCAGAGCATCCTCAGCACCCTTCTCGGCGATGACAAAATGAAGGAGCTGCCGGACGACTACAAGGGGGTAATTCCGGAGAACTTCAAGATGATCGTCGAGGACTACGCGCAGGACACGCGCCGCCAGCTCGGCGACAAACCGAAGTCCTGATTCGAGGCGAAGCACAACGGCGGTTCAAAAAGGAGTGTAAAACAGAAAGGAAACGTCAGTGGCACTTGACATAAACGGATACAACGATACATTCAGGGCGTTCACAGACTTCGCGGGGCGGCGAAGGGGACGCTTCCCGGCGCGGCGGCGCGTAAGGCCGCGATCCTTGCCAAACACGGCATCGTGCGCTGAAGGGACGGGAGGCTGATGACATGAATGCAAAACGAGACTTCGATACGTTGGCTGGACGGATTGAGACCGTTTCGTCTTTTCTGAAAGAGGATGCAAGGTCGGTCATCAACCGCAGCGTCACGGCACGCGCCTGGCTCACGGGGTACTACATCGTCGAGTACGAGCAGCATGGCCAGGACAGGGCGAAATACGGCGAAGGGCTGTTGAAAGCGCTTTCCAAAAGGCTCGGGAAGGCCGATTGTTCCGTTCCTAGGCTGAAGAAATTTCGCCAATTCTATCAATCGTATCCCGAATTGAAGCATCCTGTTGCCGACTATCTCTCAAATCGCATGCAGAAAGGATATTCGCCGATTATCCAATTGCCGATACCCGCCGGGCGAATTGGAGAATCGCCGATTATCCAATCCAAGGATTCGTTTGACATTGTTGTCCATGATGGAGACAATATTTCCATTTCCCCATGGGCGCTTTTCAAGCGACTTTCCTACACGCACATTCTTCAATTCATGGGCTAGACGCGCTTCAGCGCACGTTTTATGCGTCTGAGGCGATACGCGGGACGTGGAGCGTCAAGGAACTGAAGCGGCAGATTGCCAGCCGCTACTACACTCGCAGCGGCTGGAGCAAGTCGCCGGAGAAGCTTGCCGCATTGACGCTCGCGAACGCGGACAAGGAGACTCTTCGAGAATCGCTACGCTCTCCGCACGTGTTCGAGTTTCTCGGCCTTGCCGCAAGGGACGTCTGGGAAGAGAGCGACTTGGAGCAGGGCATCATCGACCATCTTCAGGCCTTCATCATTGAAATGGGAATGGGATTTTGCTTCGAGGCCCGGCAGAAGAAGATTTTGATCGATGACGAATATCACAGAATCGATCTTGTGTTCTACCATCGGATTCTCAAATGCCATGTTCTCGTCGAGCTCAAGGCCAAGAAGTACGGCTACGAGGATGCAGCGCAGCTGGGAGTGTACATGGCCTACTACCGCAAACACGTCTGCCGCGCGGACGACAACCCGCCGATCGGCATTCTTCTCTGCACCGAAGTCGGCAATGAAATGGCCGAGTATGTGAGCACGTTTGTGGATCCATCCCTGTTCCTGTCGAAATACGAAGTGGAACTCCCTCCGAAGGAGCGGATCGAGGCGTTCCTGAAAAGCGAGAACGGGACTGGGGCACAACGACAGGAGACGCAACGATGAGAAGATGTTGCCAATGTGGAAGTGTTGCCAGGTGCCAGTTTCCAATGATGGCGAAATTGGGAAACGGCAACTTTGGTATTGGCAACATTCGCACAATGGCAATATTCTGTAACCTTTCGGCGATTTGCGTGTAGACAGGCTGAACGGCAACTTCATAAAAAAAAAGGAGACCTAACATGAGCATGCAGATAGACACGAGCAAAATGGCGATGTTCCGGAATGTGAATTTCGGCAGCGAGAACGCCATCGCCAACCTGAACGACGGCAAGACCAAGCTCGTCAAGAACAAGGAACTCGGCTCGATTTTCTCCAGACTGGGGCGTTCCGGCGCCGAGCGGGCGCAGAACAACGCCGCGCGGACCGAACTTCTGCGGTCGCTCGGCCGGGCGTTCGGACTTTCCGGCATGTCCGAGAGCGACGGCAAGACGAGGTTTTCTGCGGAGTTCATGAAGAAGCTCGAAACCATCCTCGGTCGCGAAGTGCTCAAGACGGCCGATTTCAAGATCGACGCAGACGGAACCGTATCCTCAGGCCGTCCGCTCACCCAGCGGCGCATCAAGGCGATTCTGAACCGGGCGATCCTCATGAACCCGGGCGAGTACAACTACGACGACTACAAGATCAAGCTCGACTACGTGAGAACGCGCCTCGACGCGATGAAGACCGCCGAGAACAAATCATCCATCGAGGGGGCCAAGGCGAAGTTCGACCTTGTGGAGCGGATGATGAACTTCGTCAAGGACGACCTTCCGAAGCTGATCGACGACAACGACGACTACCTGTACGACAAGGAGGCGAATCCCTACGTGCTGCGAATGGCCTTCAAAAGCGTTCCGCTCACGAGCCTGTCCAGGGTGAACGAGTATGTGCAGAAGAAACTGGGCGCGCCGTTCCATCTCAGCGAGAACGTGATCCCGCAGAGCGAAATGCGGAACAAGATTGTCGCAAGCCTCGACGAACTGACGGATCCGAAGAGCCAGATCATCGGCTACTACGACCGCGTGATGAAGTCGTACGTGACGGCGACGCTGGACACCTTCATCGAGTGCGAGAAGCTCGACAAGATGGACGCCTACATCAAAGAGCTGAACGGAACGGCCATCTGCGTCGAGGCGAAGACGTCCGACCTCATCGACTTCAAGCTCAAGACCATCTCGCCGGAGGAAGGCCCCGTGGCGACGCACAACAACGACCAGCCGCTCGACCAGTGCATAGGGCGCATTATCAGTGCGATGATAAAGGCGAAACCCGAACTCATGGAAAGCGAGGACTTCAAGGACTTCGCCGCCGAGGTCAAAAAAGACCTGGTCGGCACGATCCGCCCGATCACCGAGCCCCGCAACGAACCTGGCGGCATCAAGTTCCGCCCCGTCCTCGACGAGAAAGGCAAGCCGGTCGTGCGCGTCATAACGGAAGATGACATCGACAGGATCGGCCAGGCCTGCATTGACGTCATCAACGGTGCCTAATAGGGACAAAGACGAACCTGGGTGGCTGATTGACTCAGGTTGCGTTGGATTCCAAGTCTGAGGCTCTCGTCTTGGCGTAAAGTTCTTTGATTGGAGGGGGACGG
>JAEEGL014464801.1_pt1 | contig 10864 bp, 12 predicted proteins | sample 9134231 | NCBI WGS metagenome assembly JAEEGL01 (sample SAMN16246548, study PRJNA631951) | gut metagenome | biome: gut microbiome; feature: rumen; material: fiber-attached | host: Bos | place: Iran: Karaj | collected 2018-10
GCGACCTGCGGGCATAAGACTAGGGCCGTGCTGGTGATGGATTCGGAACACGTGATTCTTTCTCCGCTGCAGCCGGAAACGGTGGCTGCGCGGATCGACGAGCGAAAGGGCGGGGAAGAGAACGTATGAAAGAAACCAGAAAGGGAATGCTGCTTGTGATTTCCGGCCCTTCCGGCACCGGAAAGGGAACCCTGGTGGCCAAGCTTCTGGATCAGGACCCGACCTTCGCGTTTTCCGTCAGCGTGACGACCCGCGCCCGGCGTGAAAATGAAATCGAAGATGTACATTACCACTTTATTTCTGACGCGGAATATGATAAACTGCTCGGCGAGGACGCGTTCATCGAGCATGCAAGCGTCCACGGCCACCGGTACGGCACCCTCAAGAGCGAGGTGTACGCCCGGATGGAAAGAGGGCAGAACGTGCTGCTGGACATCGATCCCCAGGGCGCGCGAGCCGTAATGGAAAAAGAGCCGGACTGTGTGAGCGTCTTTATCCTTCCCCCCAGCTATCACGAGCTGAAGGTTCGCCTCCATACCCGGAACACCGAGCAGGAGGAGGAGATCGAACGCCGGCTGAACAACGCCCGGGGCGAGATCGAACAGATGAACCGGTACCGCTACCTGGTGGTGAACGATAACCTGGAACTGGCCTTTGATCAGCTGACTGCGATCGTGCAGGCCGAAAAGCACAATTCCGTCCGCTATTTCCCGGAAGTCGAAGAATGACAGGAGGAAGAAAGAATGTCCATTGTTGATCCGAGTGTACTGGAGCTGCTGAATCATGCGGAGAGCCGTTATACGCTGGTGGTGGAAGCCAGCAAGCGCGGCCGCGAAATCGTGAACGGCGCGATGCCGATGATCGACGCGGAAGGCATGAAGCCGCTGAAGACCGCCGTGGAGGAAATCAACCGCGGCCTGCTGACATATGACAATCCCGTGGAACCGGAGGATCAGATTTCATGACAGACCTGACCGGCAGAGAGGTTGTGCTGGGAGTAACGGGAGGCATTGCCGCGTACAAAAGCGCGGAAATTGTCTCCCGTTTGCGTCATCTTGGCGCCCATGTGCACGTGATTATGACGAAGAACGCAACAGAATTTGTCGCGCCGCTGACGTTTCAGACGCTGTCCGCCAACCCGGTGGTGACGGATACGTTTAACGCGCCTGAATACTGGAATGTGGAGCATGTGGCGCTGGCCAAACTGGCGGATGTTTTCGTCGTCGCTCCGGCCACGGCAAATATCCTGGCAAAGATGGCGTCCGGCATCGCGGACGATATGCTGTCGACCACCCTGCTGGCAACAAAGGCGCCGATCCTGGCAGCCCCGGCGATGAACACCGGCATGTGGACCGCAACGGCGACCCGCGAAAATATCAGGACGCTGAAAGCGCGGGGCGTACGCTTTGTCGGTCCCGACACAGGCGTTCTTGCATGCGGCGATACAGGGGCCGGACGCATGAGCGAGCCGGAAGAAATCGTGAACGCGATCGCCGGGATACTGAGCCGGAAAAATGACTATCAGGGGACACGGGTGCTGGTTACCGCGGGAGCTACCCGGGAACGGCTTGATCCCGTCCGGTTCCTCACGAACGATTCCAGCGGAAAGATGGGGTTCGCCCTGGCGGAAGCCGCGCGGGACCGCGGCGCGGAAGTGACCGTGGTCTGCGGCAGCGTTTCCGTTCCGGTACCGGACGGCGTCCGCATTGTAAAGATTGAATCCGCCAACGATCTGCTGGACGCCATGACGGCGGAAGTTCCGGCACAGGACGTCGTAATCCAGGCAGCCGCCGTGGCGGACTATCGGCCGGAAACGTGCCGGGACACGAAAATCAAAAAGAAAAGCGGCCAGGCCATGACGCTGACGCTGGTCGAAAACCCCGATGTCGCACAGGAGGTCGCAAAGATCCGGAAACCGGGACAAATCCTGGTCGGATTCGCGGCGGAGACAGATCATGTCACTGCGCATGCCAAAGAAAAGCTGAAAAAAAAGAAACTGGATATGATTGTCGCCAATGACGTTACAAAAGAAGGCGCCGGCTTCAATACCGACACCAATATCGCCGCCCTGATTACCGGAGACGGTGTGCAGGAATATCCCCTGATGCAGAAAAGGGAACTCGCGGATATTATTCTTAACGAGATCGGGAAAATCAGAGCGAACGGTCAGTCCGGAGAAGACTGATCAAAAGGAAGATCCACCATGTTGCCGCCGTCATTCCAGAGCCTGTCCAGACCATAGTAGGCACGCTCGTCGCGATGGAACAAATGGACCATCAGATACCCGTAATCCAATACAGCCCAGCGGCCCTCGTTCCGCCCTTCACTGCGGCGCAGACGGAGCCCCTGTTCAGCAGCCAGGTCATCGACGGCGTCAGCCAGCGCGGTGACCTGGTTTGCAGTCCGCCCGGTTGCAATTACCAGATAATCGCACAGAACGGTCAGATGACCGACTTTCAGCACGACGATGTCCGTCGCTTTTTTTTCATACAACAGCTTTGCCAGACGAAGGGTAAGTTCCTGATCCTCCATGTTTTTCCTCCATTTATTCTATTCCCGCACAGCGGGGAGCGTTTTCAGCCAGGCAATGGTATCCCGCGTCCGCGGATGCAGGAACAGCCCTCTGGAAGTCACAAAGCCGGCGGTGCTTTCCAGGGAAAACAGCAGCGCTTTTTCGAGCGACGTTTCGGCGACAGCACGGATTTCCTCCAGAAGGGGATAGGCTTCGCGGGTCGGCTCGATGGAATCCGAAAGGCAGACGCACATGGCGAGACGGCTCATTCCGGCGTGACCTGTATTATGATAAGCGATCGCTTCCAGGATTTCGGGGTCTTTCATGCCGTATTCATGCTCGGCGACCCATGCGCCGACAACCGAGTGAAGCAACGAAGAGCTGGCCAGGAAATCGCTGTCCACATCGAGATTGTTTTCCCGGGCGATCCGCTGCATATCCGACAGGGGGAGATGCTTGGCACAGTCATGCAGGAGTCCGGCTTTTTCCGCCTTCAGCGGATCCTCGCCGAAACGGGCAGCCATATCACGCGCGGCAGCGGCGACAGAGAGCGAGTGGGCGAACCGGTGCGGTTTCAGCGCGGTGAATAACCGATCCAGCCATGCCCCCGATTCCGGCACGCGGGCAGCCGTCCCATACAACCCTTTGCATTCAATCAGTTCACGTACGCTCACATCCAGCCCTTCCGGCTCCAGGCCTTCCGAGTACGCCGCACGGATAGCGCCGGAAGAACAGGGCGATGTTTCCATCGGCAGGATTTTTACACGGACGCCCGATTCCCGAAGCAATTCCACCTCGGCAGAAACCGCGCCTTCATTCGCTTCGTCAGGACGGCTGATGACCAGGAGCCTGAATTCCTTCAGGAGTTCATCAGCACCGCGCCAGCGACGAATGCGGAGCAGGGAGTCTCCGCCCTGGATCCAGAAGAGTTTCGCTTCCGGATACATTTTCCGGATCAGCGGGAGAGTATCCGAGGTATAGGTCGGACCTTCCCGGTCCAGTTCCACCCGGCAGGGGATCAGCTGCCCGTCCCCCCGGCAGGCCGCAACGATCATTTTCCACCTGTCCTCCGGGGAAGCGGAGCAACGCTTATACTCCGGCGCGCCGGCAGGCAGGATCAGTACCCGGTCCAGGCGGGCGGAGGACAGCGCAAAGCGCGCGATCTGCATATGACCGCAATGGACAGGATCAAAGGTTCCGCCGAGGATGCCGATGCGCTGTTTTGCCAAGAAAGAGACCTCCCGGGGATTTATGCATATATTATAAACGAAAACCATTCCTGTGGGAAGGGTCAAACAAGACAAAAACTTTTCAGGAAATGCTTGCAATTTGATTTTAAACATGTTAATATACCGAGCGATGGTTTTTTAAGGATCCTAAGGGGAGGTGAACCAAGTTGCCGAATATCCAGTCCGCAAAGAAGCGCGTGAAGGTCAGCGAGAAGAAGAATCTGCGGAACCGCATTGTGAAGAGCGGTCTGCGTACCTCTGTCCGCAAGTTTGATGCCGCGGTTGCCGCTGATCCGTCCAAAGCCAATGAGCAGTTGTCCGCGACATCCGCTGTGATTGACAAGGCCGCGTCCAAGGGCGTTATCCATAAGAACGCCGCAAACCGGAAAAAGGCCCGTCTGGCGAAGCAGTTGAACAAGGCTGCCGCCGTGTAAGCGAAAATCGCGTGTGATAAAACTCCCTTCCTGTGACAGGAAGGGGTTTTTTCTGTTCCCGGGCAGTCCTTTCATTTCCGGGAACAAAAAAGCATTTCCGTCCGTTGAGATAAATGAAACGCATTGCGCGGACGAAACAAGCAGATACAGGCAAAAACGATCCGCGCGGAACGGAGATGAGAGAAATGAATGAAAAACAGCGGATACTGGGCTGTATGGCAGCCATATGCATGATGATGAACACCCTGCCGGCTGCCATCGGCGAGGAAACGAACGGAAAAGCTCGGGAAACACCGGAAGAAGCCGGCTTTGCTGAAATCCAGGGGATCCTGGATGCGCAGCCGGTGGGCGATATCGAAGGAATGAACCTGGAAATGCTGACGACTACGCTGACGGAAAGCGCAATGGGAGAATACTACGATCCCGTATCCGGATTCCGGATGCAATATCCGTCAATCCTGCAGTTCAGTGAAAAAGAAAAGGGAGTGACGGCCAGCAGCGACGACGGAAAGATCCGGATGGAGATCGAAAGCACCCCGGACGGCAAACAGCTGACGGTTCAGACCCTGATGAACGCTGTGCGGATGGAGGATGTTTCGGCTGAGATCCGGGAATATACGGATCCGGCGTGCTTCGTGAAAGAAATGGAAGCTGACGGGGAGCACAGGATCGATATTTATATGCTCACGGGAGACTGGCTGCACCATGTCAGACTGACATACCCGGAAGAGGACGCGGCATCCGTTTATCCCTTTGTTTCATATATGATTCATTCCATGACGTCCGACGACGGCAACCAGGGATAAACCGGGAAGGAGGGAAAACACCCCATGAATAAACGCGCAATCCAAAGAAAAACAGTACTGCCGGCGATCCTGCTGATGATCTGCCTGCTGATTCCGGCCATCCACGCGTCAGCCGAAACCGCTACGGTTCAGGGAGGATGGCTGATTCTGCGCAGCGCACCCTCTTTCAACGGTACGGCCATGGCAAGCTATGCAACCGGAACCGTGGTCACCGTTACCGGGCAAACAGGCGCCTGGTACGCGGTTACCGCTCCGGACGGAAGAACCGGCTATATGCTGGGCGATTACCTGAAACTTCAGAGCGGGCCATCCGACGGCACAACCGCCAAGGTTACAAGCCGGAACGGGCTGAACGTACGGCTGAGGACCGGTCCCGGTACAGGATATACCGTCATGGGTTCCTATGCTCCCGGAACACAGGTGACTGTGCTGAGCGGCGGAAAAGACTGGTGCAAAGTGCAGATCGGTCAATATACCGGATATATGATGAGCAAGTATCTGACGACAGGCCAGTCCGGGGGAACGAACCAGGAATTCAGGCCCGTCAACCTGCCCGTACCCGATGAATACAGCGTATGGGTTACCAGTAAAAACGGGAAAGGTGTCAACCTGCGCTCGGGGCCGTCCCTGTATTATGCGTCCATCGGGTTCTACGGCGTCGGTACACAGGCGACCATGATATCGCTCGGCGGGACGTGGAGCTATATCCGGCTCGGCGACAAATACGGATATATGATGACGCAGTTCCTGACTACAACAGCACCCTCCGGCGGCGGAACCGTTCCGGTTCAGGGCGAAGCCCGGGTGGTCAGCGGAAACGGAAAGGATGTCAACCTGCGGACGACACCGCAGCTGAGTTCGAGAGTAATCCGGTCGTATCCGGTCGGAACGCCGCTGACGATTATTACCCGCGGTGACCAATGGTATTTCATTCACATCGGGGAAGATTACGGATACATGATGAAAAGCTTTATCAGTGAGTAAAAGGAAAGGGTATACAGTGCCGCAGGGCGGGCGGAAAACAGCTGATAACGAAAAAAATACGGCATGAAACGATTGACAAAATTGTTTCAAAAATGTGAAAAAATGTTAGCAAGTCCCTTTCCATTTTCCAGGGACTCGTGTATAATAGATAAAAAACACAAGGGGAGGAATGCGTGATGAACGATATCATGGCCAGCATCAACAGCATGATATGGAATATCACGCATCGCATCCACTTTACAGACATCATTGATATCCTGATCGTGGCCGTGATCATATACGAGCTGCTTCTCCTGACCCGGCATACCCGGGGCAGCGCACTGCTGCGCGGCCTTTTCCTGCTGCTGGTGATCGCCGTGCTGAGCAGCCTGTTCGGCCTGGTCAGCCTGAACTGGCTGCTGAAGATTATCCTGCAGAACGGGGCCGTTGTGCTGATTATTCTGTTTCAACCGGAGCTCCGTAAAGCCCTGGAGAGGATGGGGCGCAGCAAACTGATCCGGAAAAGCGCAAAGCGCCGCAATGTGGAAGACGAACAGGATGTGCTGATCCAGGAAATCATGCAGACGGTTTCCGACCTGAGCAAACGCAGGGTCGGAGCCCTGATCGTGTTTGAACGGCAGACCGGCCTGGAAGACGTGATTGAAACCGGAACCCGCCTGAATGCCACGATTTCCGCGCCTCTGCTGGAAAACATTTTTGAGCCGAACACGCCCCTGCACGACGGCGCTGTCGTGATCCGGGACGATATTATTGAAGCGGCCGCGTGCATCCTGCCACTGGCCGAGGCCAGCGGTGTCAGCCGGGAACTCGGCACCCGGCACCGGGCCGCTGTCGGCATCAGTGAGAATACAGATGCCATCGTTATTGTTGTGTCCGAAGAAACGGGCGTCATCAGCATGGCACAGGACGGAGTACTGACGCGGCCGATGACATCCCACGATCTGCACGCGCTGCTGAAAAAGCTCTATTCAGACAGAAGCACCTGGGTTTCCTCCTTGATGAAAATCCTGCGTTCGGGAATGGAGGGATCCGGCAGATGAGCAAACGTTTTGACAGACAAAAATGGAACGATATCCTGCGCTTGCTGAAAAAGGGAACAAAACACCTGTTCCTTCATAACGGCTGGGTGAAGCTCCTGGCCGTCCTGATTTCCGTTGCGCTGTGGGCCGGCCTGATTTCCCAGGATCCGAGCGTCATCCGGAACAAAACATTCCAGAATGTGTATATTGAGGTTGAAGGCCAGGAAGACCTGCAGAAAAAAGGCCGTATCGTCACCTCCGATCTGGACGCGCTGCTTTCAGACGTCAGGGTAACGGCCGCGGTACCGCAGCTTCAATACGAGGACGCCGAAGCATCAAAATACAATCTGAGGATTGACCTGAGCGGAATCCGGAATACCGGGGAACAGGAAGTCCGCATACTGAGCGATAACGACGCAAAATACGGAGAGGTTCTGAATATCAACCCGTCGACAATCAACATCATGGTCGAAGAATATATCACATACCAGACGGTACCCATCACGATCAAGAAGGAAGGAGAGGTACCGGAAGGATGGTATATCACGCCGCTGACGGTAGAACCCAAAACCGTTTCGGTCAGCGGACCGATTTCCCTGATTAAGGAATTGTCACGGGGGAAAGTCATGCTTGACTTGACTGCCCAGAAATGGGAAGAAGGCACATTCCGCGCCATCGGTGAAATCAAGCTGCAAAACCTGAAAGGCGAGGAAATCAACAACCCGCTGCTGACCATATCCAGCGGCGGGAACGACAACGATATCGTGATTCTTGAAGCCAAAATGCTGCGGACTCGCAATATTCCCCTGAAAGACCTGGTCCAGATCAAGGGCGAACCGGCGGAAGGATACCAAATTGTCGGTGAACCGGTATTCAGCACGGAATATATCACTGTAATCGGAAGCGAAAGCACGCTGATTAAGGATTTCGACGAAGATCAGGATAAACTGCCGGACAAGATCCTGGAATCGAAAACGGTGGATATTACAGGCCTGACAGAAACAACGAAATTCGATATTGATCTGAAACTCGGCACGTTCGACGACACCAAGGCAGTCCAGAACGAAGTCGTTCAACCGGGTGTGAGCAAAGAAATCGAACGGACCGTGACAGTTACGGTGAATATTGAACCCATCAGCAACGCGGATGCGTCCGAAACTGATGAACCGGCTCCGACTGAACCTCCGGTAACAGAACCGTAAAAAGGAGTCTCCCATGGAGGGTTACGCGAGATTTTGCATACAGACCTTTTTTGGATGGCTGAAATCATTTGTTCAGCAAATCTGGATGCTCTTTTCCGATCAAAAAGGGAATAACCTGCTGTCCTGGATCGGCGAAAACTGGAAAGGATTCCTTTTGATTCTGTGCGCCGCCGGCGCGGTGATCGACCTGCTTGTATATCTTTTCCGATGGGAACCGGTCAAGGTCTGGAAAAGCTATTTTCTGAGAAGAAAAAGCCGCCGCGAGCCTGCCTGGCGTGTAAAACCGGACGGGCCGGACTATTACGGATATGATATTCCCGCCGGAGACCCCGAAGCATATACCTATTACCCGGACGATCCGCAGGCGGACGTATCCGGCGATCCGGAAACCTACATGCCCCAGGACCAAGCGTATCCAGATCCGGAAGAAATCCCAACTGAGCCTTTACGTCCGGGTCCGATCTATTCCGCGCCGAACATGCCGGCTCCGCCGGAATACCAGGAAATGTACCGGCGCCCCGAACAGAATCCGCAGCCCCAGATGTTTACCGGATATACCGATGAACCGGGAAGCATGACACAGCGCAATCTGGAAAAAGTAATCGGCCCCCGCCGGAAAAAGCTTCGTGTCAACGAACTGTTCAGGGATACGGACGAGGGAGCTGTTCACTATGAAGCTCCCCGGCCTGTAATCGACCAGGCGGAAGCCTACCATACACCGGTTTTCCCCCGGAACTGGAAAGACAACGGAGAAAATCAATGATGAATCAGCAGATATTTGCCGGAAGCCGGTTCATAGTGCTGACGGGCAATTACGGCAGCGGCAAGACGGAGATAGCCCTGAACCTTGCGCTCGGATACGCGGAAAGCGGACAGAAAACGACGCTGGTGGATCTTGATATCGTGAATCCTTATTTCCGGAGCGGTGAAAAGAAAACAGAAATGGAAGCGGCAGGAATCCGGATGCTGATGCCCACCTACGCATTGACTACCGTGGATATTCCGGCACTCCCGCCGGAGATCCAGAGCGTCTTTGATATTCCTTCCGACAGGGTTGTTTTCGACGTGGGCGGCGACGATACAGGCGCTGCCGCGCTGGGGCGGTATCATCCGGCGTTTGACGCCCGGAAGGACGTTACCCGGATGGCACTGGTGATCAACTGTATGCGCCCGCTGACGCAGGACAAGGAAGACATCATCGACCTGGCGGAAAGAATCAGCAGCCGGAGCCGGATGCGGATCGATCTGCTGATCAACAACACCAATCTCGCCGACCAGACAACGGCGGAGATGGTGGAAACGGGCGAACGGATTGTCCGCTCATGCGCGGAACGGATGGGCATCCTGTCCGTCGCTACCGCGGCCAAGCCGGAAATCCTGAAACAGATTACCACAGAACTGCCCTGCCTTCCGGTTCGCCGCTATATGGCGCCGGAATGGATGGAGGAATTATGAACGGACTGCCGGAAGCTTTTCTGAACCGGATGCAAAAGCAGCTGGGTGACGAGCTCCCGGCTTTTCTGTATGCCATGGATAAAAAACCGGTCCGAGGCATTCGCTTCAATCCGCTGAAACCGGAAGGATTTACGGTCTATCCGCAGCGGGATGAACGGATTCCCTGGGAGGAAACCGGCTGGTATTATGCAGAAAACGAAGCCCCCGGCGTGACGATCTGGCACGAGTCAGGGGCATTCTACCTGCAGGATCCGGCCGCCATGATTCCGGTCAACATCCTGAATCCGCAACCGGGAGAACATATCCTGGACCTGTGCGCCGCGCCCGGCGGGAAATCCACCCAGATCGGCGCCGCCATGCGGGATGAAGGACTGCTGGTGTGCAACGAACCGGTACCGAAACGGGCACAGATTCTGAGCCGCAACCTGGAACGGATGGGCATCCGGAACGCGGCAGCGGTATGCGCGCTGCCTGACGCGCTGGCGGACAAATGGCCGGAGGGATTCGACGCCGTGCTTGCGGACGTTCCCTGCTCGGGCGAAGGCATGTTCCGGCGGGATCCTGCCGCCAGAGACGAGTGGTCTGAAGAGCAGGCGGCGGGATGCGCCGCACGACAGCGGGAAATCATGCGCGCGGCAGCACGCCTGGTCCGTCCCGGGGGAAGGATGGTGTATTCCACCTGCACGTTTAATCCCGCAGAGAATGAGGAAAACGTCGCCTGGTTCCTCCGGGAACACCCGGAGTGGGAAACCGAAGCATTCCGGCTGCCGGAGATTGACGGGAAAGACGGCATGTTTACATGTTTTCCGCACCGGACCCGGGGAGAAGGACAGTTTGCGGCACTCCTGCGCCGGAAAGGTGAAGGTAAAGCCGACATACCCTCCGGCACATCGATTCCGGCTCCCGGGAAAACGGAAAGAGAAGCGGTACGGAGCATCCTGCCGGAGATGCCGGAACCCACGCATATCCTTGGCAATACAATGGTCTATATGCCGGAATGCCCGGACCTGAAGGGTATCCGCGTATTCCGGTTGGGACTCCACCTGGCGGAGATCCGGGGAAAGCATCCGGTGCCAAATCACGCGGCGGCAAATACCGCCGCCGGACACATGCAGCGGACGGCAATTTCTCCGGAAGAGGCGCTTCGATATATGGCCGGAGAACCCGTTCCGGGGACGGAGAAGGGATGGACAGTGGTCTGCTGCAACGGTATGCCGCTGGGA
>JAEEGL015179338.1_pt1 | contig 10864 bp, 11 predicted proteins | sample 9134231 | NCBI WGS metagenome assembly JAEEGL01 (sample SAMN16246548, study PRJNA631951) | gut metagenome | biome: gut microbiome; feature: rumen; material: fiber-attached | host: Bos | place: Iran: Karaj | collected 2018-10
ATTTCTTTTCCACTTTCTACGGAGAGCATTGACCTTGGAGAGAGCGTTGGTAACGGTCTCGCTTTCGGCAAGTTCCTTAGCCTGTTGCACCAGTTTTTCCTTGTGCTCAAAACTTAAATCTAAATCATCGTAACTCATAAATACACCTACCTATATAGCTTAAACACTTAACATTTTATCATCATCACTGCTAAAAAATAAAGTGTTTTTGAACAGTTGCCTTCAATATTTCACCCGCTTTTCCAATGTAGGCCCTTACATTAATGCCGTGCAGGCGGTAACCGGCAATTCATGCGGCTTTGGTGTTGTGCTATAATGGTTCTTACCTGAGGATAAAGCATGAATGAGGAACTTATTGAACAGATAAAAAACCAGGCGCTGCAGGACGGCGTGCCAATCATGGCGGATGAGGGAATTGATTACGTCAAGCGGTTTCTGCGGGACAGTCAGGTCACCAGCATGCTGGAGATCGGTACGGCGGTGGGCTACAGCAGCATCGTCTTTGCCAGCTTTGTTGAAGGCCTGCGGATCGTCACGCTGGAAAACGATCCCGAACGCTACCGTAAGGCGGTGGAAAACATCGCAAGAGCCAATCTGGAGGACCGGATCACGGCGATCAATGCCGATGCCCGCACCTATCATCTGGATGAGAAGTTTCAGTGCCTGTTTCTGGATGGGCCCAAGGCGCATAATGAAGAGCTGTATAAAATCTATCGGGACAATCTGACCGATGATGGTATAATAATCGTAGATGACGTCTACCTTTACGGGATCCTTGATGACCCGCAGAGGAAGATCAAGAGGCGGCTGCGTCCGCTGGTAACAAAACTAAGAAATTTCCGTGAGGAAATGCTGTCAGACCCGGCCTATGAAAGCGAATATCTGAAGATAGGTGACGGTCTGTTGATCTGCAAGAAGAGGGAGACTATTTCAAATGAGTAATGCGAGTAATTTTGTCGAGTTCCTGAACAATTCACACTCACCTTTCCATGCCGTCGCTGAAGTTGAAAGAAAACTGAACGACGCCGGTTTCATCAAGCTCAGAGAGAATGCAACCTGGAATCTGGAGAACAACCGGTTCTATTATGTGGTAAGAAATCAGAGCAGTCTGATCGCCTTCAAGATCCCGGAGATGATCAATGTCAAGTCCGTCAACATCGTGGCTTCCCACTCTGATTCCCCGGCTCTGCGTATCAAGCCAATCCCGGCCATCAAAGACGCTCATTATGGGAAATTGGGCGTGGAAGTCTACGGCGGGGCTATCCTGGCTACCTGGCTGGACAGACCGCTGTCCATTGCCGGTCGGGTAACCGTCAAGGAAAACGGCGTGCTGGTCAACCGCCTGGTTGACTTCGCTGAAGAGAGTGTCATCATTCCCAATGTGGCCATTCACCAGAACCGCGAGATCAATAACGGCTATAAGTGGAACGAACAGATCGACCTGGTACCGATGGTCGATGACAGGGATAACGAAAAGTATCTGGAGAACCTGATCTGTGAGAAGCTGGGCTGCGACCGCGACAACATCATGGGCCACGAGCTTTACCTCTACAATCAGGAAAAGGCCAGACTCTGGGGCAGCAGCGAACAGTTTGTCTCCGGTCAGCGCATCGATAATCTGGAAAGCGTCTTTACCTCAACCGAAGCCTTCCTCAATTCCTACAGCAACAACTCCATCAATGTCATCGGCATCTTCGATAATGAGGAAGTCGGTTCAATGACCAGACAGGGCATGGCTTCCAGTTTCCTGGCGGATACCATCGAACGCATCTTTGCCTGCTTCTACTACTCCCGCAACGATGTCAAGGCCGTGCTGGCCAACTCCTTCCTGCTCAGCGCTGACAATGGCCATGCCGTTCATCCCAATCATCCTGAACTCTATGACGGCGTCAATGCGGTCTACCTCAATCAGGGTGTGGTCATCAAGACGGCTGCCCGCATGAGCTATATCAATGACAGCACCTCCTGGGGTGTCGTCAAGCAGCTGGCTGACCGGTCCGGTGTCCCCTACCAGATGTTTGCCAACAAATCGGGAAGCCGGGGCGGCGGCACGCAGACGGCGATCAGTTCCGTGACCTTGCCGATCATGGCTTCCGACATCGGTCTGCCGCAGCTGGCCATGCATTCCTGCTACGAGACGGCCGGCGCCAAGGATGTCAGCTACATGATCGATCTGATGAGCGAGTTCTTCAATTCCACCATTACGGTAGATGAAGACAAGGTCATCATCAGCAAGTAAACAAGACGACAATCCTCCTGCCGCGGCAGGAGGATTTACTTTCAGACAGAAAGGGGTAAGGAAAATGCTGAGAGACGAACTGATAAGGTATTATTACCCGGGAAATGGTCATAACTACAGCTGCGCGGAAGCGATGATGCGGGCCATGAACGATTATTATGGCCTGAGTCTTCCTGAAGAAATGTTCTATGCGGCTTCGAGCTTCAGCGGCGGCTGCTGGCAGAATGAGATGTGCGGCGGCCTGGCCAGCATCGCGGCGGTTCTGGGCATCATGTATTCCCGTAACGGCCACGGTCATGACTCCGTCGAATTGAAGAAACTGATCATTCAGCTCTTCAGTCAGGTCAGGGGGAAATACGGCTGCACCAACTGCGGCTCGCTGAAACCGCTGATCCACGTGCCTGAGCGGAAGTGTGAACCGGGACTGGTGTTCATGTGTGACATCGCCGAGCAGCTGATCAGCGAAAATGAGATCATAAACAAAAGAAAGGCCTGACGTTTGATCAGGCCCTGTTTATGCGGTTGATTACTTTGCTGCTTTGGGTTTCGGAGCGGGCGGCGCGGCTTCCTGCTTTTTCTTTTCCTCGGCATAGAGGAAATAACTAAGTACCAGCGGTAGCCCGATCATGCCGGACAGACCGAAGATCTTTAGACCCAGCACCATGACGATCAGAGAGACCAGCGGCGGCAGCCCCAGATTGGAACCGACCAGACGGGGCTCCACAAACTGCCGGATGACGGTGATGATCAGGTAAAGTACCAGAATGCCGATGCCCTTCCAGTTGCCCAGGATCAGGTAGACGATGCCCCAGGGGATCAGAACCGTGCCGGTGCCCAGGATCGGCATGATGTCTACCAGGGAGATGATCAGACCCAGGGTGAAAGGTGAACCGATGCCCAGGATCAGAAAGCCGATGGTCAGCTCCACGCAGGTCAGCAGGATGATGATTCCATAGCTTCTGATCAGCAGGAAGATCTTCTTGTTTGACCATTCCTTCAGATAGCCGAGCTTGCTGACAAAGAGGTCGACCTTTTCGTAGTCAATGATGAAATAGAATGAGGAGATGATGAAGATCATGACGCTGAACAGCAGGTTTGGAACCTTGGTAACTCCGGTAGTAACCAGCGAAAGGACGGTGGAGACCAGAGAACCGAGAGAACTCTTCAGAACGCTGAAACCGGTCTCCAGCAGGTCGGACACATAGGGGATGTTATCGCTGAGTTCCATCAGATGATCGTAGAGCTGATTGAGCAGCGGCTCAATGCTGTTGTTGTAAAGAGCAGGCAGCGTATAGATCCAATCGACCAGAATGCCGAACAGACCGCTGAAGAAGATGACCAGCACAACGGCCAGCACGACATACAGGATGATGAGCATCCAGGTCTTGGGGCCCTTGGTGATCCGGTTGGCAATGGTGGCAAAAAGGAATCCGAAGACAAACGGCAGCATCACCGGCATCAGATAGGCGAATGAAATGTAGATGATCAGGCCAATGCAGCCGTAGTAACCGAAGTTTATTAAGAAATCCTGTTTGGCTTTCATGCAAATTCCTCCTGCAGTTATTATTCTATCACAAAACCGCAGAAGCGGAATTGGGTGAATGCGGATGCTGCGTTGAAAATTATATCATGAAATGAAAAAGCATAAACTGAATAATGAAAAAATATTGAAAACGTAAATGAAAGAATATACAATACTTTTATTACACTAATATTCAGGGAGGACTATTATGAAGAAACTTTTGACTTTACTGCTTGCCGTATTACTGGCCTTCGGCATGGTTGGCTGTTCCGGCAATAACGGCGGTAACGGTGGTGAAAAGGCCACTGCTTTCAAGCTCGGCGGTTCCGGCCCGTTGACCGGTCCGGCAGCTATTTACGGACAGGATGTCTATGACTCAGTGAAGCTGGCCGTTGAGGAAATCAACGCCTTGGATACCGCAGTCAAGTTTGACCTGAACTTCCTGGACGATGCTCATGATCCCGAACAGGCCATTTCCTGTTACGGCTCACTGAAGGACTGGGGCATGCAGGTTTCCCTGCTGTGCGTCACTTCCAAACCCTGCGCTGCCGTTGCTCCGCTGTATGACGAAGATAATCTCTTTGCGATCACACCTTCCGGCTCTTCAACGACAGCCATTTCCATTGACAATAATTTCTATGGCAACGTCTTCCAGATGTGCTTCACCGACCCCAACCAGGGAATCGCTTCCGCTGATTACATCGCTGACAAGGCTCTGGGAACCAAGATTGCCGTAATCTATCAGGATGACATCGACTATTCAGCCGGCATCTATGAAAAGTTTGCCGAAGAAGCCGCTGCCAAGAACCTCAATGTCGTTTATGTCGGCTCCTTCCAGACCGGTACCAATGAATTCGGTACCTATCTGCAGAACGCTCAGGCCGCCGGTGCTGATGTTGTCTTCTTACCGATCTACTATACTGAAGCATCCATGATCCTGACTCAGGCTGACAGCATGAGCTACAAGCCGGTCTTCTATGGTGTTGACGGCATGGACGGCATCCTGGCCGTTGAAGGCTTTGACACCAAGCTGGCGGAAGGCGTCTATCTGCTGACACCGTTTGCCGCTGACGCTGAAGATGATCTGACCGTCAAGTATGTCGCCAGCTTCCAGAAGAAGTACGGAAGGACTCCGAACCAGTTCGCCGCTGACGCCTATGATGCCGTTTACGCACTCTATCAGGCTCTGACCAATGCTGGATGCACACCCGACATGAAGGGCTCCGACATCTGTGATGCTCTGGTCAAGCAGTTTACCACCATGTCCTTTAACGGTCTGACCGGTTCAGGTGTAACCTGGAAGGCTACCGGTGAGGTCAGCAAGTCACCCAAGGCTGTCATCATCAAGGACGGCACTTACGTAAACGCAGAATAAGTATTCGGAATTGATTCAATAGCACAAAGGTTGCTGATGATTCGGCAGCCTTTGTTTTCCATGAAAGGGGGTAAGCAGAATGACCTTTCTGCAGTTTCTGATAACCGGCCTGAGCCTGGGCAGTGTCTACGCGATCATTGCCCTTGGATATACCATGGTCTACGGCATTGCCAAGATGCTCAACTTTGCCCATGGCGACATCATCATGGTCGGAGCCTATCTGGCTTACTTTGCCATGGGCAAATACAACCTGCCGGCCCTGGTAGCCGTCATGATCTCCGTTCTGGTCTGCACGCTGCTGGGCGTGGTGGTTGAACGGCTGGCTTACAAGCCACTCAGGAAAGTCTCTTCGCTTTCCGTGCTGATCACTGCCATCGGCGTCAGCTACCTGCTGCAGAACGGAGCCCAGCTGCTGTGGTCTTCGGCACCCAAGATGTTTACCTCCATCATCCCGCCAAACACCATCAGGCTGTTTGACGGCCAATTGACCATTACGCATCTGTCGATCTTTACGATCGTAGTCACGCTGGCGATCATGATTGCCCTGACGCTTTTCGTCAATAATTCCAAGATGGGCAAGGCCATGAGAGCCTGTTCGGAAGACAAGGATACTGCCAGGCTGATGGGCATTAACGTTGATACGACGATATCGGTCACCTTTGCCATCGGTTCCGGCCTGGCTGCCATTGCGGCCGTGCTCTATGCTTCCGCCTATCAGTCAATTTCACCGACCCTGGGCTCAATGCCGGGCATCAAGGCCTTTACGGCCGCTGTCTTCGGCGGCATCGGCTCAATGCCGGGAGCATTCCTGGGCGGTCTGCTGTTAGGAGTCATTGAGACGTTGGTAAAGGGCTATCTGACTACCCAGCTTTCCGATGCTTTTGTCTTTGGTATCCTGATCATCATTCTGCTGGTCAAGCCCAACGGCTTACTGGGCCATAAGTACAGTGAGAAAGTGTAGGTGGGCGCCGTGAGTAATCTCAAGAATCTGATAACCCGGAAATTCTTTGCCGCCGGCAAGCTGAACCGGACTTTCTCCTATCTGCTGGTGATCATCGGCTACCTGCTGCTGCAGTCGCTGTCCAACGCCGGAGCGCTTACCAGTCACTTCAGCAGCCTGCTGGTTCCGCTGACCTCCTACATCGTCATCGCCATCGCTCTGAACCTGACGGTCGGCTTCTCCGGGGAACTGTCCCTGGGTCATGCCGGCTTCATGGGTGTCGGCGCCTTCAGTGCCGTAATCGTTTCCGGTCTGCTGACCCCCTATCTGCCTTCGGCGCCACTGCGGCTGATCGTTGCCATGCTGGCCGGGGCGATCGTGTCAGCCATCTTCGGAGCGCTGATCGGCATACCGGTACTGAAACTGGAAGGCGACTATCTGGCCATCGTTACCCTGGCCTTTAACCAGATCATCAAGACCGTCATCAACAGCATCTACCTCGGTTATGACAACAACGGCATTCAGTTCAGCTTTGTCAACAACAAGATCTCGCTGGGGCCGGGTGCGGTAACCATTCTCAAGGGACCGATTGGAGCCAACGGCATCAAGCGCATTTCGACCTTTACGGCCGGTTTCGTGCTGATTCTCATCACCTTGCTGATCGTCTACAACCTGATCAACAGCCGCAAGGGCCGGGCCATCATGGCCTGCCGGGATAACCGCATCGCGGCGGAATCGGTCGGCATCAACGTCATGCATGTCAAGTTGGAAGCCTTCATCATTTCCGCGGCCCTGGCTGGGGCAGCGGGAGCGCTGTACGGCCTCAACTATTCCACGCTTACTCCTGCCAAATTCGACTACAACCTGTCGATCATGATTCTGGTCTATGTCGTTCTTGGCGGTCTGGGCAACATTGCCGGAACGATCATTTCCACCAGCATCCTCTACATCCTGCCGGAGCAGCTGCGTTTCCTGCAGGACTACCGGATGATCATCTACGCCGTGGTACTGATCGGCATCATGCTGATCACCAACAATGACTGGTTCCGCTATCAGCTGGCCCGGCTGTCGCGAAAACTGAAACGAAGAAGAAAGAAAGCGAAGGGAGGTGCCGGCAATGACTAAGATGGTTGAATACCCCAGCGGTGCCATCGTACCGGAAAGAGACATAGGCTACCGTCCCGTACTTGAAGCCCTGCATCTGGGCATTGACTTCGGCGGTCTGACCGCCGTGGATGACTTTAACCTGATTGTCGGCAAGACCGAGATCGCCGGTTTGATCGGCCCCAACGGGGCCGGCAAGACAACGGTCTTCAACCTGCTGACCAAGGTCTACCAGCCCACCAGAGGAACGATCCTTTTGGATGGGCAGGACACTTCCAAGATGACGACTGTCGACGCCAACCGCGCCGGCATCGCCCGCACTTTCCAGAACATCCGGCTGTTCAACAACCTTTCCGTTGAGGACAACGTCAAGGTTGCCATGAGCAAGGACTTCAGCTATACGACCCTGGGCGGCATCCTGCGCTTACCGCGCTATTACCGCCAGGAAGAGGAAGCCCATCAGAAGGCTCTGGAACTGTTAAGGATCTTCGACATGCAGGATCTGGCGGAAACCGCCGCCGGCAACCTGCCTTATGGGGCTCAGCGGCGGCTGGAGATCGTCCGGGCGCTGGCTACCAAGCCGAAACTGCTGCTGCTGGACGAACCGGCAGCCGGCATGAACCCGGTAGAGACCGAGGAACTGATGAACAACATCCGCAAGATCAGGGACGACTTCAAGATCGCCGTCATGCTGATCGAACACGACATGAAACTGGTCATGGGCATCTGTGAAGGCATCGCCGTATTGAACTACGGCCGGATCATTGCCAAGGGTACCCCGGAACAGATTCGCTGCAACCCCACGGTCATTGAGGCCTATCTGGGCAGTAACAGGGAGGTGTAGAAGATGGCAATGCTGGAAGTAAGGAACATCAATGTCTACTACGGTTCCATTCACGCCATCAAGGGCATCAGCTTTGATGTCGATGAAGGCGAGATCATCTCACTGATCGGTGCCAACGGCGCCGGGAAGACGACCATCCTGAACACCGTTTCCGGGCTTTTGCCAAGCAAGAGCGGGGAGATCAATTTCATGGGTCAGAACCTCTTGAAAATTCCGGCTCATAAGATGGTCACCCTCGGTCTGGCTCATGTTCCTGAGGGAAGGCATGTCTTTACCCGGATGAGCGTCAGGGAAAACCTGGAAATGGGCGGTTTCAGCGTTCCCCGGGAAGAACTGAACGGGCTGATGGAAGAAGTCTTCCGCCATTTCCCCCGGCTGAAGGAAAGGGAAAACCAGATTGCCGGAACGCTTTCCGGCGGTGAGCAGCAGATGCTGGCGATGGGCCGGGCGCTGATGAGCAAGCCCAGACTGCTGATGCTTGACGAGCCTTCCATGGGTCTGTCTCCGATTTTGGTCGATGAGATCTTCTCGATCATCCGCCAGCTGCATCAGCAGGGAACTACCATCCTGCTGGTCGAACAGAACGCCAGAATGGCGCTGTCGATTGCTGACCGCGGCTATGTTTTGGAGACCGGCAAGATCGTACTGTCGGCCGCTGCCGATGAACTGCTGCACAATGACATGGTGCGCAAGGCCTATCTGGGCGGCTAGCAAAACATAACAGGACACGAATTGAAAATGACAGGTTTCCGCCGTAGGGCGGGAATCTGTTTTTTATCGGCGGGTGATGATATAATTAGAATATCTTTGGAAGATAACGGAGGTATTACAATGGTTGATTATACAGAAGGTTCCGGCAAGGAATATCATATTGGCGTTGGCCCGGAAGACGTTGGCGAATATGTCATCATGCCCGGCGATCCCAAGAGATGCGCCAAGATTGCCGCTTATTTTGATGATGCCAAGCTGGTAGGCGACAGCCGCGAGTTCGTTACCTATACCGGCTATCTGGATGGTAAGAAGGTTTCGGTAACCTCGACCGGCATCGGCGGGCCCAGCGCTTCCATTGCCATGGAAGAACTGGTAAAGTGCGGAGCGCACACCTTCATCAGAATCGGTACCTGCGGTGGCATGCAGCTGGATGTCAAGGGCGGCGATGTCGTGGTGGCGACCGGCGCCATCAGAGCGGAAGGAACCACCAGGGAATACGCTCCGATCGAATTCCCGGCCGTACCGCATCTGGATTGCGTAAACGCCTTGGTACAGGCCTGTGAAAACCTCAAGGTCACGCACCATGAAGGCGTGGTCCAGTGCAAGGATGCCTTCTATGGTCAGCACCGTCCCGAGACCCTGCCAAATGGTCAGGAACTGTTAAGAAAGTGGGATGCCTGGCTGCAGCTTGGTGCCGTTGCCAGTGAAATGGAATCGGCGGCGCTGTTCATCGTTGCCGCCTACAAGCGGGTACGCGTCGGCAGCTGCTTCCTGGTCGTTGCCAATCAGGAAAGAGAAAAGGCCGGCCTGGAAAACAAGCAGGTCCATGATACTGATCTGGCCATCCGGGTTGCCGTTGAGGCAATCAGGATCCTGATGGCCAAGGAAGCCAAGTAATAGATGACTCAGCTGGAAAATGTCTGCCTGTCGCAAGACAGGAAACAGGTCATCATCATCGATCAGACCCAGCTGCCCAACCGTCTGGAGTATCTTTATCTGGATAAGCTGGAAGACTGCTACCAGGCGATCAAGAAACTGCAGATCCGCGGCGCTCCGGCCATCGGCATCTTTGCCGGCTACAGCATGTATGTTCTGGCTCAGCAGTATGTCGGGTTGCCTTATGAGCAGTTTAGGGCAGAGTTCATCCGCCAGAAGGAATACCTTAATTCTTCCCGGCCGACGGCTGTCAATTTGAACTGGGCTCTGGAAAGAGTGCTGAAAGTTGTTGAGGATAACCGGGAGGCAGGAAATGAAAAGATCGTGGAACTGCTGGGCAGAGAAGCCGAGAAAATCCACGAGGAAGATAAGGAAATGTGCCTGAAGATCTGTGAGTATGGTCTTACCTTACTGCATGATGGCGACGGCGTGCTCACCCATTGCAACACCGGCCCGCTGGCGACCAGCCGGGGAACGGCGATTGGCCCGCTGCTGTTAGGTGCCCAGCGGGGAATGAACTTCCACGTCTTTGCCGATGAGACCCGGCCGCTGCTTCAGGGAGCCCGGCTTACGACCTTTGAATTAATGAACGGCGGTGTGGATGTGACCCTGATCTGCGATAACATGGCTTCACTGGTCATGAAGAACGGCTGGGTAGACATATGCCTGGTCGGCTGTGACCGCATCGCGGCTAATGGCGACTTTGCCAACAAGATCGGTACCAGTGGCGTGGCCATCCTGGCCAAACACTACGGCATTCCGGTCTACTCATTAGGTCCCAGCAGTACCATCGATTTGAACTGCCCGGATGGCGATCACATCAAGATTGAAATGAGAGAACCTTCCGAAGTTGCCGAGATGTGGTACAAGGAAAGAATGGCTCCTGAGGGCTGCAAGTGCTATAACCCGTCATTTGACGTTACCGATCACAGTCTGGTCAGCGGCTTTGTAACTGAAAAGGGCATCGTCTATCCGCCCTTTGAGGAAAACTTCCGCAAGCTGTTTGGCTGAAGAAGCATCGCAAAAGAAACAAGGCAACCGCCGCGTGAACTGCCCCACAAAAAGTGGACACTTATAAAAAAGACCGGGATGAAAGGTATGACAACCTGAACTGTTCAGGAGTCATGCCTTTTAGTTTGCGCTGAGACCGACGTTTATTGTAGAAATCAATGTAATCAGCCACTGCTTTGATA
>JAEEGL016170638.1_pt1 | contig 10864 bp, 25 predicted proteins | sample 9134231 | NCBI WGS metagenome assembly JAEEGL01 (sample SAMN16246548, study PRJNA631951) | gut metagenome | biome: gut microbiome; feature: rumen; material: fiber-attached | host: Bos | place: Iran: Karaj | collected 2018-10
GCCTGGACAAGCGCCTGCGTCAGATCCTTCGTGTAGCGGAACTTTCCCTTGTTGATGCTGATCTTCTTCATTTTGCATCCTGCCTCATCAAACATGTTGCCGCCGTAACCTTCCTTCCGGTTCAGGCCGAGGCAGTTCTTCATGTGCTGCTTATCTGCCCAGAAGTTGTAGAGCTGGTACATGTTCTGTCCGTCCTCCTGGTACTCGTAGATGAAGATCAGGAAGGCGTTGCCCTGGTACAGGCTGATCGTCCATTCTTTCTCTCCCTGCTGGATGACGGCCTCGCCGCATTTCTCTTTCCAATTCCAATTCAGTGCCATAGCACTTTCTCCTTTCTCATTCCACCCACATCCTGGATGGCAGTGTTTCCGTTATCTGGTCGAAATATCTTATCTCACTCCAGTTGTACTGGTTTTCCGAAGCCTTCTCATAGGCATCTTCGATCTGCTTCACCGTCTGCAGGACACTGTGGTTTTCATCCCTGAGGATGTCCATTGTGGCCTTGAGGTAGTCGTAGCTCTGGCGGAGGTCGAGGAAGGCCATCAGCGTTCCGACTGCCTGCCCGATGCTGGCGATCATCTCCGCTTTTGTCTGACGCATCAGCCGCTTCCCTGCCTCTGTGGTTGCCAGTTCCTCCTCATACCGGCACAGGCTGTAGTAGTCTTCCTCATATCCGTCATAGCCCACCAGATCGTATCTGTTCCCGATCAGGGCAACCGTGCAGTCATCGAAGTCGTCTCGGTCTCCCCATTCGTACATTGCCTCGAAAAGCTGGTTTCCCTTGGCCGAGAGCTCTGAGAACCCCATCCGGAACTCCCATGCTTCTTCAGCATCCCCGTCGAAGGCGTCCAGCAGTTCGTCCTCATCTCCCATGAAGTATGCCACAGCGTCGCAGGCCTCCTGGATCTCTTCCAGCTCTGCCATGATGGTTTCCCATCCCATTGTTGCCAGTGCCGGCCGCTTGTATCTGAGCGCCCTTGTGCGCTCTGCTTTTGTCATTTCCATATCAGAATCCTTTCACCTGGGCAGCAAACGCCGCCATCATGCCGGTTGCCATATCCTCGCTCCATCCGGAGGGAAGCAGCCTCACGACTGCCTCCCGGATCCTCTGAATCATCTTCATGCTCTGTCCCTCCTTCACCAGTATTCTTCCTCCCACTGCTCAGGCGGGAGCAAGCTCTGCCCGAACAGGTTGTACCACTGACCGCAGTTCGGGCACTGGCAGGCACCGTAGTACTGGTCAAACAGTTCGACCTCGGTGCCGCAGGAACAGGTACCGTGTGCAGGCTCGGTGTAGTGGTTCACGTACTTGGTTACCTTCGCGAAGGTCTTGAACTTTTCCGGATGAGCCATGCAGTATTCGTAGTTCTTCCGGATATCATCGTTCTTGAATGGAAGCACATTGCCGTCTGCGTCGCATGGGAAACCGACGCCGGAATATTCATCATAAAAGAAGTTCAGGTCATAGCTGACCATGGTCTTGTGTTCTGGCGGGACGTAGTTCTTAAGCATGGTTCATTCTCCTATCTGCTCATAGATTACTTCTTCCATGGCCTCTGCCTGCTCTTCTTCCTGCCTGCACTTGGTCTCGGCGTCCTCGATCTCTGTCATGATGGCGTTCAGATCGTTCAGGATCCGGCCAAGACTTGCTTTCCCGTCCGAGCAGGTGAAGATCATGATTGCGATATCCCGTGTGCTCATCTCCGGCATTTTCGCCATGGTGAACATCAGATCATACTGGCGGTTGCTGCCGCAGGTGAAATAGCGTTCCCGGTTGCAGAGGTTGTAGATCTTCTGTACCAGTGTGTACTCGAAATTCCTTGTGACTGTCATTGATTCATGCCTCCTGTTCAGCGTAGAACTGATCTTCCAGTTCGTAATATTCTTCATCAGACAATCCGGACGGGTCAAACCCTTCGTAGTAGGTCTTGTCAAGCCATTCCTGGAAACTCATGATCAGTAGTCCTCCTCTTCTTCGTCGTAGTATTCGAACTTGTACGGGCCTTTATCGCTGTACGCGCTTCCGATCTTCGGAATGTTGTTCAGGCTTTCCAGCAGGTTCGGCGTGTCGTGGATCAGACAGCAGAGATCGTACAGAATGTCCTCATACTTGCCCTCATCGTAGCCGATGTCATAGATTCTGTCGAGGATTGCCTTTGCTCCCGGGAAGTGATTTGCCAGCCAGTTTGCTGACCCGGAGATGTCGTTGGCCCATCCGGCCATGCCGTGCTGGTTGTCGTATACATCCCCATCGTTGTACCATTTGTAAACCAACTTGTTCAGTGCGGTTTCCGCCTGAGATGCCATCGTGTCGCCGTCGCCATAATCAGGCATGTACTTGCTTTCGAATCTGTTGAACTCGTTCCAATCGTGTGCCATTTCATTTCCTCCTTTATTCGTTCAGCAGTGTTCCCAGTCTGCCCAGTCTGCCATGATCCGTTCTTCTTCTGTGAGCCTCCGGTAGATCTTGTCGGCTTTTCTAAGGATCGACCTGACAGCCGGGTCAAGGTTGTTTGCTCCGTCATATACCATCTGGTGTGCCATCTGCAGGAGCTTTTGGTACTGTTTGAACATCTTGGTTCCTCCTTGCTTCGTCTGTTTTCTTTGCTCGGTATGGTTATACTGTAAACCTTTTCGGATGACTTGTCAACCGAAATTGCAAACGTTAACAGCTTATTAATAATCTTTTTCGGTTGACAATCTTCTGTTTTTGGTTTACTATGTCCCGTGGAGGTGTTGAACATGAAAGCATCCGAAGCTGTCATGCTCTCCATCAATCAGGCTAGGAAGAACCAAGCCGATCTTGTGGAAACAGGTCTTGTCGCATCAAGGCAGGCCGCAAACAGGAAAGTCAGAGAAGGACGCTGGTCAGTGGACGATCTGATCACCGTTGCCAAGTGGACAGGCGGGAAGGTTCTCTACCAGACGCCAGACGGAGAGCAGTATGAGCTGAAATAGCCCAGAAAACAGAAAAAGCGCAGACAGCCTATTATGGTTGCCTGCGCTTTTTCTTATTCCTCGGCTTCGTCAGGTTCTCGAACCAGAAGGTCCCCGACCTGGCATCCGAGGGCTTTGCACATGCTGTCGATGGTGTCCAGACTCACATTCCGGACGAGCTCGTTGTAATACTCGTTCACCGTGGCAGCACGTAGCCCTGCAAGTTTTGCAAATTTGGTCTGTGTCCATCTCCGTTCGCCCAGGAGAGTGGACAGGCGAATTCGAATCATTTTGCAGCAGCTCCTTCACCGTGATGATACTCCATGCCGTATTGCGTTGCATGGTCACCGTAAGGATATTCCGGGATGCCGTCAGATTATTCCGGATTGTCGTAAACAGTGGAGGAGGCCGCGGGAAGAGAAGAAAAGACAGAAAGAGAGAGACTGTCGCCTTATTCAGGCACAGTCCCTCTCTTTTGAATGGGTACTACTATCTCGACATGATCCACATACAGCAGAGTTCGTGAGATAATAGATTGGTGGAGCATAGTTACGTTCTCACGAACTATTGCTCCCTGCTCCCTCTTTACCAGAGGGAATGTCTTTTCTTCTCCAAAATAGAAATCGATCTTGATTTCGTTGTCAAAGACCAGGACCCTTCGCACGAAGTTCTGAATCAGATCCCGGAGGAACTGTTCGTCCTCCAGATCTCCGTCCCGGAAATTATACAGCGTCTTTCTGAGTGTGTCAACCGAATATGTGTTGAGTGCTGCCGTCTCAACGGCTATGGCCTGCTCAATGTCCTTCTTGGTGTCGGCCAACTCGTTCATCCGCTTGATGATCACATCGTTGAAGGCTCCTGCCTCCATGGCCTTCATGATGTTGTCCAGGCTGACGGTGACCTCCGCAAGCTGTCCCTCCAGGGTACTGACCTTCGATTCCTCCCGGATCTGCCGGATGATATCGTCATAGCCGCCGAGGATCCAGTTCACGATGGTCTCATCCTGGAGCAGCTTCTTGACGCCAATGCCGACCGAGTATTCCAGATCGTCCTTCGGGACGTTCTTTTTATCGCATGCGTGATCATAATGTTTCGCGTTGCACACGTAGTAATAATGTTTGGCTCCTGTCTTGCTGGTGCCGGAGATCCCGGTCATCGGCGACTCGCACTTTCCACAGAACACTTTCCCGACAAGGTAGTAATCCGCAGTGTCTCGCTTCTTTCCGCGAGGCCTTTTCTTTTCGCCCAATACCTTCTGTACCCCCTCGAACACTTCCCTGTCCAGGATCGGCGGGATTCCTCCCTCTATGCGCACACCCGAATACTTATATACCCCGATGTACTGTTCGTTGCTCAGCAGCTTGTTGAAGCTCTGGTGCTTCCACTCATTTCCATATCTGGTCTTAATCCCGCGTGCGTTCAGATCGGCCATGACGTCCGTGATCGTCCATCCGTGGAGGATCCGGTCGAAGATCTGCCGGACGATGGCCGCGTTCGGCTCGTCGATGGCATACCGGCCATCCTCCCCGCGCTTCAGGCCGAGCGGCGTCATGCCGTTGACCATGCACTTCTCCGCATTGTCCATCAGGCCGCGTCGGATATCTTCGGCCATGTTCTCCGAATAGAACTGGTTGACGTTCATCATGTTCCGGAGAGCAAACCGGCCCGAGGCCGTGTTGTCGAAGTCCTCCTCGGTGTAGAGACATTCGACGCCATATTCCGCCAGCTTGGCCATGTTGGTCATGGTCTGCGTCATGTTCCTGCCGATCCGGTTGCTCTTCCACGCTATGATGTAGTCGAACTTTTCCTTCTCGGCATCTTTCATCAGGCGCTTGAACGCCGGCCTGTCATCCGTCCGGCCGGAGACGGCAGCGTCCTGGTAGATCTCAGAAACTGTGTACCCGTTCTTCTCGGCATACTTTTTGCATTCAGTGATCTGCTGTTCCAGTGACGCTTCTCTCTGGTTGTGTGAGGAGTACCTAGCATAGATGACAGCTTTCCCGCCCTTCTGGTTCTGCTTCTTCTTCGCCATAGGCATCACTCTCCGGAGTTCGGTCCCTGTTTTGTATTGCTCTTATAATAGTCATTTCTGATTTTCCGATCTTCCTGGTATTCCTGATATTCTTTCCATCTTCGATACCCAATGTAGAAGAACACCCCGACAAGCACAGCAAAAATAGCCAGAACCGGATATCCGGCACTGTCACCATAGCTCGGGAAGAAAATATAGTCATAAGCGGCCTTGACGCTCGCGCAGAAAAACCACGCCGACGCTACCCACCACCCGATATAACTCTTTCTCATTCAGGATTCCCCCCTCTTACGCCTTACCGGAATAGTTATTGCAATTTGGTTTCATCGTGTTACAATGTCCATACTGCCGACAGAATATCTATTTGAAAGGGATACCTCTATGGACAGTCTGCTTATGTATGCCCTGTCGCTGTTCGCCTTACTGCCGGACAAGGATCAGGACGAGATCATAACTCTGATGCTTTCTTCACCATCTCTGCAACTATCTTCTTCTGGTCAAACTGAGACAGCCTCGGAAACACATCTTTAACAACATCCATCCGCTCACTGGTAGCTTCATCTCCGGTGAGCATTTTCATTGGGGCATCCCATCCGTCCAGCCACGCCGGATTCACATCCAGCACTTCTGCAAGGAGAAGAATCATTCCCTGATCCGGTATAGATTTCCCGGTCACGTACTGGTTAAACTTGCTCGGTGACAGTTTCATGCCCTTCTGAACACACAGCGGCTGCGCCATTTCCACGAGTTCCTTCTGTGTGATATTTCTTATCCTCAATATCTCTTTCAGTCTTTCGCTTGCAGTAACCATGAGACGCCCTCCTTTCACTTGGCATCATACTACATCTTTACCGGAAATTCAAGAAAATTGTATTGCAATTCAATTTTTTCTGTGTTACTATGTCTACAGATTCAAGATTTTTGAATCGCAAGAAAAGATGAAAGGAGACTTGAGATGGGTGTCAGCAAGAAAAAGCCAAGCGTTGCGACTCCTCTGGACTATTCAAAGCTTCGCGGCAGAATTGTTGAGAAATTCGGCAAGCAGGGAGCCTTTGCGAATGCGATTGGATGGTCGGAGAAATCAGTCAGCGAATGGCTTAATAACCAGAAATACTGGCCGCACGAGGCAATGATCAAGGCCGTTGAAGTCCTTGGAATTCATGAATCCGAAGTCGGGGCTTATTTTTTTACCGTCATGATTCAAGATTCTTGAATTGCGGAGGGCATCATGATCCAGATCGACCTAACGCAGTATTCCGAAACCGCCCGGCGAGATCTGTGCATGGCTCTCTACCGGATGGCCGAGCGGCACAATCCGAGGCCGGAAGGCAATCAGGCAGAGAGCGCGGCCATGCAGCTGAAAGGAGGTGTTACAGATGACCAAAGCTGAGATCAAGGAATGTCTGGAAACCGTAAGGAAGGCCGTTGACGGCATCATTCGGAATTCCCCGTCGATTCTCCCGGAGCAGGCTACCTCGCAGGAGATCACCGAATATGCTTCTGCGCTCGGCAACCTCAAGTTTGCCATGGATGACATCGACAGAGCGATCAGCCACATCGATCAGATGAAAGGAGGCGATGCCAGCGTCTGAGCGCTGATCCCGCTGCCACTACATAACGAAAGGAGTTGATATCCATCACGATGTTTGTATTCACCTATGGCACCGATCACTGGAGCCAGGGCGGCTGGACTGAGATCACGGCAGAAACAGAAGAGGATGCCCGGGATGTTTTCCGAGCTCTCCACGGAAGCCTGTCAAACTGCAGCTGTGTCTATCCGGAGCAAGAATTCCTGCAGACCAAGATGTTTAGGGACGGAAATCTCGGGAAGCGCTGTGTCGAATCGATCTACTTCCACCGCTACGTGGATCCGGATGTTGCAGGCCTCGCCGAGATAGAAAGGAGGAATTCCAATGGCAGAGATTAAGACCACCACTGAGGACAGACTGTCTGAGGCAATCGCCGGCATCAGTGGAATCTTTCAGAGTATTGAGCATGAGATGACGCTGACCGATGACGACGGAAGGCTCCTGAATCTGTCCAACGTTCTGGCCAAGGCCAACCGTGCCCTGTCCGATCTGACATCCGCTCGACTGCTCTACCGCGCTCTCGAATCCGGCGAATTTGATGGAGGGGATGAATAGCATGCCGGGCAACAAAAAGAGCCGCACCCCGATGTGGAAGATCAGGATGCGGCAGAAGGTGGACAACCAGAACACGATTACCCAGAACGCAGTTTATCATCTTCGGGTGTGCTTGTCAACGGAGGTTTCTCATGGGTAATCGACTGAGAGACCTCCGTTTTCGGCGCAACCTGAGCATGCAGGATATGGTCGATACCGTCCGGGTGGATTACCCGAAGTTCGACAAGCCCCTGCAGTCCAAATGTGAGCGGACAGAACTGTACGCGGTGGAGCTCACCTATCCGGCCTTCAAGACTCTGTACATGAAATTCGACCCGGAAGGCTGGAAGAAGTACAAGACCGCAACAGACGGCCACCTGCTCACGTGCCGGATCTCCGGCAGGCTTCCGGAGGATATCTACCGGAAATTCATAGCGCAGATCCATCAGGACGGATTCAGCACCGTGCAGGCATGGATTGCCGATCACGTCCTGGCCTATGTCAATTCAAGGAGTGATGATCCATGAAAGGAATCGTAATCAGCACCGACGACATGATTGAGGTCAAAGACTTCGCCGTTCCCCTGTACAAGACGCTCGGAGAAGCGGTCGGCGGCACCATTGAGATCGTTCGGCCGCGTGGCCTTGGCCGTCCTTATGTGATGATCGTCAACGATGAGGGCCTGCTGCTGGATCTCCCGCTGAACCGGCTCGGAAGCCTTCTATACAGAACATTCGAGCACGGTTCCCCAATCGTCGGAAACGTCGTGATTATGAAGGAGGGCATGACCAGTAACGGTCCGGACATTCTCGGTCTTGATGCTATCGAAGTAGGTTCTCTCATGCTTTCCCTCAATCCAGAGTTTAAGATTGCGCACTCATGAGCGTCCAGTATCCGCACTGCCCGGTGTGCGGTTCCGAATGTGAGCATGTCTACCGGGAAAATTTTACAGACAACATCCTCGGCTGTGAGAACTGTATCTCCGAAGAGGATGCATGGGAGACGGAAGCCTGTTTCCCTGAAGAATGAAAGGAGTACCTATGGAAGAAAAGCGCATATTCCCCCGCCGTCTGGCCAGACAGATGGCAAAGCATCAGCTAGACCGCCGCGGAGCCACCGGCTACAACAAGCCATCCAGGCTCATGAATGGCAAGGTCGGCCCGTCTACATTTGCCCAGCACTGGAAGCATTTTGCAATTGAGGCTATGCAGCCCCGGAATAAGAAAGGAGCAAAGAAATGATAGTTACCCCCGAGAACATGACCTTCGACAACAAGAAATTCAGCATGATTCTCTACGGTTCCCCCGGCGTTGGCAAGACCACCCTTGCCCTGTCCGCTCCGGATCCTGTCCTGATCGACTTCGACCGCGGCATGAGCCGTGTCAGGACTCAGCACCGTAAGACCTCGATCTTCTGCGATACCTATGAAGATGTCCTTGCCGATCTGCAGTCTCCCGCTATGAAAGATTTTCAGACCATCGTGGTCGATACCGGTGGCAGCTTCATCACCTATCTGCAGGATTGGGCCATGCGCGCTGATCCTAAGGTGAATAAGCAAAAGAACGGCGCGATCAGCCTGAAGGGCTTCGGCGCTGTGAAGCAGGAATTCACCCGCTTCACCGGCTATGTCAAGGACACGCTCAACAAAAACCTGATCTATGTGTTCCACAGCATGGAGCAGACGGACAAGGACGGGAACCCGCAGGTCCGTCTCATGTGCGAGGGCGCAGCAAAGAATATTGTCTGGACGCCTTGTGACTTCGGCGGCTATGTTCAGATGATAGGCAACCAGCGTGTCGTCTGCTTCACTCCGGAGCAGGAATACTTTGCCAAAGGCTGCCACGGTATCAAGGGTCAGATCGCCGTCCCCGAACTTGGTCCGAACGATGAAAACAACTTCATCACCAAGCTCTTCGACAAGGCCAAGGCCAACATTGCTGCAGAAGCGGAAGAATACGCTCCGATCAAAGAGCAGTATGAGCGCGTGATGGAGACCGCCCGTCAGATGATTGAAACCGTCACCGACGCTGAGAGTGCAAACAAGGTCAGTGCAGATCTTCAGGCCCTTGCCCATGCATCTACCAGCAAGACGGAGAGCGCCAAGCTCCTGAAGGATAAGGCGGCAAGCCTCGGACTGAGCTACAGCAAGTCCGCAATGGGATTTATCAAGACGCCGAAGGAGGTCTGATCATGCCTCGGTACAAGATCACCAAGTCTCTGATCGAGTCCTGGTATTACGTACACGACTGCTGGGAGGGATGCGAGGATGACGCCATGGAATCCTTTCTCCGCACCCTCCGCTGTGAGCCCGAAGAGCTCACTGAAGAACAGCAGCAGAACATTCAGAACGGTCATGACTTTGAGACCCTGATTGAGCACATTGCCAATGACCGATTCATCCCGAAACTGGAATGGGAGAGGGATAAAGACGGCAATCTGATAATTGAGCCAAATTCAGGCGAACCGATGGCACACCAGGTTTATCCGAAAACCTACCGTGCCGCCTATGAGCTGGCCCAGATCGTCAAGGGTGCGCAGTTCCAGGTCAGGATCCGGAAGCCCATCACCGTCAATGGTATGGAATTTGAAATCGTCGGTGTTTTGGACGCCCTTCGCGAGGGCACGATCTTTGACTTCAAATTCAAGAACAAGAGCTTCGGATCTCTGGATCTGGCCGGCGACTACCTCGACAGCGCGCAGCACCCGTTCTACTTCTACCTCGTACCGGAGGCGCGGAAATTCCTCTACATGGTGTCGGACGGAAACGACATCTACATTGAGCAGTATTTCCCGGAAGAAACCAGAAGCGCCGAGGAGATCATAGCGGAGTTCATGCTGTTTCTGGAATCCTCGAACCTCATGGACGAGTACAAGGCTCACTGGCAGATCGCAGCATGAAAGGCCGGATCATCGACTATTCCATGAGCTTCGGCGGCAAACAGCGCATCACGCTGGAGCTCGACACCGACTTCCGCGAGGGCTACGAAGCCCTCAAGGAAGCTCCGGCCCTGGAGATCACCATCAGGCGGTGGCGGGCCCGGCGCAGCAACGATGCCAACAAGTATTTTCATGTGCTGGTGAACGAGATCGCTGCCGCCCGTGGGATCTCCGATGAAGAGGTGAAGCGTGACCTGATCGTGGACTATGGGACGGTCGCCAGAGACGAGGACGGCAACAAGTTCGCCTTCAAACTCCCTGCTTCTGCGGATGTAGATAAAATCTACCCGTACACAAGGATGTACAAAGAGGTCGAAGAAAATGGGAAGTCATTCAAGTGCTACCTGGTCTATAAACGATCGTCCGACATGGACACCAAAGAGATGGCCCACCTCATCGACGGGGCAATCACCGTTGCCCAGGACCTAAACATTGATACCGACACCCCGGACCGTCAGGGCTGGTGGGAGTCACTGAAAGGAGAAAATCATGGAAGATAATCAAATTAAGGTTCAGTCCTGCATTGTAGATCAAGGCACAGTAAACGTCCCGCGTGATGAATACGACGACCTGATCTGTGCCCGCTTCGGCATTGAAATGATCGGTCACTCGTTCGGCAAATACGGCAGTCCTGACAGCGATATTGTCAAGAACGTCTGCAGGCGGTTTGGCTTCAAGTTTGAGGAGGATTCCGATGCTTAACCATATTGTGGCCATGGGCCGGCTCACCAGAGACCCGGAACTCCGCACCACGATGAATGGCGTGAGCGTTGCATCCTTCACGGTGGCCGTCGACCGGGACTATTCCGGTCAGGGTCAGGAGAAAAAGACCGAC
>JAEEGL010899376.1_pt1 | contig 10863 bp, 5 predicted proteins | sample 9134231 | NCBI WGS metagenome assembly JAEEGL01 (sample SAMN16246548, study PRJNA631951) | gut metagenome | biome: gut microbiome; feature: rumen; material: fiber-attached | host: Bos | place: Iran: Karaj | collected 2018-10
ACCCGGCATCAACAATCCATCGCAAGATATATCGGCAGAAAAGCATCGGCGGCGACTTCAGTCTTGATGTCAACATGCACACCGACACTCTGTTTGTGGTTGACGAGGCATCAATGATAAGCACTATCCCCCAACTGCAGACTGACGGCATGCCAATGTTCAAAGGTAACGGCGGCGGTGTCATTGACGACCTTATAACATACGTCTATTCCGGCCGCAACTGCAAGATGCTGCTGGTAGGCGACACGGCACAGCTGCCGCCCGTAGGAGAGGAAGAGGCACCGGCTCTCAACAATGCTGTGATAGGCTGCTACGGCCTGAACGTGGTGGATGCCGACCTCAGCGAGGTGGTAAGACAGGCGGAAGAGTCGGGCATACTGTGGAACGCTACGCTGGTCAGGCAGCTGATAACGCATGATGACGTGACGCAGCTGCCCAGGCTGTACTTCAAGGCTTTTGCTGACATAATGGTGCTACCGGGAAACAAACTGATAGAGACGCTGGAGGAAAGCTATGCCAGCGTGGGAATAGATGACACCGTAGTGATAACACGCAGCAACAAACGCGCAAACATATATAACAACGGCATACGCACAAGAATTCTTGATTACGAGGAGGAACTGTGTGGCGGTGACAGGATAATGATAGTAAAAAACCACTACTTCAACAGTCCCGAAGCCAGCAAACCGATAGACGATACAGAGAAAAAGCATCTCACCTTTATCGCCAACGGTGACATGGCTACTGTGTGCCGCGCACGACGCACAAGAGAGTTTTACGGTTTTCGCTTTGCAGACCTCACGCTGCGCTTTCCCGACTACGATGATGAGGAGATGCAACTGACGGCAGTGCTTGACACTCTGCAGAGCGAGGCACCAGCCATGACTGTAGAACAGAGACAGGCTCTGTATGACGGTGTGATGGCTGACTATATGGATTTACCTCACAAAGCTGACCGCCTCAAGGCAGTGAGAGACGACACCTATTACAATGCGCTACAAATAAAATATGCCTATGCCATCACCTGCCACAAAGCGCAGGGCGGTGGTTGGAGTCATGTGTATGTGGACCAAGGATACATGACCGATGACATGCTTACCCCCGACTATATACACTGGCTATACACAGCCATCACACGCGCAAAAGACGTGCTTTACCTCGTCAATTGGCCTGACACTCAGGTAGCTTCGGATACTTCCTTAACATACCGTCTAAACGCAGGCGCATAACACCGAAGAAAGCCTCGCCGAAGATACCGCCGCTCATCTTGCTCACGCCCTCGCGACGGTTTACGAATATCACCGGTACCTCCTTCAGCTTGAAGCCTATCTTATATGCCGTGTATTTCATCTCTATCTGGAAGGCATAGCCCTTGAAACGTATCTTGTCAAGTTCTATCGTCTCCAGCACACGGCGCTTGTAGCACTTGAAACCGGCAGTGGTATCGTGTATCTTGAAACCTGTGACTATGCGCACATACATTGAAGCGAAATAAGACATCAGCACACGACCTATAGGCCAGTTCACGACATTCACTCCGCTGACATATCGCGAACCTATGGCAACGTCATACCCTTCGTCGGCACAAGCGCTGTACAGACGCGGCACGTCATTAGGGTCATGACTGAAGTCTGCATCCATCTCAAACACATACTGGTAGTCACGCTCCAACGCCCACTTGAATCCTTTGATATAGGCAGTACCCAATCCCAGCTTACCTGAGCGTTCCTCTATAAACAGCTGACCTTGGAACTCAGTATCAATCAGCTTGTGTACTATCTCAGCCGTACCGTCAGGCGAGCCGTCGTCAATCACAAGTATGTGGAAAGCCTTCTCCAAGGCGAAGATGGCGCGTATTATCTTCTCAATATTTTCCTTCTCGTTATATGTCGGAATGATTATAACGCTGTCGCTTTGTCTCATCGCTTCTATTCGTCTGTTGTCTATGTTTCAGGACACAAAAGTACTAATTTTCATCGCATTGCACGAATATTTTCTTGATTATCTTTAATTTTTAAGATTATTTTGTATAAATACACCCTGTAAAAAAGAAAATAGGCTGTCATTCACTTTGCCACCTCGCCATAATTTTGTAATTTTGCAGTCTTAATCATTGACGGTATAATGACGGCTACAGATATTAAAGACATAATGAAGGTGTATGCCCGCTCGGCTCAAGCCAAGGCGATGACAGCGATGCTGAAGGACAAGAAGCAACGCCACGCCGTAGTCAACGGACTGACACAGTCTGCCGCCGCCTTGTATCTCGCAGTGACGTCAAAGAGCGCCGGGCGTCCCCTCCTTATCATCATGCGCGATGCTGACGAGGCCGGATATATGTATCAGGACCTACATACCATGGTGGGCGACGTCGTGAAATACCTCCCCTCATCATACAAACGTGCCGTGAAGTTCGGACAACGTGACGCGTCAAGCGAGATACTGCGCACCGAGATACTCTCTGAACTGGCGTCACCGTCTTCCACTCCCTTGATAGTGACCTACCCCTCCGCACTTGCAGAGATGGTGATATCCAAGGAAAACATTGTAGAGAGTTCCATCAGCGTAAAGCGTGGACAGACAGTACAGATGAGCCAGGTGGTAAGACAACTGCGCGAACTGGGGTTCTGCGAATGCGACTATGTATATGAACCAGGACAATTTGCCGTGCGCGGCAGCATCCTCGACGTGTACTCCTATTCATGCGAATATCCTTACAGGTTAGACTTCTTCGGTGATGAGATAGACACCCTGCGCACATTCGACGTAGAGACACAGTTGTCATCAGACCGTCTTGACAACGCCACGATAATGCCTGAGGTGGCTGCCTCCAAGACTGAGAAGGTGCCGCTGCCCGACCTGTTGCCCGACGACACCGTCATCATAACCCATGACAAGGCTTTTGTCATCGATGACATCGACTTCATCTACAAGGAGGGATTTACTAATGCTGCCAAGACTGACAGGCTCTCTGGCGTAACCGAGGCAGAGAAGGCTGACGTGATGCGTGAACTCACACGCGAGCTCAACCTATGTAAGGCATCACGCTTCGAGAAAAGCATTGAGAGGTTCAAGACCATAGAACTTACAGGCGGCAGGGCAACGCCTGCCAATGCCACACACCTCACCCTGTCCACCACGCCCCAGCCTCTTTTTCATAAGAACTTTGAATTACTGGCACAGACGATAGATGACTACCAACTGAAAGGATACAAGACTTGCATCCTCTCAGACAGCGACAAGCAGCATGAGCGCCTGTCCGTAATCCTTGACGAGAAGAAGGTCACTTTCTCCGCTGTCAAGGGTACTCTACACGAGGGATTCATTGACAATGACCTGCAGATGGTGCTGTTTACCGACCACCAGATATTTGAGCGTTTCCACAAGTATCAGCTGAAGGCTGAGACCACCAAGCGCGGCAAGGCGGCTCTCACCATGAAGGAGTTGCAGGAGATGGAGCCGGGAGACTATATAGTGCACGTGGACTTCGGTATTGGTAAGTTTGGTGGACTGGTACGCATACCTACCGTCTCTCCCTCAGGCGAGCAGAGTTACCAGGAGGTGATACGCATCATCTACCAGAAGAACGACAAGGTAGATGTGTCTATACACTCTCTTTACAAGATAAGCAAATACCGCCGCGCCGATACCGGCGAGCCGCCACGCCTGTCAACCCTCGGCACCGGCGCATGGGAGCGCATAAAGGAGAAGGCGAAGAAACGCATCAAGGACATAGCGCGCGACCTTATCAAGCTATATGCCAAGCGCCGCCATGAGAAGGGCTTTGCCTTCTCTCCCGATTCGTTCATGCAGCACCAGCTTGAGGGCTCTTTCCTTTATGAGGACACACCCGACCAGATGCGCGCCACACAAGACGTAAAGCACGACATGGAGGCTGCCCGTCCTATGGACAGGCTCGTATGTGGCGACGTGGGCTTCGGCAAGACGGAGGTGGCAATACGCGCAGCCTTCAAGGCAGCGTGCGACTCTAAGCAAGTGGCTGTGCTTGTGCCTACCACGGTACTGGCATTCCAACACTATAAGACATTCTGCAAACGACTGGACGGACTGCCTGTGCGTGTGGACTACCTGTCACGCGCCCGAACCACGAAGCAGGCCAAACAGGTTATAGAGGACCTCGCCGCCGGCAAGGTTGACATACTCGTAGGCACACACCGTATGCTGTCGAAGACCGTGAAGTGGCATGACCTCGGTCTGCTCATCATTGACGAGGAACAGAAGTTTGGCGTGTCAACCAAGGAGAAGTTGCGCCAGCTGAAGACCAACGTGGACACCCTGACCATGTCAGCCACGCCGATACCGCGCACCCTGCAGTTCTCTCTGATGGGAGCGCGCGACATGAGCATCATGCGTACTCCGCCACCTAACCGCCAGCCTATTGACACTCAGGTAACGACCTTCTCTCCTGAACTGGTGGCTGACGCCATCAACTTTGAGATGAGCCGTGACGGACAGGTATATTTCGTTTGTAACCGCATCGCCACGCTCGACAAGATGAAAACCATCATAGAGCACCATGTGAAGGACTGCCGCATAGCCGTAGGTCACGGACAGATGCCTCCTGAGCAGTTGGAGAAGGTGGTGATGGGATTTATCAACCACGACTATGACGTGCTGCTCTCTACTACCATCGTGGAGAACGGTATAGACATTCCTAACGCCAACACCATAATAATAAACGACGCCGACCACTTCGGACTTTCTGACCTGCACCAGATGCGCGGTCGTGTAGGACGCTCCAACCGTAAGGCTTTCTGCTACCTGCTGGCACCGCCGCTGAGCTATCTGCCTACAGAGAGCCGCCGCAGACTTGAGGCTCTGGAGACATTCTCCGACCTCGGCTCGGGCTTCGCCCTTGCCATGCAAGACCTTGACATACGCGGAGCAGGCAACCTGCTGGGTGCAGAGCAATCGGGATTCATGGAGGACTTGGGATATGAGACCTACCAGAAGATACTGTCACAGGCGGTCAACGAACTGAAGAATGATGAGTTCCAAGACCTCTACAGGGAGCAGATAAGCGAGGGCGAGAACCTCACCGGCGATGACTTCGTAGATGACTGCACAGTGGAAAGCGACCTCGCCATGTATTTCCCTGACACCTATGTTCCCGGCTCAAGCGAACGTATGATTCTATACCGTGAGCTTGACAACATCGAGACCGACCAAGACCTTGAGGCTTACCGCAAGCGTATGGAGGACAGATTCGGTCCTGTGCCCACCGAGGGTGAGGAACTCATGATGGTGGTGATACTGCGCAGGCTCGGCCGCCGACTGGGTTGCGAGAAACTGGTGCTGAAACAGCATATCATGAAGATGCAGTTTGTGTCCAACAATGACAGCGCTTTCTACCAAAGCCCATTCTTCGACTCCATCCTCAACTATGTGAGTCGTCACGCACGTCTCTGTGACATCAAAGAGGTGAAGGGACAAAACGTGCTTATCGTCAAGAGCGTTCCCAGCGTGAAGGAGGCCGTAGGCATACTGAGAAAGATGATGCCTGAGACGATGCCTAATGCATCGCTCGGCACGCAGTGACGCTTTTATAAAGGCCGTAGGCCGACTAAAAGAATGCATAACTCATAATTCAAAACTCATAACTAACAACTATGTTGAAGAGACTATCTACTTTACTCACAATCTGTCTGCTCACACTCACCGGGGCGCAGGCAGTAAACCCACAGAAGGGTAATTATTTCCTTTATTGCCACATGAGCGACCGCGGACAATGGACAGCCTTCGCCGTCAGCAAGGACGCAGAGAACTGGCAAGACATCATAGGGGGGGACAGCATCTTCTCCTCCGCCGAACTGGCTGGCATCGAGGGCGGCACGCGCGATGCATACATCTGTCGCAGCCACGACTGCAAACGCTACCTCATGGTTACCACCGACATGAACAACTCTAAGACCAAGGCTTTGGGCAAGAAAGAGGCATGGGACAACTACGGCATCAACCTGCTTACCTCTGACGACCTCATACACTGGAAGTCAACAACCTTTGACTACCGCAAGGGCACATCCATATTCCTTGACCCAGAGAGCAAGAGCGTTTACAACGACTGGTCAACCATCAACCGCGTATGGGCTCCACAGATATTCTGGGATGAGACATACCAGTGGCCTGACGGCAAGAAGGGCGGCTACTTCATCTACTACTCTATGTGGAACCGCGCCGAGGAGAAGTATGACCGTATGTACTACAGCTACGCCGATGAGACGTTTACCAAACTGACACAGCCGCAGCCGCTCTTCGACTGGGGATATGCCACAATCGACGCCGACATCAACTACGTGCCTGCTGACGGTCTCTTCCACATGATGATAAAGAAAGAGGGCGGACAGCCGGGACTCTTCACCGCCACTGCACCTAAGCTCACTGGTCCGTGGAGCGAGCCTGTGGCTGATGACTACGTAAACTTCGAGGGCAAGAAGAAGTGTGAGGGCGTGTCAGCCTTCCAGGTACCTGGTGAGGACGGATGGCGCATAGCCTACATTGAGTACTCTTCACGCCCAAGGAACTACCGCATCTGCCATGCCGACAAGTTCATGCGCAACTTCCGTTCACCTGAGAACATAAAAGGTGTTACCGCGCCTCAGCACGGCTCATTCATGCGTATCACGAAGAAGGAATACAAGCGCCTGCTGAAACTGAATAAGAAGAAATAACATTCTTGGCGTAAGAGCCGTGAGGCCACAAGGGAATTTATGATATATATCCTGCTTGCATATTTCGCCCTGCTGCTTATGGTCAGCAGGATGATAAAGAGAAAAGACACCGCCACCGCCTTTTTCCGCGGTGAGAGGCAGTCACCATGGTATATGGTGGCTTTCGGCATGGTGGGTGCCAGCATCTCTGGCGTATCGTTTGTCAGCGTGCCGGGCATGGTGCTCCATTCCGGTTTCACCTACCTTGAGGTATGCGCAGGCTTCATAGGCGGTTACTTTGTAGTGGCATACGTGCTGCTGCCCATCTACTATAAGCATAACGTCACCACCATATACACCTACCTCCGACGCATCAGCGACGAGGCTTGTATGACTGGCTCTGCCTTCTTCGTCATATCCAAGTTGCTGGGAGCAGCGGCAAAGTTCTATGTGCCGTGCTTCATCATCAGCAGGGTGGCAGACTGTGACTTCACCATCACCGTATGCCTTATGCTGTTCCTCGTGTGGCTCTACACCCGCAGGGGAGGTATAAAGACCCTGGTATGGACCGACACCCTGCAGACGCTCTGCATGATGGTGTGCCTCGCCCTGCTCATCGTCAATATAGGTCCGGATATATGGTCCTCCCTGCCCCACACCCTTAACAAAACGGGCTACACATGGCAGGCAGATGGCTTTGCGTTGCGTTTCCTCTCTGGCGTGTTCATCGTGATTGTGATGACGGGCCTTGACCAGGACATGATGCAGAAGAACCTCACCTGCCGCACGCTGCGCGACGCACAGAAAGACATGTGCACCTACGGCTTCGCCTTCCTGCCCGTCAATGCTCTCTTCATGTTGCTCGGCGTGATGCTCATCGGCGTATATAACAGTCAGGGCACGCCGTTGCCTGATAACCCCGACGACCTGCTGACGCTCTACTGCATGCGCACCGGTGGACTGACGCTGACTCTCTTCGTGCTCGGCGTGGTGGCGACGTCATTCTCCACCGTTGACAGTGCCATCACCGCACTCACCACCACCGTCTGCGTGGACTTCCTGTCCTCCGACGGTAAGGGAGACAAGCATCCATCCGTAGGACTCGTCCATCTGCTCATGACACTGCTGGTGGCAGTATGCTGCGTATTGTTCCACCACTTCAATACCACCTCTCTGATAGACGCGGTATATATACTCGTGAGCTACACCTACGGTCCGTTGCTCGGTCTCTTCGCCTACGCCATGACCCACAAGCCACGCCAACGCAAGAGGGACGGCAGCGCACTGGTGTGCATTCTGTCGCCCCTGTTATGCTTAGTGCTCAACTATGTTGTCACCACATACTCTGACTATCATTTCGGCTATGAGATGCTGCTCATCAACGGCCTCATCACCTATGCGGGATTGTGGATTGCCGGGAAACTAAGTGGCAAGACTGACAAATACTAAAGATTGAGCACACATCAATAATTTCAGCAAGAAGTATTATCATAGTCCATTGAAACCAAGATGGAACAGATGCAGACTTAAAGCTATCTTAAAACTTCAAGCAAAACAACTGTTGCTCAATGCAATAGTAATATTCATTATTCATATAACATACGTTTTGCGTCCCATCTGGGAAATGATATATTATCTTTCCTTGCTTGTCTGTCAAGTAGTAATCGTACCCTTTATATTTCTTGTCGATTTTTATTTCTCTCCTGACACAAATTGTATCGTTCACCTTAAAATGTAGTAGATAACTTTGGTCTTTGTTGTATACTACTGAAGAACCTGAAATTCGTCTAAATCCGTTGTCGAAAAAATAATCAATGTAATCCCGGTAATCTGTGGTCGGTTAATCCATGTCATCTGTGGGAGAACTACTCTATAATCCACTTGTCTATGGTGCGTGTCTCCTTGGAGAAATTCACACCTATTATATAGGTTTTAGCCCCTCCCCAGCCATTGCTGGTAGCGAGTGAGTCGCCGAAGAACTGCAGCTGATAGTTCTTGTCTTTTATCTGTTGCAAGGCTTCCTCGGCAGTGCCGTCAAGCTTGAATTCCATGATGTAACGGTACTGCGGAGTTTCTATAAGCAGATCAATTCTGCCATCGCTGGTGTGGTATTCTGTCTGCGAGTAGAAGCCCATCATCTTGAACACCACCCACATCATGTTCTGGAAATGGTTTTCCTTGTCGCCCTTCACGCTGTCATACGGCGCACTGGCGAAAAGTGATTTCAGGCGGCTCAGGAATTGCTCGGCTTTGCCTTCCCTGACATCTGACGTGAAGCTCCTTATGTCAAATACCGAACGCTGCTCACGGTTGTCAAGATAGAACGGAGCGAGGTATTTTATAAAGCCCTCCTCTACTTCCTGGTTCGGGAAACCAAGGTGATACATCTGGAACTCGTTGTCATATCCTTTTATCGTCAAGTAGCCACTCTGGTATATCACAGGTATTGGGTTTGTGGACTCTGCGTCTATGCTGTTCAGTACGTCTGAGGTAACCTCTGACGTTGCCATTTCCTCAAGGTCGTAGTAGTGGCGGCGCAGCAGTTCCACGAGGTATGTCGGTGTGCCGGTCTCAAACCAGTAGCTGCCGAAACTCTGTTTCTTGAATGTGCTGAGTACGCTGAACGGGTTATACATGCCTGGGGCATCTTCACAAAAGTGGTAGCCGTCGTACATCTTACGGAGTTTCTCTATACATTCCTCTCGCGTCATCCTGGCTCGCTGTGCCAATGTGCCTATCTGCTCACTGAAACATGTAAGCAGTTCCTGCTCTGTTATGCCGCAGATGTCATGATAGCCATAGTCAAGGGATATGTCCTCAAGGTTGTTCAGGTCACTGAACACGCTGACCTTACCGAACTTCGTAACCCCGGTGAGCATGGCGAACTTTATGCAGCCGTCCATGGACTTCAGTGCTCCGTAGAAGCCTTTCAACGTGCCGCGATACTCTTCTTGTAGTTCTTTGTTTCCTATGGCTTGCAGCAATGGTTTGTCGTATTCATCTACGAGGATTACCACGCGCTGGCCGGTCTTCTCGTAGGCGCGCTTTATTATTCCCTCGAAACGTGTACCGAGAGAGCGCTCCGCCTCACGTTTGCCATATATCTGCTCATTCTCGTCCAGGAAAAGGTTTATTCTGTCATATAACGTCTCGGGCTTGTCATACTTCTCCGTATTCAGGTCAAGGTGCATCACGGGATGTACTGCCCAGTCCCAGTCTTCCTTCTGGTCTATCGCCAGTCCTGCAAACAGTTCGCGCTTACCAAGAAACAGTGCCTTTATCGTTGATAAAAGCAATGACTTACCGAAGCGGCGCGGGCGGGAGAGAAAATAGTACGAACCCTCAGAAGCGAGGCGATACACATGTTCCGTCTTGTCTATGTAGAGATAACCGCCGGTGCGGATCTTCTCAAAGTCTTGTATGCCAATAGGAAGTTTCATATTCTGGTTGTTTTGGGGGGGTATGTTCTTTATCTATTTGCAAAGTTACACTTTTTCCGTGAAACAACTGCTTTTTGCCATCATAAAAATATATAATTTAACAAGAAACGGTGTCATGACGCTATGCATGACACCGTTTCTTTTATTTATTCACAGATTATAATCTGATATTTTGCCCACTTTGCTTTTGCTAATGGTGCATCATTCTGAGACAGCACGCACAGCTCGCACACTGAAGCCGAGGTTGCGAGGGTTGCTGCCCTGCGGATAGACAATGCCGCTGTAGAAGTACAGGTAGAAATGTATTTCTAAGGATTATAGGATTTAAGGATTTTGCAATGCTGAAGAACCGAAAACATAATAATCATATAATCCCCAAATCCCCAGGGATATAACATATAAGAGCGTAACGCACTATAATGCATGCTTTTCAAAAAAAACAAGGAGAACGTTTGAAATCTCAGGGTATTTTTGTAACTTTACAGGAGAATTTAATACTATCGGACTTATAAATAATATGAAACGAATCATCTTCATCACACTACTGACAACAATCCTCGCTGCATGTAAGTCAAACCATGAGTATGAGAGTAACGGCATAGGTGCATCACAAAGTATCTCACTAACCTCCTCTGACAGCATCATTAAGCCTACACGCAATTTCAATGATTTCACCATCAATATGTTTGACCATCTGCACAAGGACATTGACAACAACTTTATCTGTTCTCCCTTAGGCGTGGCTTCACTCTTCC
>JAEEGL012593691.1_pt1 | contig 10863 bp, 5 predicted proteins | sample 9134231 | NCBI WGS metagenome assembly JAEEGL01 (sample SAMN16246548, study PRJNA631951) | gut metagenome | biome: gut microbiome; feature: rumen; material: fiber-attached | host: Bos | place: Iran: Karaj | collected 2018-10
CCAGAACCACCACTTGGTCTTGGCTCCTAAACCTGATGCTTTCATTCCTGCTTCTCTGGCAAACATTCCGCCTCTGAATACGTGATAGTTTGTTGTGGAGAATGCGACCTTAGCATCAGGTTTGACCTGTGAGATGAGTTCCTGCGAGAACTTCATGTTTTCGTAAGTCGTGGTGGACTTAGTCTCCGGCATGATCTGGCTCTCCTCTATCCCCTGCTCCAGAAGATATCTCTTCATGGCTTCGCCTTCTGAAATTATCTCGTCAGACCCCTGTCCTCCTGAAGGAACGAATATCGCCTTCTTGCCGGTAGCTTCCAACTGTGCTTTATAGAATTCGATAGCTTTATCCACACGTCCTCTTATAAGTGGGAATAAAGTTCCATCTTTTCGTATGGCGCAGCCGAGGATTATGATAAAGTCCTTATTAAATGCCGGTTTGAACCTGCCTGCCCTCTGTAGGCAGATTATGGAAGCAAACAATATGCATTCAAAATACATGAAAGCCGCGGCCATGGCAGATTTAAGAACATACAAAACTATGTCTCTGGCCTCTGTAAATATGAAGAACGGCGCATACTCCAACAGCCAGAAGCAAGTAAGGGCACCAAGCAGCATAAATGCACCGATGAAGATCCCCAGCAAGTTGACCGGCCTGAACCCTTCCTTGGTAATGAGCCTTAAATTTGAAAACGCCATATATATAGCAAAAATCGCTATCACAGGTACTGTTGCGGTCACTACCAGCGACATAGCATTTCCTGCGTAATCAAAAAACAGAGATGTGGTAAAATAATCCGGCTTCAGAAACGTTATTATTTCAACACCTCCGAATATTGCCGTCAAAACAGCAAAATACAATGAAAGCCCAAGGTCCAGAATAGTTCTGTAAGAGAAAAAGTCCTTCCTTCTTCGTATCAGATAGCACCTTATGAAATGCACCATAGTCACCATAAAAAGTATTGCTATTCCGGCAAGCAGTACCTGATTACCACCAAAATCATAATTCCCGTTAAGTATGATCTTCTGATTTGTTATATACAGATCAGCAGACTGGATGGTCATAAGGAGACTGGGGTTATCCTTATCTGCAACATATTGTATCTCAGCATAGGTGCTGCCGGGTTTTAAAGACTTGAATTTCACCTTAGCTACAGTTTCCGACATAACGATATCGGATACTTCTGCTATGCCCTCTGGTTCCATGGTGACCGTTATCTCGTCATTCGATTCAGCATGACGATTCACATACACGGTATAATTATCTCCTAAAGTCAGAAGACTGACTACCATTGCTATCACTATTATTATGTAACTTATCAAAAGGGGTTTTATTGAAATCTTCATACGGAACGTTTCCTTTCTCTGGAACAATTCTATATTATTTCACGCCATAAATCAAGAACTCCGCAGATGATTTGTCTGCGAAGTTCTTTTGCAATTTGAGATTTAGAAGTTGGTGTAAACAGTCGCGTTTTTAAGCTTGTATCCTTTGATCAAAGCCATCTCTTCCACAGTTACAAGCTGGAATCCCTTATCTCTCAATGCCGGGATAGCTCTTACTGCAGCTGCCGCTGTTTCAGAATAGAGGTCATGCATCAGAACTACTGCACCGTCCTTCGCATGTGTCATTATCGAATTATAGGTGCTGTCAGCGTTTCTGGTCTTCCAGTCGAGAGTATCGACTGACCACAGGATGATCGGCATGTTAACGTTTGTTCTTACGAATTCAGTGTTGATGCCATAAGGTGTCCTCGTGATCTTTGGAGCCTCTCCTGTGTATTTTTTGATCCTCTTGCTTGTGCTGGATATCTGACTCTTGATGTCGCTTGCACTGAGGTTCGAAAGAACTGGATGCGACCAGGTGTGGTTACCGATCTGGTTGCCTGCTTTATAGTTCTTCTTAAGTGTCTTTGAATAAGCGTCGACTCTGTTTCCAACTACGAAGAAAGTTCCTCTGCCATCATTATCCGTCAGGCTCTTCATTATCTTGGAAGTGTTCTCTGAAGGACCGTCATCCCAAGTAAGGCATATCGCCTTCTTGTCACCATAAACAGTTCTGATCAGCTTGCCCTTCTTATTAAAGGTATAAACGTTCTTGCCTATCTTATGAAGTCCGGTGAACATCTTGCCTGAGCTCTTTCCAAAATAGTATTTAGCTCCGCTTATCTTGATGAAACCGAAGACCATTCTTCCGGTATTCTTTCCAAAATAATATTTGGAACCATTTAGCTTCTTAAATCCATGGAAAAGCTTACCATCGTTTTCGTCGAAGTAATACTTATTGCCATTTATCTTCTTGAGTCCTGTCAGCATTTTGCCATTGGTCTCCTTGAAGTAATAAGTATCATCCCCTACCTTGACAAAGCCCTTACACATCTTGCCTGTCTCAGGATCGAAGTAACGGATATTATTTCCCGTTTCTGCAAATCCCGTTATCTGGTGGCCGTCTTCAGGATCAAAATAATATTTATCCCCCTTGATCGTCTGAAGACCTTTCAGCATTCTTCCGGTCTTGCTGGAGAAATAATAAATCACATCATCGATAGTCCTGAAGCCTTTGAGCATCTTGCCGGACTTCTCACTGAAAAAGTACTGATGATCCTCTACTGTCTGTATGCCTTTGAGCATCTTTCCAGTCTCTTCATCGAACAGATACTTTTGCTCATCTATGGTTTGCAAGCCTTTGAGCATATATCCGTCAGGAATCGAGAAATAATAGACTTCTTCTTCAATAGTCTGGAAGCCCGTTAACTTCTTTCCATCAGCATAAAATACAGTCTCCCCATTTTCTTCAGTGAATCCATTCAACTGCTCCTGCTCCGACTCTGAAGCAACCGGTACTTCTGTAGCTTGCTCGCTTCCGGTTTCTCCATCCTTTTGTTCAGGTTCAGCAGCAACAGGCTGTTGATCAGCAGCAGTGCCTTGATCTTCGACATTGCCGCCTGCATCTTCGACCTTTGCAAATGCGAAACCTGCAGGAACGACAGTTATCAGAAGCATGGCCATAATGACGATCCATGCGATTCTGCGTTTAGATTTCTTTTCCATAAGTTCACCCCTTGTCAGTTTAGTTTATTGTTTATTACAGACCATTCTTGATCCTGTCTTCTGCGAAGCGCTGAGCGATGACGCCCTCGGGCTCTCCGGTCGATTTAGATTCTTCAAGAATGTTGTATACTGTGTTGTAAATGTTATGTACCTGTCTCAGTACGTTTTCTTTATCATATGTGGTGAATGCTTCCTGTCCTGCATTGATAACACCGCCTGCATTGATGATAAAGTCAGGAGCATAAGCTATGCCTCTTGCCTTAAGAGCAAGTCCGGCTTCTTCGTCATAGATCTGATTATTTGCAGCTCCTGCAACAGCTTTACACTTAAGCTGAGGGATAGTATCTTTATTGAGGATAGCTCCTAAAGCGTTAGGTGAGAAGATATCACAGTCAACTCCGTAGATCTCATTGGAGCCAACTACCTTTGCGCCGAGCTCATTCACAGCCTTCTCCAGCATAGCTTTGTTGGAGTTGTTGCAAACTATGAGGTTTACTCCCGCATTGTGGAGTCTCTCAGCCAGATCATATCCTACCTTACCAAGACCCTGGACCGCAATAGTCATGCCATCAAGGTTATCAGATCCGAAAACGGATTTAGCTGTAGCTCTGATACCATCAAAGCAACCTATAGCGGTGAAAGGTGAAGGATCTCCGCTTACGTCAGCACGTCCAACTACGTAGCTGGTCTTTCTGAGCATTATATCAGCATCGTGAGTATCGGTGTTAACGTCCTCTGCAGTGAGATATCTTCCGCCAAGGGACTCTACGCACTCTGCATAAGCTTCAAACAGTTCATCGGTCTTCTGGGAAGGGTCTGCGATAATGACACCCTTGCCTCCTCCGATGGGAAGTCCTGCAGCTGCATTCTTAAAGCTCATTCCTCTGGAAAGGCGCAGTACATCGAAAAGCGCTGCCTCTTCGCTCTTATAAGGCCACAGACGGCAGCCGCCAAGAGCAGGTCCGAGTTTGGTGCTATGGATCGCAAGAATGCACTTGAGGCCGGCCTTCTCATTGTTGAAAAAAGCTACTTCTTCATGTCCGTATTCACGAATCAATTCTAGGGTGTTCATATTAGTCCTCCTGTCATAAAATACTAGTCTCGATCAATAACGATCATTTTTTGTTATAACGTCTATTCCCATATATTTCCTGAGAGCTTCAGGAACCTTTACGGTCCCGTCTGCCTGCTGATAGTTTTCAAGTATCGCAGCAGTAGTACGTCCTACTGCAAGTCCGGATCCGTTAAGTGTATGAACGAATTCCGGCTTTCCACCCTCTGTCCTTCTAAATCTTATATTGGCACGTCTTGCCTGATAATCAAGGAAGTTGGAGCAGGATGAGATCTCGACGTATCTGCCGTAAGAAGGCATCCATACCTCTATATCATAAGTACATGCTGAGGAGAATCCCAGATCTCCGGTGGAAAGTCTGACAACTCTGTAAGGTATCTCCAGAGTTTTAAGTACAGCCTCTGCATCTGCAGTCAGAGCATCGAGTTCATCCCAGGAATCCTCCGGTCTGACAAATTTGACAAGTTCTACCTTGTTGAACTGGTGCTGTCTGATAAGTCCTCTGGTATCTCTACCGGCAGACCCTGCTTCTGCTCTGAAACAAGGTGTGTAAGCTGTATAATGGATCGGGAGCTCCTCCTCAGGAATGATCTCCTGTCCGAGCATATTGGTCACAGGAACCTCAGCAGTAGGGATCAGGAAGAAGTCCTTCTGAGGAACATAGAACATATCCTCCTCGAATTTAGGAAGCTGACCGGTTCCGGTCATAGCTGTACGATTAACCATGAACGGCGGCAGGATCTCCAGATAGTCCTGCTCTATGGTGTGAAGGTCGAGCATGAAGTTAGCTACTGCTCTTTCAAGTCTGGCGCCGAGGCCTTTATAGATCGTGAATCTTGTACCAGCGATCTTACCGGCTCTCTCCCAGTCCAGAATGTTGAGGTCAGCACCGACATCCCAATGTGCCTTAGGTTCAAAGTCGAAAGCAGTAGGCTCCATGAATCTCCTGACTTCCACGTTGTCGGAATCATCTTCGCCTGTCTGAACGAAATCTGCAGGAATGTTCGGAACGTTAAGAAGGCATTCTCTTAAGTCGGCTTCTACCTGTGAGACCTGCTGATCGAGTTCTTTGATCTTTCCTGAAAGTTCCTTCATCTCAGCCATGATCTGAGAGGTATCCTCTCCGGCTTTTTTCATCTGAGGGATCTTCTTTGAAACGACGTTCTGCTTGTTCTTCATGGCTTCAACTTCAGCCAGAAGAGCTCTTCTCTTATCGTCCAAAGGCAGAGCGTTCTCTATACCGAAACTTCCCTTGGTCCTTCTTTCTACTCCTTTCCTGCATCCTTCATAATCTTCTCTGATCCTCTTGATATCTAACATCTAACTGTCCCTTCCTTTATTCAATGTACGATTAATATTATCTAAGTTGCAAAAAATTTCCATTCGAATTTCTTCAAAACAGATTTCTTTTGTAATCCGCATACTTAAGTTTTAATTCTTCGACCTTCTTCTGGATCTCTATCTGGATATCAGAAGCAGTGTCATAATCCTTCTTATCCAAAGCCTCTCTGGCTCTGGTGAGAAGGCACTTCTCATAAAGCGAATCCTTGGCGATGTCGAATCTGAGCTTGTTTATCTCTTCCCATGAAGCCTCATCGAAATCCGTAGCATCGACATCATGAGCCTTGACACATTCCTTGATGTCATCCATAGCATTAGGAATATTTCTGAAATGATACTCTGTAGCCCATCCGTTAACTATGTATGTCCTGTATGAATCCAGCGTCAGGTCATCCATGATGCCTTCAGTTACAGCAGCGACTTTTTCAGGATAATTGTCGAAGCTCTTGAGATTTTCCCATACTGTCTTCGGAGGAATACCGAATAATCTGTATCTTTCTTCTTCAGTGTAATCCTCGAAAACGTTCTTTTCAGATCTGTATTCACGGTCTTTTTCGAGGTAGAAATCTTCTTCGCCGCCTGATTTGGAAATGGAAGCCTCCAGTTCCTTAGGAGTCTTTTCATTTTCAAGTGCAGCTTTGATCCCGTCCAGCATAGCCATATATCCAGTAGCAAGAACCAGATAAGTGTTGCTCTTAGGGTTAGGCGATCTCAGCTCGAATCTGGTAGCCATGGGGCTAGCCATATCTCTTACAAGTCCGATAAGGATCGTTCTGTTTCTGGATGGCTCCTTAGGGCTGTGTCCTAGAGACGTTACTATACAGATCGGAGCCTCATATCCCGGTTTAAGCCTCTTAAACGAGTTCGTCGTAAAGCTAATGAACGGATTCATAGCTTCATAATTCTTGAGTATTCCCATAAGAGCGCCATAACCTACAGGGCTCATGAAATCTTCGGTCATATCCTTGGGATTAAAGAGATTGACCATCCTTCCGTCCTTAAGTTTGGCACATATGCCGAAATGAGTATGCTCTCCGGAGCCTGCGACTCCTTCCACCGGTTTAGCCTTGAAAGTAGTATTAAGGCCGAATTCATTGAACACATCGCGAACGATGTATTTGACAAGTTTCTCGTTATCGGCAGCCTGCATTGGAGCTGAGTATTTCCAGTCGATCTCCAGCTGCTCCATTATATGGTCCATATGACCGGAAGATGTGAGTTTCGCCTTGACGCCTCCGACTTCCTTATGGCCCATCTCCATGTTGAGACCATAGCAGTCCAGTATCTCAATGGTCTTTTCCAAAGCAGTTCTTACCGGCCCATTCGTCCTTTTCCAATACTGCTCCTTAAGTTCCTGAGACGTTGACAATTCTTCTCTGTCCGCCTTATCGTCAGGTGTACGCACCCAGAATTCCAGTTCAGTAGCACTTGTAAGAACTATCTCCTTAATATCATCAACACTTGATATCCCGCTGATGTGATCCAGCACATAAGGATGAGCCTTGATTTCTTCAGTAAGATCTTTTTTGAACTTATCCAAAGCATCCTTCAGTATTGCTCTCGCGCCGACACGTTTCTTATCGTTATGGATCAGGATGCTCGGGATCCTGAGAGTACCCACAGGTAAGCCTGTGAAAACGTCTATATTGCTGAAGTTATAATCCACGTACCAGTTTACGTCCGTATCCGGTATCATGTCCACCTTGGCGTTGTTTAATTCAGCGATCTTGGGTAGATTTACGCTGGAACCGTCAGTCTGAACTCCCTGACTCAGCATCTTGTCTATATCGTCTATAAACAGCTTGATAGGGATCCTTTCATCCGTATCGTTTCCTGCTATATCAAAACCTGCAAAAGATACGAAATGGACTTCAGGATGAGCCTTGAGCAGTTCTATTATCGTTCCTTTATCATGTCTGCCTTTGGGAATATTAAACAACATCTTGTCCGTTCTCAGTTCCAGCATTATCTTACCTCCATAGTTAAAACAAAAGTGTGTTATTCAGATCATCAGCCTGCCAGCTGATTAAGGTATTCCTCAAGCTGGTCAAGGTAGTTGCCATAGGCAGCCCAGTTTCCTTCCTGCTGAGCCTCCTGAGCCTTATTGAAGGCCTCCTGAGCCTTGGCTATGAGTTCTGCTTGTGTGAGTTCTCCGGACTCGTTTTCTTCTTCCTGATTTTCAGGGATCACACTTGAGCTGTTATCTGTCTTGGCATCTTCATTGATATCATATCCAAACAGCTTGATTATGCAATCTGCCAAAGTTTCGCCATATGCGATCTGGTCCTTATAAACCATAATGATCCTCTTGACTTCAGGAATGGATGAGTTCTGAGCTTCCAGATATACAGGCTCAACATACAATACAGAAGTATTGATAGGAATTACGAACAGATTACCTCTTCTGTATGTGGTGCCGTTTGATGCCCAAAGAGTGAAGTCTTTGGAGATCTCAGTATTCTGGTCTATCTGTGCCTCGATCTGCTCAGGTCCATATACAGTCTTGGACTTCGGGAACTGATAAAGTACCAGTTCGCCATAGTTTTCTCCATCGTTTCTAGCTATAAGCAGCGCAGTCATGTTTTGCTTAGATCTCGGAGTAAAAGGTACTGAATTGAAGAATTCAGCCTGTGATTCTCCGGGAAGTTTGGCGATATAGTAGTTAGGAACGATCTGCTGCTTTTCCATGCCATAGATCTCATTTGCTATATCCCAAAGGTCTTCTGACTGATAGAATACGTTTACGTCTTCCATGTGATATTTGCCGTAAACGCCAGCCTGTATCTCAAACAGAGTGTTGGCATATCTGATATGTGCCCTGAGTCCTTCCGGCATCTGATCAAGTGGCTTGAACAGAGTGGGATAGATCTTGGAATAGGTCTGGGCGATCGGATCTGTCTCGTCTATAACATAGTAGTCTGTATTTCCGTTATATGCATCGATCACGACTTTGACCGAGTTACGAACGTAGTTAACAGGTGATTCCGCGTTATATGGCTCAGAATAAGGATACAGACTCGATACTGTATAAGCATCGATTATCCAGTATAACTTGCCGTCAACAGTTACCATGTAAGGATCGTTCTCATAGCTGAGATAAGGCATAATTGTCTTTACCCTCTCTACTACGTTCCTGTTAATTATGATCTTAGAATCTCCATTTATGTTAGATGATACCAGAAGTTTGACGCTTCCTTCTCTGATAGCGAATACCAGACGATTGAACAGATTCATCTTAATGCCTGCATTGCCTTCATACATAGTGTATGAATTGGAATCACCGTTAGGGTAGTCGAACTCTTTCTCCTTGGTTCCTACGATAACGTATTCGTTGGCGAGTTCTCCAAAATATATCTCAGGTCTGGTGATCTCGATCTCTTCTACAGCGGACTCAGGCGGGATATTACCAACCAGAACGTCCGGCTGACCGGATGATGTGACCTTATCTACCCTTGACATTGCAACGCCATAGCCGTGAGTATATTTCAGATGCTTGTTCAGCCAAGTATCAGAGATCTTGTTCTCGTCGATCTCACGAGCAGTAAGGAATGTCTGTGTATATTCACCGTTGACCCAGTATCTGTCATTATCAACGTCATTGAAAGTATAGTACTGACGGATCGACTGCGTCTGATTATAAAATTGCTCTGCCGGTTCGAAATCATTGATACGGATATTTGTGATAGTCTCCATATTGCTTGCGATATCTTCAGCGGCGAGTGTATTATCAGCAGCAAAACTCTTGATGTTTACGTCATCAAGTCCATATGCGTACTGTGTGTATTCAATATTATTAAGAAGATACGGGGTCTCCTTCTGCAGTTCGTCAGGAGATACGATGAAGTTCTGCACAAGCATAGCTCCGCCATTTCCAACAAGGCCGATAATTATCATGAGGGCCGGAACTGACAAAAGCTGTTTATATTTCTTTCTGGACATGTTGACGACGAAGAGTATAGCAGACAGAACAGAAAGTCCGCAAAGGATCCTATACATCCAAAGCGTCACCGTAACGTCGGTGAAACCTGCGCCGTAAACTACTCCGGTATGAGCATGCAGGAGATCAAACTGTCTCAGGAAAAAGTCTATCGCAAGCATAAGGAAGAAAATGCATCCAAGTCCTGCAAGCTTTCCTGAAGCGATCTTCATAAGCTGCTTGAAATTATTATCGTCCAGTTGTTTTCTCGGCTTAGGTTCTCTCTTGGGGATCTTGATGCCGATCTTCGAGAATATGTCCTCTGCGCCCTTTGTGGCATTTTCAAACGGATTTGCAGATCCTGAATATCTGCCTTCTTCTGACTGTCCGTAAGTTTCCTGCTCGGGCTGAACTTCCTCAAATATATCAGGTGTCCTTACTGTCATCAGGATGATGTAGTATATGATCGTAAGTGCTACGAATCCTACGATTACTCCTATGAGAAGTTCATTTAACTGAGACAAAAACTCGAGTTTGAAAATGTAGAACGATATATCTAAGTGGAACAAAGGATCCTGGATATTGAATCCTGTGCTGTTAGCAAATTTGAGGATCTCAAACCACAATGTTGATACTGCAAAAAACGTCGCTCCAGCTGCGAATACCAATGCCAGAATTATAGTGACCCTCTTAAGGCTCTTCATATTCGTTGCTTCAGCAGATGCGATCTGCTTGAAATAGCTTTTCCTGAGATGTGTCAGATAAAGCTGCACAAGAACACTGACTATTACGAAAGTCGGTATTCCTACAGTCAGCTGTGTAACCAGCTGTTTAAAGAATACATCAAGGTATCCCATCTCTCTGAACCAAAGGAAATTAGCTATGAAGTTTACCAGTGACAGGAACAATGCACCTATCACTACGACGATCGCTATTATCGTTAGCAATTTTCGTTCAAACTTCCTGGCTCCTTCATTATTCATTTATCGATTCCTCCTCACTTATCTTTTCGATAAACATTGAATTGCCGTTTACTGTGAGATAACAAGTCTGAAGTACGTCATAAGAGCCTCCGTCCTTGTCTGCATAAGTTACTCTTGACAGAGCATAGTAACCTTCATCATCATGTCTGATCTCACCAAGTTCAAGGCTGTTGATACCTACAAGGTTTTCATCTGTATTTCCGCTGAGCCAACTGTCATAATATGCTATGATCGAATCATAGATAGCTTCAGCGTATGTCACCATTCCACCTTCATCATTTTCGATCCAGTCAGAATCCTCGAGAACATCGAGATCCAGTACGCCGTCGAAAGCGGTATCTGTCAATGAAGAATATGTCAGATCTTCATTGTATGTTATCTCTCCTATAGTAGTAGCGTTGTCTGCAAGTTTAGCTACCATTGACGGATAATATGATTCAACATCCTGATCCTCACCCTCCTCCGAAGGAGCAGGTGCAGGTTCGGCAGAATCACTGCCCTTA
>JAEEGL013136234.1_pt1 | contig 10863 bp, 12 predicted proteins | sample 9134231 | NCBI WGS metagenome assembly JAEEGL01 (sample SAMN16246548, study PRJNA631951) | gut metagenome | biome: gut microbiome; feature: rumen; material: fiber-attached | host: Bos | place: Iran: Karaj | collected 2018-10
AAAATCATCTAATACTAATCTTTTATCTTCATATGTACTAGAAAAATTATCAATCAACCAATGTTTTGCTTCTTCATAAGATATATTTAATGATTTGGCCACTAATTTATACAGTGGACCTTTCTCATGACAAGTAAAACAATTAAATGTACCATATACAATTTTAGGATTATTAGATTTATTATATACTGAACATGAAGGTTTATGTTCTTGCCCGTCTTTATGAAAGGGACAAGAAATAGATATATATTCAGATTTTCTTTTTATATCTCTAAAATATTTACCTTCACTTTCTATTTTTAACTTGGTAATTATTTCTTCAATATCAGTATCAATAATTCTGTTATAAAGAATCAGTTCCATTATTATTTAATAAAATTCTATATTCTATTTCTGCTCCACAATTTGTACAATGACAACAATGAATTATACCTTCTCCTTCATAACCAAAATCTTCAAAAGTAAAATCATTATCCCAAATTACAGACTTTTCTCCACAATGAAAACATTCATACATATATTTACTCCTTATTTACAAAACCAATCTTTAAAGTGTGGTAAAGTTTCACACCATTTACAAAATACTTGCCAATCTGGTAATCTATGATTTTTTCTTTGTTGATATATATTTTTAAGACATCTATAATTAGTTATCATTCTAGCAGTTAATTCAAATCCACTAGGTATATTATATAATAATGTTAAATAGTTTTGTGGACTTGGGTCTTTATGATATGCATATAATAATTTTTCACATTCATTAACGATAGTTTCAGTAACATAACCATTACATGATTTTCTTATATCAAATTGAGAAATTCTATGCATAGTAGATTGACTAGATATAAAATTTAAAAACCTATATCTTTCAGCCTCAACCCATGCTTTATTTGAAAATGTTAAATCAAAAATTACAGTAATACCATTTAAAAAATTATCATGGCCACTTCCTATAGGAGAAGAAGCTAATTTATTTACTGTATCAGTAACATCCTCTGTTAAAGAATCCACATCAACTGACATAGGAAACTTACTTCCCATCACACTTTGTTCTAAACCATATAAACCAATTAATTCTACTTTAGGCATAATTTAATCTCCCAATATCTCTACAGACTCAACAATTGCACGTTCTTCCTCATAAGGGTCAGCAATATAATCAAAAATCTTTTGCCAAACTTCACGAACTGTTTCTAAAACTTCTGGAGTAACAGGTCCTATTGAGGAAACAGGATGATTATTTTCTGTGAGAATAGTTAGTCTGACTTTCATGCATTTTTTTCCTTTCTTTATCCACATTCGGCATTTCAGTTACAAATAAATAAATTAATGTGCATAAAATAGCCATAATAAATAATAATACAATTATAACAATTGTGTCAATCATACATCACCCCCTAAATTAAAATACATCTTCTTCATATTCTTGTAATAATTCAGTTGCACCTTGCCCATCAAGTGCATTATTTTCTTCAGGAATATAAGAAAAAATTCCATGTTCAAAGTCAACTGCATAGGATAAATCTTTCATATTTGCTGAATCTCTTGACTTAACTAAATGCATTTTAATTATCCCATCTTTTTGTTCAAAAAATAACACTATGGTACTATCTTGAGCAATTCTGTCTGATTGAGCTACATGCTCAAGACCCACCCCATTTTCAGTACTTGTTCTGTTCTGTTGTGATACTGAAATTATGGGAACTTGTTTTAATACTTGTAAATTTTTTAAATCTTTTGAAATATTACTTGCTTTTTCTACAGGATTTTTTGCTTTTCTATCATCTTCAAGTAAAGAATGTTGGTCAACAAATAAAATATCAAGATTATCTTTTTCTATAAAAGCTCTCAAAGCTGTTACTCCAGCTGGTCCTCCAATCATAGTAGGAGTTAGTACTTTTATTACTCCTGGATATTTTTCTGGTAAAGAATCTAGAAATTTTTTATATTCATTTTGAATTTCTCGTTTACCTTTAGTTAATGCGGTATTAGAAATATGTCCAATTAATGTGTCAATTCTATAACCCACTTTTCTTGCTGACATTTCTCCAGAATAAATACCAACTCTTAATCCCTGTTCAGCAGCAGCACAAGCACATTTTATCAATATCCAAGATTTACCCATGTTTGAACGGGCAACAATAGTTGCAAGTTCTTCTTTTCTATCCCAACCACCAATAATTTGGTCAAGTTCGGGAAACCCTGTTTTTACAAAGAATTTTTTCCAATCTTCAGTTCTGTCAATATAATCATCATATCGAGTAGTATCTCTTAATATATCAATGCTTTCAATATGTTTTGCTTGTGCCATATCTTCCATTGAAGAAAGATATGTATTCATAGCAGAATCAATGTCCCCTGCATTAAATTCTTCTCTTATTTTATTAAATAATGACGCTAACTTCCTTGAATTTCTATCATTATATAATTTATCAACTAAATAATTAGCAGGTTCATTTACTTGGAAAACATCAAAATTAGGAAATTCAGATACAAAAGTTGTTAAATCTGGTACTTTTCCATAATCACTTAAATGATTAAGTATAAAATCATATTCGGCTGTATAATCAGTAAAAAATTCTTTTGTTAAATTATTTAATGTAATTAATGAGCTATCTTGTGTTTGTAAAATATAATTTAAAAATTGTTCCTGAATCATTTATTCCACCCCCGTTTATCTGCTCCTTGAAAAGCAACAATTGTTGAGGAACCAATTATTCTACTCGTTAACCGGGCTCCCAAATAATTTGTTAAATCATGCGGAGGTATATTTGATGTAAAAATATTACTTTTATTTGATTCTAATCTGGAATCAATTATAGAAATTAATTGTTCGTGCTCAAATTCTGTTGTTGTTTTTATAGCTATATCATCCCAAATAACTAAATCAGCATTTAATACATTATCATTTATATGCTGTATATAATCACTATGAAATGTAATGTTTAATTTTAATTCCCGAGTAAATCTAGGAACACTTATAAACAATGCCCTACACACTAAATCAGAACTAGCCCATATTTTTTGTATATAAGCTTGTATAAATTTAATAGCCCAACTTGTTTTTCCGTTACCTGTATTAGAAGAATAAATATATAAATTTTTTCCTGCAGATATAAAATCTATAATAGTTTTAGTATATTCTTGTAAAAGTTTATAAGCTGCTTCATCAATTCTATTTTCATCCAATCTTAATTTTAATAAATGCCTTTGGTCAAATGATAATAGAGATTGGTTATATAATTCATCTATTTTATACAGCCTAATACAAAATAAATCTTCACAAGTATTTTGTAAATATTTTTTACATTTATCTTGTACATAACATTGTTCTTTTGTGATAAGTTTCTTTTCCATGTTTAAAAATATTCTTCACTTAAATTTTGATTATTTATTATTTGCACATTTGTATTTATTTTATCATTTTTATGTAAATCATCATATCGTATAAATGCCCATGACATATCCCTATAAGCTTGAACAGTAGCAATTTCAATTATTTCTAACGCTTTATTTAAATCTGAATATATAATTTTATCTAATTGCTTTTGAGCTTGAGTAATCATTGTTTTATTTACATATCCATATTTTTCATTTATTGTATTTAACCACTCACTTAAAGCATTTTGTACATTTCCAGGATAATTTTTATTAATTTTCTTCTTCACACCTATTAATATACCTTCATTTTTATCAAGTGAAGTTGCTTTAACTGTTGAACAAAATAGATCTATATCTTTATTTTCTGAGTTCATCATACCAATAAATAATGTTAAATTAAGTTTGCATTTTAATTTATCCTCTGAAAGAGTGATAAATCCTAATTTACAAAGACATTCTTCAAAATTAAATTGTTCAGTTTCTGTAAATGTAGTTTTTGCAGTTATAAAATCTCTATTAGGAGTAAAGAATTGATTATCATCTACTGTACCTTCTCCTAAGGAAAGTTTATAATCATCTAATAAAACAGAAAAATAAATAGCAACATTCAATCCTATTTTATGTGCCAACCACACATTATAAGTTTGATTATTGCTATTGCTTAATAATTCAATTAACATATTTGTCCCTCCTGTTTGATAATATCATTATATTACAGGTCAGACCAAATGTAAATACAAAATTACAAATCCAAAATATATTTTTTTAAATTCTCAATTGATTTTTTAGAAATTTTATCATCAACAATAAAATCTGCAATTGCTTCTTTATCTTCTAAAATTTCTTTTACTCTCTCATCAATTGTATCTTTAGTCCATAAATAATAAATAAATACTGGATTTTCAGACCCAATCCTATAAATTCTATCTTCACATTGTTGAGCTTGTGCTGCAGTCCAAGGTGTATCTATAAAAATAGCATAAGAAGCACGAGTTAATGTTATACCAGTACCCATTTTAGACACAGTAGCACACATAACTTTGTTATGATAATTTGTTTGAAAATCATCAATATTTTTTGCAATTACATTATCTTTTACATCTCCAGTACACAATAATGGATTACAATCTTTTAATTCTTCCATTATTTTATTTAATGTTTCTTTAAATACAGAAAATATTACAACTTTATCTCCTGCTGCAGTAATTTGTTTTGCTAAATCTACAGCACGCTGTATTTTTACAGATGCTATATTCTCTGTAGTAAGCATGGAAGGACAAGCAGTAACTTGTCTTAATCGTGTACACATTGAGAGAATTGTAGAAGTATTAATGTGTACTTTATCTACTTCTGAAACAATCCCAGCAATTATATTAGAATAAAAACTAGATTGATTATCATCCATTTCTAAATATTCATGAATAATTGTTTTTGGGGGTAAATCAAGTAAATCTTTTGTTCGTCTTAATGAGTATAATGATAATTCATCTTTCAATACTTCTAAATTTTTATATCCAGATAAAATATTATTAAATAATCCGGAATAAATACAATAATAAAATTTAAAATTAGTATAAGTAGAATTATCTGCACCAACCCATTTTAATGGAACATATGCATCTAAGGGGTTGTTTAAAAGTAATGTTCCGGTTAATCCTATCATATATTTTGCAGATAACTTCAGTAAATGTTTACCCTGAGTAGAAGTAGGTGATTTACAAGTATGCAGTTCATCTACAACCATCATATCAAAAGTATTAATTTTATTATTATTTAATTCTTTTATAATCTCATCATTTCGCAGTGTTTCTATATTAGTAATAACAAAAAATTCATCAATAGGATTTTTCAAATCTTCTAATCTATCCTGAACAGAACCTATTTTCAATTCACCTCGTTTATTATATCTTTGGCCTAATACTCTACAAGATAAATCTGAATGAGTTTCAATTTCCTTTTTCCAATTAAATTTGAGAGTATTAATACCACAAATAATTAAACAATGTTTAATATTCTCTTTTTTCTTTAATTCTTGAGCAAGATAAATTATTTGTAAAGATTTACCTAATCCAGGAGCATCTAATAATAACCATTTATTGTGATTAAGACCAAATTGTATTCCTTCTTTTTGATAATTATATGGAGTAGTTTTAAATGGGCCTATTTCATATAATTTTTCTTCTTCAATAGGTAAATCTGGCAATAAAAATAATTGAATATCATCATAATTATGCAATATTTCAATAGCATGTGCTAAACTAGTAACAGGAATTTCCCAACAAAAATATTTTTTATGATAAATTGCATTTGAAAGCTGTTTTATGCTATCAACTATTTCTTGACGATATTCAAATTCAATTTTTATCGATGAAATACCAGATAATTTAATTGGTTTTATTTCTGTAAATGTTATCATTTAGTCTTCTGTTAAAGTTAAATTTGACCTATTGAACTTTGTAATTCTTGATTTTTCTACTTGAGCAATTTTAGCTTTAAAATCTACATTTGCTGTAATTTGCATTTTTCTTTTACAATAATCGCAAATATAGGATTCTTGTAAATTCATATTAACACCACTAAAAAATTGTAGTTTACCATATCTATCCTTCGTTATACTATGTGGGTTTCCGAAAAAATCTTTAGGATAATAAATCTCAGCAGGTAAATATTCAGCACCACATTCAGGACAAATAATTTTTATCATTAATATAATCTCCTATAATTAAAAATACACACACTTTATATATTATATTATAATACCTAAAGACATGGTTGTAAATACAAAAAAAGAGGATTTTACAATCCTCTTTTTTATTTAAATAATACCCCCATCGATATTCAATACGGATCGAGAAGTAAATTTAGGAAAATTATTCATTGGTAAATACAATTTAGAATTAAGTTTATAGAGAATTTCTAAATTATATTCTTCATAAGGAATGTTACCTAATGTCAAAGAATTAAATTCGATTTCAGCAGGATTAGTACCCACGGGCACCTCATAAAGATTAAGCAAAATATGATAAGAATAATATTCAATAGTATAACCATTGTTAAATGGACCTGCAGGAGTAGAACCATTTAATGGTTGTAATACCCAATCTTCATCTATAAGCAAATCATATTGTTGTCCGCTACTAGTAACATATACTCGAGATATATCTTTATCTCTGAAGTTAACATCCAGGGTAGTTTCCCCCAAAACTACTTGTCCAGCCACATTAACAGATGCAATATCTGAAACTGAACGTTCACCAAATAATTCAGGATAATCCTCATGACTTTTATCAATAACTATTTTGGCTAATAATTTATTTCCATTCTGTATTGCACTTGCTGTGTTTAGTGGTAGTTTAAAATAATAACCATGAATTAAAAATTCTAATGATTGTTCTCCTAAAATAATATCATGAATTTCAATCAAAGTTCCTAAATTTTCTTGCCAAGTAACTCTAGATAAATCAAATTGAGGAGGAACTATGTAAGAATCCATATCTATTAAATTATTAATGAGTTTTGTTAAATTTCCTTCAGTAATTAGTTTATTAACTGGATTCATCTTAGTGGTTGGAAAAACCATAGATGGTCTAATATCAATTGGTGAATATGCCATAATGCCTCCTAAATCAATTTGGTTCTACAATTCCAGCAAGTCTTGATGCTGAAAAATCTTCATTATATAATAATTCTGAATACCAAGTAATTATTGCTGATGTAGAATCCCTTAAATCAGTTAAAAATTCCTCATCAATTGTAATTTCTGCAAAATATCGTCTATTAAGGTCATTTAATGAGCATAACCTTATTTTTAACACATAATTACCACTTACAACATTATCAATAACATTTGGTAAAAGGGGACTGTTTAAATCTTGTGAAAACACCGTTGTAGTTAAAATTCCTACCCAATTAGATAAAGTATTTTCATATTTAAATTGCCTTCCTCCAATGGCTACTGGATTATTGAGAATGGACATCCACACTCCACTGTCCCCAGCATTTACTGGTGATTCTGTTCCAGGCACGATATAACCTATGTCTATAAATCTAGGTATATCTGTGTTATAGTTCATATTACCAGTAATTGCTTTAGCAAATAACATAGCCATATCTGGCATCCCAGCGTTATGCACACTTTTCTTTACAGTGTGTTTATTCTTTTTTATTGCTATGTTTACTTGCCCACGATAAGTAGCTTTATCTTTAGGCATTTTATTCCTCCTCGGTCTTTAATAAATCATTTTTAATTTGATTATATCCAACTACACTTTCAATACCTACACTATTAATATCTACATTTTGTGTGACTTTCCTAATAAATTTAATATCGGGATAACTTTGAGAGGTATCATATTTAATTGAATACTGTCCAGGTCTATTTGCAATCATATTACTATAATTATTTTTATCATAGAAGATAAATACATGTTCATTATATCTAAATTTATCTAATATTTGAACATTTACACCAAAAACATAATTAACAATCATTCCACATGGAAGCACCATTTTTAGGTATTCATCTAAAACATGTAATTCCACTAATGAGGGTGCCGTTGAAAGAACTATTACTATAGAATAAGGTTTAATTTCTCTTCTAAGCATACTAGAAATTTCTTTTGCAGATTTTTCATCTTTACTATGATAAGCAACCGCATAATCAAATATGTTTAAGGAATCCAAATAAGCATTAAGTAAAATAATTACACTTTTTAAAGACCCCTTGTAATAGAGAGCACTCGGCAATGCGCTGAGTAACTCTCTATTTGAATAAGATTGTTTGTCATAAATACCAAATTTATCTCCTAAAAGAGGTAAAATAGTATTCTTAACATGCTTAGTGTCGGTTACATTATGCATAGTATCAATATTAAATTTTAATGCATTATATGTAAAATCATATAACCGGCACAGTACCTGAAAATCTCTTGATTGTTCAATATAATAATCAGGCACTAATTCTTGTGTTCGTATCATATCTTACCCCTTAATATTTAAGTAATAAATTTATAATCAATACTATCAGCATTTAATTGAGCAATAGTAAATGAATTATATATATGGTTTTTATTCCAAAACTCTTTTGATTGAACTGGGTCTACAATTATATCATCCTTATCAGGAATGTGTGTATAATCAAACCTTTGATTTACATCAAGCTCTAAAATTTTATCTTTAATTCTGTCAAATTCTGTACCTAATAAATCATTCGGTTTAAATTTGAATATATCATTCAACACAACAGTAATTGATGTATCTGCTTCAGGAGTTAAATCCGTTCCATCAGGATTACATACCCTAACATTTAATGTTCCAGAAGCTTCTGAAACGGGAACATTAAGATAAGCAAAGTGTAATTTATCTCCTAAGAAATATGTTTTATTTCCATCCATGTAAGAAGTAAGAACAATAGTTGTAGGAGTATCTGACTGTATTGTGTAAGTAAGTTCTATTCTTATTCCTGAGATACCATTGACCGGAATTAAATATTCACCTGAATCCAATTTTAAATTGTTGATATTTATACCGGATGGGATAAAGTTATAATCAGCAACAATATCTGATTTCTTACAATATACATGAGTACTGTGTGTTTCAGGTATAAATGAATAATAAGTTTCATCAGGTAATAAACTATATACATAAATAGCATTTAAGATATTTTCTTGAGTCATACTTGATGTACTAACTTGAATATATGTACCTGATAAATTAGACATTGGATATTGTAATTGGAAATGAACATTTCCTGTATCACCATCATCTAAACCAGTAATTTCATTTCCTATCATTATTTTTGACTCATCATATAAAGTCAAACTTTGATTAGGATATAATTTTTGTCCTTCACTGGAATCAGTATTTAATTGAAGATTTGAATATCCTCTCCAGTCACAATTTTCTACTTGTAACTTATCTAATGTTACTATATCATCTCCTACTCGTTTATAGGTAACATCATAATTGTTTAAATCAAGTACAGTATCTTTATTTGTGAATATAGGTAAAGCAAAATTAGGAGAAGAAACATCTTCGTCAGTTTCAATTGAAATTGTATCTCCAGCAGATAAAGTATATAATTGATTTTGCGTAAATGTTAATGAAGTATTAGGCTGAATACTTTGGAAAGCAGTACGCATTATACTTAATGGATTGCTGGATAATTCTAATGAATCTAATGCTGGACATACTAACGGGTCTACGTGTGAATAAATCTTTGTTCCATAAGAATTTACAGTATAATATTGCTTATCAACAAATTTATACCAGGGCTCCATAGTATACCAATAAGGCAAGAAATAAATACCTGTAGTAAATGTCCTGGTTTGGAATATGCTTTTAACATAAGTTAACCAAGTAATAACATCATTTACATTATCTCTGTATGAACAAATACAATATGTATTATCTTTGGTACATTTATCCAATGAAGTGCCATCTAAACTACTTGTCCAACCTTGTCCCAAATATTCTGACACATCTTCACCAGAAGTGAAATTTATTTGGTCACTTGTATCACCTCTGAATAAATAACCATTATATTTAAATGCTACAGATTTTAATGGTTGGAATACATTTGTTTCTTCACAAAGAGCAATTGTTTCATTAGTGTTTAATCTTCCAAAACTTAATGTCCTTGTATCAGCATTAATTCTTAACAGTAAAGCTACAGAATAGGTAACTTGATTTGAATCCTGAGTAAGTGGTGTAGTAGTTTTTACAAAACCTAATCTTAAATTATCTTGTAAAATATTAATTGTTGCAGTATTAAATTGGTTAACATTGCTAACATCAGATTCTTCTAAAATAGCATATTTACCATTATCTGCATTTGTCATATTTACCCATTGTTTAGCTGTATTAAGGTCATTAAAAACATGCATTGTCCAATCAGCAATTGGTGAAGATGTTAATTTATGATTTGACATTCTCCAAGCATACTGAACATCTTCTATTAAATTAACAACGGTATATGTATCACTTAATTGGATTTTATATTTGTTAAATATATTTTGTAAGCTATTTACTGAAGAATTTGTTGAGCCACTTACAATACTACCTTCGGTATCATCTCCAGCTTCTATAGGGAGCATAACATATGCTTCTTTATTATTGGTATTATTATATCTGAATAATAAATCAGTTTTACCAAAATTGTAATATGTTCCTTGAGGCATTAAGGATTCATATGTAACATTTGTTTCTTGATTGAATAATGTATCAGTAAGAGTTGCTTCTTCCCAATTATAATAAGCAGCACCTTCTCCTGCTGTATCATGAATCCAGCCTTCATCCTTAGGTGAATATGTATTATAAACATCTCCATATGGAGCAGAAGTAAATATATAAACTCCGTCAGTATTTTGAACACATTCTGCTGAAATTACTGATGTATCTAATGAACGAGCATATCTGTTAGTAGTAGATACATATGATACCTTACCACCATTAATGTATTCATCACTAGTTAAACATTCTTTA
>JAEEGL013947929.1_pt1 | contig 10863 bp, 6 predicted proteins | sample 9134231 | NCBI WGS metagenome assembly JAEEGL01 (sample SAMN16246548, study PRJNA631951) | gut metagenome | biome: gut microbiome; feature: rumen; material: fiber-attached | host: Bos | place: Iran: Karaj | collected 2018-10
GCTGCGTGAAACTCTCTTTCGAAACGGTCGGCAGGCTTCGTCACAACAAATTTTCAAAACTGTCGTCAAGCTTCCAACTGTTTTGAAAAAGTGTCGCGGCTTCGCCAAAGTAAGATTGGAAGAATGATTCCAATAGTTTCGAAAGCAGAGTTCACTTCGCAAATTGTTCTTTTACGTATTGAAAAATTGTGTGGCTCCGCCAATATAAGAGTGGATGAATGATTCGAATCGTTTCGGGAAGGGTTGATGCTCCGCAGGCAGAAATATGTTGCGAAGCTTAGGCGTTTTTTGAAACAATTGGAGCTTGTCGACAGTTTCAAAAAAAGCCTGAGCGTAGCTCCACGTAAGAACACGGCCGTGAGGTCCCGTTTGAACCTCGCGGCCATTATTATACGGATCGTATGTTCGCAAAATGCAGATCGGCAATTTACATTTTACCTTTTTCGACAGATCATTTCAGCATGCTCTCGTCCCAGTTGCTCAGTTTTTTGATCCCCATGAGATCCGCGACAGTCGCCGCGATGTTGGAAAGCCCGAATCTGAGCTTGCCGTCTTCCGTTCTGAAGTCTTTCACTTCGTACTTGGACGCGTGGTCGGTGTTGTCGTAAAAGATGCACGGGACGGGGTTTAAAGTGTGTGAGGTCTTCGCCTTCGGGCGGCCGTTCGCGTCATATGAGACCTTGCCTTTTTTGATCTCGAACATTTCGTCGGCGTTGCCGTGGTCAGCAGTGATCATGGCCATTCCGCCGAGTTTGTCGATGACCGGAAGGAGCCTTGAGAGGCACAGATCGACTGTACTGACTGCGATTATGGCGGCCTGCAGATTGCCTGTGTGACCTACCATGTCTCCGTTCGCGAAATTGACTCTCGCGTAGTCGTATTTGCCCGTCATGAGCTCTCTTATCATCGCGTCGGTGACTTCCGCGGCTTTCATCCACGGTCTCTGTTCGAAAGGAACGATGTCTGATTTTACTTCGATATATGTCTCGAGTTTATCGTCGAATTTGCCGCTCTTATTGCCGTTCCAGAAGTATGTGACATGTCCGAATTTTTGAGTTTCGGAGATCGCGAGCTGACAGAGTCCCTTCTTCGCGAAATATTCTCCCATCGTATTTTTGATCGACGGAGGCGCTACGAGATATCTCGAAGGAATGTGAAGGTCACCGTCGTATTCGAGCATTCCGGCATAACAGATCTTCGGGAAAACTTTTCTTTCGAATTTTCCGAGGTCCTCGTTTTCGAACGCTTTGCTGATCTCGATCGCCCTGTCTCCTCTGAAGTTGAAATATATAACGCTGTCTCCGTCCTGTATTTTACCTACGGGGCCGTTCTCATCGGCGATAACGAACGCGGGCAGATCCTGATCTATTGCGCCTGTCTCTTCCCTGTAAGTTTTTATCGCCTCTTCCGCACTCTTAAAATATCTTCCGTCTCCTTCGACGTGAGTCTTCCAGCCTCTTTCGACCATACTCCAGTCGGCTTCGTATCTGTCCATCGTTATATTCATTCTGCCGCCGCCGCTGGCGATCTTTACGTCGAAACCGCTGTCTCTGAGTTCATTGAGGAACGCCTCGAACGGGAGCACGTAATCAAGAGCGGATGTCTCTCCTACGTCTCTGCCGTCAAGTAAAATGTGGACTCTGACCCTTTTCACGCCTTCTGCTTTGGCTTCTCTTACCATGGCTTTAAGGTGATTTATGTGCGAATGAACGTTTCCGTCCGAGAACAGTCCGAGGAAGTGGAGAGTGCTGTTGTTTGCTTTTACGTTGCCTACGATCTCCTGCCATGCTTTGCCTTTGTACATATCGCCGCTTTCGATCGACTCGTTGACGAGCTTGGCGCCCTGGCTGTAAACGGCGCCTGCGCCTATCGCGTTGTGACCCACTTCGGAGTTGCCCATATCGTCGTCAGTGGGAAGTCCGACTGCCGTTCCGTGAGCCTTCAGCTGTACTGTGGGATACTGTTTCATCAGCCTGTCCAAAAGCGGCGTGCAGGCCTGCGCGACGGCATTTCCTTCTATGCAGGGGCTTATTCCCACGCCGTCCATAACTATAGTAACTACCGGTCCTTTGTAATTCATAATATCATCCTTTCCGGAACACGTCTCTTCATTCGGGAAGGCAGTTAGCCACCCGTAACGTGTACTGATTATTATACGCCTTTGAAAGGAAAAAAGCGACATTCTGATGTGAAATGCCGCATAAAATGTGTGTCAGCTGTTACAGAACATATTCGGAAGCGCCTGCTGATGCGGTTATTCCTGTTCTTTTCCCGCTTCCAGTATGATCGGAAGTATTATCGGATTTCTCCTCGTAGTCTCGAAAATATACTGGTGAACAGCGTCTTTTATCAGATTCTTCTTTGTGTTCCAGTCCCCGAGTCTCAGGGCGTCGTCCTTCTGGTTGAACAGGTCGACAGATATGTTTCTGATCTTTTCGACTATGTCTCCGGCTTCCGCGAGGTACATGAATCCTCTCGATGCGATCTCCGGTCCCGCGACTATCTTCTTCGTTACGGGATCGACCGAGAAGGCGATCGTCATGACGCCGTCTGTCGACATATGTCTTCTGTCTCTTAAAACGATCGTTCCGACGTCTCCTATCCCCAGTCCGTCTACCAGCACATTGCCCGCGGTTACCGTATCTTCCGCTATTACTTCGTCGTCCTTGAACTCTATGACGGCTCCGTTTTCACCTATGAAAATATTCTCTTCGGGGATGCCCATTTTAAGCGCGATATTCTTGTGGAAGATCAGATGTCTGAATTCGCCGTGTACCGGGAAGAAAAACTGAGGCTTCGTGACTGTCATTATCAGTTTGAGTTCTTCCTCACAGGCGTGTCCCGAGACGTGAACATCCGCAAGAGCTTTATATATTACATTAGCTCCCCTTCTGAACAACTCGTCGATCATTTTTGCGATCGGCTTTTCATTGCCGGGGATCGGACTTGCCGAAATTATTACCGTATCTCCGGGTAAAATGTCGACCTGCTTGTGCATCGAAATGGCCATCCTGGTGAGTGCCGACATGGGCTCTCCCTGGCTTCCCGTCGTGATGATAACTATCTGCTCAGGCGGATAATTGTTCATATCCTCTATGTCGATCAGCACATCGTCCGTGTTTTTCATATAACCCGTTTCGACAGCGCATTCTATGACATTCACCATGCTTCTGCCGCAAACGACGCATTTTCTTCCGAATTTGCTTGCGATATCGATTATCTGCTGAACTCTGTGAACGTTTGACGAGAACGTGGCGACAATGATACGTCCGTGCGTCCTCGCGAAGATCGTTTCGAACGTCTGTCCGACAGTGCTCTCCGACATCGTAAAACCTTTTCTCTCGGCATTCGTACTGTCAGACATCAGCATCAGGACTCCGCTCTCTCCGAGCTCCGCAAGCCTCATCAGGTCTATCGGCGCTCCGTCTATCGGAGTGTAGTCAACTTTGAAGTCTCCGGTGTGAACTATAAGTCCTGCGGGAGTCGTTATCGCGAATGCGACAGCGTCAGCGATACTGTGGTTCGTCCTGATAAATTCGACTGCGAAATCGCCGATCAGTACCACTTCTCCCTGTTTTACTATCTGAAGATCTGCCGTTCTGTCCTGTCCTGTTTCCTCGAGTTTTTTCTGTATCAGCGCTATCGTGAATCTCGTTCCGTAGATAGGCACGTTCAGCTCTCTCAGCAGGTAAGGAAGACCTCCTATGTGGTCCTCATGTCCGTGCGTGATGAATATCGCTCTGACCTTGTCTTTATTTTCCGTCAGATACGTAAAATCGGGTATGACCGCGTCTATTCCGAGCATCGCGTCCTCGGGAAACGCAACGCCGCAGTCTACTATAATGATATCGTTGTCAGACTCAAAGACTGTTATATTTTTGCCGATCTCTCCGAGTCCTCCGAGCGGTATCACCTTTAAATGATTATTTGCCATCTATTTCACCAATCTTTCTGTTGATATATCGCCTTGATCTATTCAAACATCTTTTTCTTGCAGGCAAAAAAATGCCCAATGCGCATAGATTTATTGCGTCGTGCCGTGCGGTTTCTTTCGCCGCCGAGAAAAAATTCATTCAACTTCCGAATTTCATCTTCGGATATTATACACCGAAAGTTGATTTTATGCAACCTTTTTACGCGGCAGATTGTTAACTATTTTGAAGATAAGTTTTGCTTTAAATCTTTATCTGCGTCACTACGATACCTGCGACGCACAAAATGAGGGAGATCACGTTTTTGACGGTGATCTTGATGTCCTTGTAATAGATTACAGACAAAAGCCAGCCGATCGTTATAAGGCTGCCGGCGCAGACGGGATAGACTATCGCGGACGAGACGCCGTGAGATATAGCCATCATCTGGAACAGATTGCCGCCGGCGGTCCCCGCTCCGGCTATCAGTCCGAAAAGTAAAACGATCGGCAGATTTTTACCCGTGTAAAGCGTCTTGAAAGTTGTCTTCGGCGGTCTTGCGAAAAGCGCTATTATCAGACAGATGACTCCCGCGAAAGCGTAACCCCAGATCAGATAATTCTTCATGTCTATAGTTTCCGATACATCGCGTTTGTTGAACTCGGCGACGATCCTTTTTACTATCGAGAGGCCGCCGTTGCAGATCAGGCTTCCGAGTGCCGCGAGGAACCATATTACTTTGTTCGGATTCTCTTTCCTTTCGCTTTTCGAGGGCATAGAAAGGAAAATTACGGCCAGCATACACGCCATTCCGATGCCTGTGAGTATCGTCACCTTGTCATTGTACACGAATATTCCGTAAAGGGCCGAGAGGAACAGCCCGAGATTGATCATCATCGTCGAGTCACCCAAGGTGCCCGTTTTTATCGCCATAAGGTGCAGGAACATCGTGGAAAGGTAGAGCATTCCGAAGGCCAGAGACAGTAAAATAAACCTTGGCTTAGGCACCGCAAACGCGCCTGTGCAGAGCATTACGATGCTGGCCCAGAAAACTATCGAAAAGTCCTGAATAAGCGTCGAGCCTTTGAGCGTTCCGAAACGCCTGCCCATCTCCTTGTTCGGGATATTCATTGCGGAATGTGACAATATCGAGAGAAAAATGAAGATCATTCATGTACCTCTTTTGTGCAAACAATTATTTGTCTGCTTTATTATTCAGCTGTTCAGAGCTTTCGCAGAGAACTTGTCTGTTCTCATTTTACGTTTGCCTTTTCTGACCGGTTTTCCTTTTACTCTGATGCTTTGACCGGGAAGGAGCGTGAAATAGTTTTTGTCCAGTGCGAAAATATAATCCGGATCGTCATACGAAATCTTCGTGAAGATCGCAGGGACATCAGATACATTTTTGACTGAAATTTCGACTTCGCCGCTGTCTTCCGTCACTTCCGTCCTCTTTCGCAGCGAGGCTTTGGGAGAATTTAAGAGCTGGTCGATCATCCAGGGACCTTTGTCGAAATACAGATTCTCCTTCGGACCGCTTCTGAATTCATCCCTCGCCTTTTTGCTCGCAAACGCGGAGATCACCTTGGGCGTATACAGGCACTGCGAGATGGCCCTGCCGCCTTTTTCGAGCTCTGCGAAAGCGAAGAAGAATTTGTCCGTAAAATCTTCGGGAATGTCAAAATCGCCGCTCAGAAGCATATTTTCGTGCCATTTTTCTTCTTTTTCGTATACTTTTTCGAGGTTCGGAGAGAAGATCATCACCTTCAAAACGGCTCCCGAAGGGATGTTTTTTATGCTGTTTTTGATAACCTGCGCTTTGTATTCAAGCCGCTCGCACGGGCCGAATGTGACCTGCGAGAGCTCCATCATCACAGCGTTATCGGAGAATGCGTTCTGCACGGCGTAATACTGAATGAGCGGCCTTCCGTATCCGTCCGAGATCTGTATTCCTATCGTCGGCCACGGTCTTTTGTATACCCACGGAAAAGCTCCCGTCGTGACAGGATAATTGCTTCTCATCGCCTGCAGCATAAACGTGTAATATTCCGCCGAGGCAAACTGAGTCGCGAGGGATATTTTCTCAACAGTCGTATTTTTAAGATCTGTGAGCTGCGACGCTCTTGAAAGCATTCTGGGCACTCTGGAAGGTATGAATTCGCTGAAATGATTGAGCAGACCCGGATCCGCGCCGAGATTCTCCGGGCACGAAAGATCGAGCTTTTCACTCAGTATTTTACCTGTGACGACTTCGCGCAGAGTCTCTATAGAAGGAAAACTGTGTATGCCTGATTCTCCCAGGAAAGGCAGATCCTTGAAGAGTTTGCCGAACCAGACAGGCTCCATGTCGTTGTACACGTGGGCGCTGCCCATGTCGAGCGCCGCCTGGTGAAAGATCCTCGCGGGATCGAGCAGCTTCGCAAGCCTGGCGACAGTCAGGATGGCCATGGCATTGCCCTCTGTATACGGATTTATCTCATTGCCTCCGCAATGCAGCGCAAGAGACGGATGCTTTCTCATTCTGTAGATATTGAGCGCCTCCTGGCTTTCCAGAACGTCCATCGGCCATCCTTTTGTCGAGACCGTATTCGCCGGAAAGTGATCCTGCCACACCATAAGCCCGAGTTCGTCGCATGTATTGTAAAATGCCTCAGTCTCCGGCATTCCTCCGCCAGACCAGACTCTGACCATATTGACACCCTGATTTTTAATAAGTTCGAGGTTCATCCTGTATTTTTCAGGCGAAATATCATAGAGGAAATCGATCGGCGTCCAGTTCATGCCTTTTATGAATTCCTTTTTGCCGTTGATCACGAACTGCCAGTCGTTCCATGACGACCTGAATTTTCTCCCCTCCGCAGGCTCCGCGGCGATAGTCCGGATGCCCAGATTGAGGCTCTGAGTGTCGCACACTTTTCCTTCGTGCAGAAGATCTACCCGCGCTTTGTAAACGCTCGCTTTTTCTCTGCTCATCGGATCCCATATTTTCGGGTCCCTGATCTCTATGTCCCTCTCGTAAAACTGGCTTTCGGGGTATTTGTTCCCCACAAATGATGAAGCGTCGAGAAGTTTCACGACCTCCTCCGATCTGAAAACTTCTTCCCCGCTCTTCGGATCTTCTATTGAGACCCTCACTGTCACATAATCTTCTCTGTATTTCGCAGAAAGTCCTCCGAGAGGTGTCAGATCGAACGTGCTCGCATGCTTTCCGTAAAATTCGTGCAGCTCAGCCGCCTGTCCGTCGCAGATCTCCGCTTCCAGCCTGACAGTGGCATTTTTACCGTCTTTCGATACGCTTTTTGTCGTAAAATACGGCCTGGCTATGTGATATTTGTCCAGATATTCGATCCTTATATCGTTCCAGATCCCTACGATCGTAAAATCTCCGTTACTCGTGGCAGAGTCGTGCATTATATTCCACGGCACGATCTCCCTGTTGATGCCCTCATTGTTCCAGAAACTCCTCGTTTCCTTAGTTCCGTAATTCGCCGCGAGGACTTCGACGACGATCTCGTTTTCCTCTCCGAACCTGATAAAGTCGGTGATCTCCGCGTTCGGTCCGGCGAACATTCCCTCGTGGCATACGACGGGCTCTCCGTTTATCCAGACCTTGCAGTAATAAGCTATCCCGTCTGCGCAAAGATATGCTTTTTTGCCCTTTTTCGATCCGTCTGCGTAAAATTTTCTTCCGTAGTACCAGACCTTTTCGTCCAGTTTGTTGTACAGCCTGCTGTTTGAATCCACATACGGATGAGGCAAAAGACCTGCCTCGTACATGTTCATATACATGGATGAGGGCAAAGTCGCTTTGTATTTCAGATTTCTGAAACTCGGCCTTTGGGAGGGAATATCGTCAAAATAAGCGAATTTCCACTCGCCGTTTAAATATTGCGCGTCCTCTCTTCTGTCTACATAACAGACGTTCAGATCGTCCTTGCCTTTGAATTCTCCCTCCGCCACGGGTATGAAATCTGCCATTTTTACCTTCTTTCTGGGATCAGAACGACAGGCGCATCTTTGTCGATCCTCTTTATCACAAATACTTTTCCGTCCTTTTTCGAAGTCTTCGCATTCTGCGCTCTGAGGAAATATTTCGCGCCGTTGTATTCGTATTCGATGCCCTCGCCGCCTTTTGCGACTTTCATTTTCGCTTTCGCGTCAAACGGATCGTATACGAGCCTGTCGGTGTCTACCTCGATCTTGTCTTCGGAAAATTTCACTGCCGTCCTGTCTTTCAATTTGATCTTAAGCTTCGTTTTACCCGATTTTGATACAGTGAAAGGCTCGACGCACTCGTCGATCGTCATCCCTGCGTCCATTTCCTTCTCCGCCCACGTGACTGTATCGACTATCGGCAGGTTCTCGTAAACAGCGTAAAATGTCTTGCAGGGCTTCTCGATATAATGCTCCGGAACCTTCTCGTCAAACAGGTAAAATGACCTGAAAAACAGTTTTGGGCCATGTCTGAATATGTTCGCGGTGTAATTTTGGCTGTCGTAATAGACGGACTGGATGTCCTCACTGTCCCAGTTGTCCAAGGCTGCAACGCATGTCGCGGGAGTCTTTTTCGGATAGCGCTCCCTGAACGCGCGGCCGGCGTCTTTCATTTTAAGATATTTGATGTTTTCATGTTTGTCGAGCTTTGAAAGCTGCATTTTTAAAGGTGTGACGAGGTCCGAAAGGCCGAAACTGTTCTCCTGACCGAGCTGCGCGTATGAAAAACCGAGGTCTTCGTTCTCGTAATACGTATTGAAATACCACTCGGCCATTTTCTCGTCCTTACCCGCGTCCCAGACGGCTTCGAGAGTCCAGCAGACGTGCCCTTCTTTCTCAGGCGAGCCGTATTTCGGACCGTCGTAGTTGTGTATCGGATCAGGCCCCAACAGTCTGAAAACGGGCGTATTTATCCTGTATTTCGCGGATTGCGCAGGCGTGAACATATTGTTTTTCGACGGATAATATGCCTGGTTAAAATACCCTCCGACGAGCGTGTATGCGTCAGTATTCGTCTGGTCGCGGCAGATGCATAACGCGTCGATATCGTAATGCTCCGTCAAATAATTTACCGTATGCGTGTCTATGAGCCAGCTTCCGACTGTTCTCGGATATTCTCCGAAACGCTCCTTGAATTTTCTCATTGCCTCGTCGATCAGCATCTCCCGTTCATTCGTCTTGTAAGCCATGGAAAAACCGGGGATGATGTGCCAGTCCCACTTCCAGCCGTATTCGCTTCTGTATTCGAGTCCGACTTTCGAAGTGAGCGGCTCCACTATCTCAAACCACAGTCCGATCTCCGTCTGCTTCGTCGCTTTTTTATTAAAAAGTTCGATGTATCTGTCGTCGCAGAGCGTATCGTACTGCAGTAAAAACGTGTGGTCCTTGCCCGATCTTACGCAGAACTCGAGCTGCTTCCTCGTCGTATCGAAAAGCACCTTGTCGTTTTCCGCGTCGCGCGGCTCGCACTGGCGCACGAAATTCATTATCGTCGCGACTTTCAATCTTTCACCGTTTGACATGTTTTTCTCCTATTCAGCCAAATATTGTCACTTTTTGACACTCTTTATCACTTTATCAGCACTTCGTGGCCGGTCCTCGCGGATTCGTATATCGCCGTCAGTATCTTCATCAGGATGACACCGTCCTCGGCGGGAGCAATGCATTTTGTGCCGTTTACAATGCAGTCGACAAAATGGTCGATCTCCTTTTCGAACAGACCCTCAAAGCCAAGCGCAGTCGGCATGTCAAGCTGAACATCGGCGAGATAACCGTTCATGACGGTGTACATTTTAAGATCGGGGCTTAGAGACGCTCCGGCTTTCGTTCCGAGCAGGTTGATCGTGCCTTCTCCGGGCAGATTCTGGTCAAACGACGCCTCTATCGATACGGTAAAACCGTTATCGAATCTGATCAAAGCCGTTGCGAAATCCTCTACGTCAGACGTATTTCCTGCATCAGCCGCGAGCCACGAACCGGGTGCCATTTTTACGTCCGGCCTGTTGCCGAGCTTATCGAATGTCACCCCGTAAACGGACACGGGTCTCGGACATCCCGCGAGATATCTTACAAGGTCTATGACATGCACTCCGAGGTCTATCAGCGGACCGCCTCCCGATCTCTTTTTGTCGCTGAACCAGCCTCCCGGACAGCCGTGCCGTCTCGTATACATCGCTCTGGCGTAATATATGTCGCCGAAAAAGCCGCTGTCGATAAAATCTTTTACTATTTCGCAGTCGTTTCCGAACCTTCTTACAAAACCGATCTCGAGCAACTTGCCGCTCTCCTCCGCCGCCTTCTGCATTGCTTCCGCCTCTTCGGCATTCAAAGCCATCGGCTTCTCGCATAAGACATGCTTTCCCGCTTTCAGCGCCGCTATCGTGCATTCTGCATGCGCGCAGTTCCACGTGCACACGCTCACAGCGTCGATCTCTTTGAGCTTCAGCATCTCGTTTTTATCTGTAAAAAGCCTCGTTATGCCGTATTTTTCACCTTTTTCTTTCAGTCTCTGTTCGTTTATATCGCAAAAAGCGTATAGCTCAACATTCGGGTTTCTCAGATATCCCGCGATATGGACCTCCGATATTCCTCCGACTCCGATAATGCCGACTTTGATCTTTTTCATTTCAATACCTCCGGAAGTATTATAAGTCTGGAGATATTATAGAACAATGGGGGAAAAAATTAAAGGCTTCGCAACTACACTTTTTCAAAACTGTCGACAAGCTCCGTCACAACAAATTTTCAAAACTGTCGACAAGCTCCAATTGTTTTGAAAATTTGTGTGACTGCGCCAGAAGAGTAGTGGAAGAATGATTCGAATTTTTTGAAAAAGTGTGTGGCTACGCCAAAAAAAGTGGAAGAGGAATCCGAACTGTTTCGGGAAGGGTTGATGCTCCGCAGGCAGAAATATGTTGCGAAGCTTAGGCGTTTTTTGAAACAATTGGAGCTTGTCGAC
>JAEEGL014169028.1_pt1 | contig 10863 bp, 4 predicted proteins | sample 9134231 | NCBI WGS metagenome assembly JAEEGL01 (sample SAMN16246548, study PRJNA631951) | gut metagenome | biome: gut microbiome; feature: rumen; material: fiber-attached | host: Bos | place: Iran: Karaj | collected 2018-10
CGGAACAGTACAATCTTACTACCCAGCAGCAGATCATTTCCATGCACCCAAAGAAGGGCATTTTGAATATTGATGTCTTAAGTTTTACACGCCTTGCGCACCGGGTGTTTGAGGAGGTCGGATATTCGCGCGCAAAGGGTAAGACCTTGGATGATATAGGTAAGAACCTGATCTTAAGACACATGGCAAGCGGTAATGAAGATAAATTAACGGCACTGTCCGGGATCTTCAGTAAGCTTGGTTACATAAGCGAAGTCAAGTCAGTCATTTCTGAGTTCATGCAGTACGGGATCGGTACAAATGAACTTGGGAATATGATCGAAATGAGCGAAGGAAAGGGGATACTTAAAGCCAAGCTCACGGATATCAGATATCTTTATGACGAATTCCTTAAGTATATAAACGGAAAATACATAACGACCGAGGAGATCCTGCAGAAGGTAAGGGATGCCGTGCCCGCGTCGAAGAAGCTTAAGAGGAGCGTTATCGTGCTTGACGGTTATACCGGTTTTACTCCCGTACAGCTTCAGCTTATAAGATCACTGCTTGAAAACTGTGTGGACGTATACCTTACTCTCCTTATGGATGTTAGAAACGGCATCGACGATCCCGTAAACGAGCAGGATATATTCTACATGTCCTACAAGACAAGGTCGGCTTTTTTAAAACTGTGCAGTGACTGCGATATTGATAAAAAACCCGATGTGATAATGGATGAGGATATCCCGGCAAGATTTTTATATGACAGTGACGGAAAATGCATAAAAGAGAGCAGGCACAGTCATGACCTTATCCGGCTTGAGAGGGAACTTTTCAGGACCGGAGTGAAAGCAGATAAAGGAAAGCCTTCGGACAGAAGAGATCCGGACGGAAATATCCGTATTTTCACGGGTGCGGATCCGGATGATGAAGCAATGGAAGCGGCAGTACGGATAGAGAGGCTCATACGTGAGCAGGGATATCATTACAGTGATATCGCTGTGGTGAGCGGTGATATCGGTACATATATGAATGCATGTTCAAGGGCATTTTCAAAATATGATATCCCGTTCTTTGTTGATAAAACGGTTCCGGTACTGTTAAATCCGATGATCGAATATATAAGGGCGGTCTTTGATGTCATAACGGATGATTTTGGTTACGGATCCATGTTCCGCTATCTGCGCTGTGCACCTGCCGGGTTTGAAAAAGATGATGTGGATCTTCTGGAAAATTATGTCCTTAAATACGGTATAAAGGGAAGAAAGCGCTGGAGCACCGGCTTTATGAGAAAATCGAAGGAAATGACAAGTGACGTACTTGCTCTGATAAATGACCTTAGAGAAAGAGCGGTTGAGAGTATAAACCTGTTTCTTGATGAACTTACGGGCGAAGAAAAGGACGGCTCCCCGGGAAAAAATGCGGAGTATGATGTAAGGATCATCTCGACTGCGCTGTACCACTATATGAAAAGAGCGGGATTGCAGGAAAAGATGGAGGAACTTGGCCGTTTGTTTGAAGAACGGGGGGATGCCGTACGTGCACGTGAATACGCCGGGATATATGAGGAAGTCTGCGTTCTGCTTGACAAAATGGTCAATTTCCTGCCGGATGAGGTCCTTACACTTAAGGAATATGCGGAACTTCTGGATGCCGGGTTTGCGGAGATAAGGACAGGTGTGCTCCCTGAGTCTGACGATCATGTGCAGATCGGAGATATAACAAGAACAAGACTCAGGAATATCAAAGCGCTGTTCTTCATGGGTGTAAATGACGGGATAATCCCGTTGTCTTCGGGTAACGGAGGGATACTCTCCGATATGGAGAGGGAATTCCTTCTTGATAATAACAGTGGGATAGAAATGGCACCGGGACCGCGGGAGCAGGCATACACTCAGCGTCTTTACCTTTATATGCTTGTTACCAAACCGTCTGAGCGGCTGTATATCTCATATGCGGGAATGGATAAGGAAGGGCAGTCGCTCAATCCGTCATATTTTGTTAAGACCATCCGGCGCATGTTCCCGGAGGGTAAGACGGAGCATCCTGATGAGAGCATACGAAACAGGGTATACGGCAGCAGGACAGGGTATGAAATGTTAGCCTCATCCCTTCAGGAAACGGTAAGGGAAGGAGGCAATTCAGCCGGTGATTTTCTGTCACTATTTAAGATATATACGGACAATGAAGAATACAGGGAAAAGATTGGGCATCTCCTTAAGGGAGCATTTTCCGAAGGAGTCTTTGCAAGGAAGGATAAGATAAGCCGGGCTGTCGCGGATGCGCTTTACGGACGGGAGCTTACCTGCTCGATAACCCGTCTTGAGACCTATGCAAAGTGTGCATACAGCCATTTCCTTAAATACGGGCTGTCGCTTAAGGAGAGGGAACTGTTCTCGTTCGAAGCAAGAGATATGGGTTCGGTGTTCCATGATACGCTGCAGTATTATGCGGGACTTCTCAAGGAAAGGAAACTGTCCTGGTTCGAACTGAGCGCAGATGAGAGGGAAACGCTTATTGAAGAAGCGATACAGAGGTGCATAGGAAGTGAAGATTACGAGGCACTGTACGGCTCCTTCAGGACGAAATACATGATAAATCGGATGAAGAGGATAACAACAAGGACGGTCGATACCTTGACCGAGCAGCTTAAGAAAGGTAGTTTTATCCCGCAGGATTTCGAGTTCGCCTTCTCGGCGGCAAATGATTATACATCACTTAATATCGCACTGTCGGATGATGAGAAGCTGCATCTTATGGGCCGGATAGACAGGGTGGATGTTTGTGAGCAGGGTGATAAGGTATATGTAAAGGTCATCGATTATAAATCGGGGAATAAGAGCTTTGACCTGGCTGCCGTCTATATGGGTCTTGATCTTCAGCTTGTGGTCTATCTTAATGCTGCGATGGAATACATCTCAAAAAAATACGGCGATCGGGATACGGTGATCCCGGCCGGCATATTTTATTACCACATAGACGATCCTTTGATAAATGCCGACGGATCCGATCCGATGACGGATGAGGAGATAAATGAGAAGATCCTGGGCGAACTTAAGATGAGCGGGCTTGTGAACAGTGATGAGGAGGTTTACAGGCTTATGGATAAGGATTTTGATACAAGGTCGTCGGTCATTCCGGTATCGGTAAAAAAAGACGGAGAAATCGGGCAGGGAAGCAGTGTGGCGAGCACCGGAGAATTCAAAGCTCTGTCAGATTATGTAAACCAAAAGATATCGGAGATGGGTACTAAGATCCTTAACGGTGATATAAAGATAGAGCCTCACAAAAGATCTGATAAGGAAGATCCACAGTGCAAGTATTGCGATTATGCCGGGATCTGCGGATACAGAGGTGAGGGGGTTGTGCCTGAAGGGATAAACACACAAGACGATGATCCGGATGGCGATAAGACGGATTCATAGCCATTTTTTGATACCGGGGATAAGTTTTATAAGGGATGCCGCTGCGATACCGAGTGCGTACAGGGCAAGAGCATAGGGTATGAACAGCAGGAGAAGAGGACAGATATTTTCACCGTACCGGTAGATGTTCATGCAGATGTCATCGCGGAGTATTTCCTCTAAAAGATAGACAATGAAGATGCAGCCTCCGACATGGGATACGATCCTGCGGGCTCTGTCCTTAAGCGGTCTTTTTTTCTCAAGTTCCCTGACAAGACAGAAGATGCAGAATGCCGGTATGAAGATCATGCCCTCTATGTATTTGTAGGTCCATTCGCCGCTCATTAGGAAATCGTTATAGGTCAGGCCGGCGCAGGAAATGCCGTTTATGAGTAAAACCATGATGGTCACGGGAATATTTCTGTCAGAACGGAGCAAAACGATATTTCCAAAACGTCCCATGATCCTTGAAGGATTGAAAACGGCATCGATATAATAACCGGTAAGAGGATATATGACTCCCAGTGAAAGGATCGGCAGGCTGAGATAATTATCGCTTCCGAGCAGGCGGTTCACAAAGTATAAGACAAAGTTAAAGATCAGGCATAACAGCATGAGATAATCATATTCACCTTTGGTCAACGAAAGGGCAAGCCTTCGCAGGAAAGGCAGTATCAGAAGAAAAGCGATATACACATAAAGAAACCAGAACGGAGTTATGAAGGGCTGGCCGTTTATGAGCGTAAAGAAGTATTTTATGCTGAAACCGTATTCGGGATGCATTATATACAGACGGATATAGTAGATAAAGGACGCCGCCGTAAGTATTACGGCCATCTTCAGAACCCGCCTGATAAGAAGATCCTTTAGCGATTCCTTTTTTGGGATGAGCAGTGCACCCGATATCATCAGGAAGAGAGGGACACCGATCTTGGCTGTATTTGACAGCATTATGGAGATCACCTTAAGCAGCAGCGAGTCTGTACGTGTAAAGATATTGAATCCGTAGTCTCCGGTATGGTTAAAGATGACGCAGGTAAATGCTATTATTCTGAGGGTTTCAAGATATATCTTTTTTATGGCTGTTATCTCCTGATATTTTGATCCAAGCAAGCTTGTGGTGGTGACAGGCTTTTGCCTTCGGATCATATTATACATGATTTTGTCAGATCGTTACAGATAAAAATATACCATATACGGTACAAACAGGGGACCGGCAGGAGAGATATGGAATATACAAAAGAACAGTTACAGGCAATAGAAACAAGGGGTTCGCAGCTGCTCGTGTCTGCAGCGGCAGGCTCGGGGAAGACAGCCGTGCTTGTTGAACGGATAATCAGACGGATACTTGATGAAGAGGATCCGGTTGATATAGACCGTATGCTCATCATGACCTTTACCAAGGCCGCTGCGGCACAGATGAAGGAGAAGATAATAAAGGCCATCGATGCAAAGCGTGCCGAAAAACCGGGTGATCTTAATCTCGTAAGGCAGTCCGCTCTTGTACATAATGCCAGGATAACCACGATACACGGCTTCTGTCTTGATGTCATAAGGGATCATTTTCAGGAGATAGGTCTCGATCCTTCGTTCAGGGTAGCGGACGAAGGGGAATCAAAGCTTTTAAAGCAGGGTGTGATAGAGGCTGTGATGGAGGAGGCTTATGAAGAAGGGAGCGAGGCATTTGTAAACATGACGGAATGCCTGGCTGCCGGTAAGAACGACAGCGCTCTTGAGGAGATACTGGGTAAACTTTACGATTTTTCGATGAGCGATCCGGATCCGGAGATGTGGCTTAAAAGATGCGCTTCTGTTTATGAGGATGCCTCCGAAGATACGATAGATGACAGTGAATGGATGAAGATCGTGCTTGACAGCGCAGGACTTGTTATTGAAAATGCGTCGCAAAAAGCCGGGGAAGCATATGATCTGTCGTGCGCCGCAGACGGTCCCTATATGTATCTTCAGGCTGTCGAAAATGATATGGAGATCCTTGAAGGATTAAGATCCTGCAAAGATTATGACAGTTACAGAAAAAAACTTAATGAGCTTTCGTGGGCAAAGCTTGGGCGCGCGTCAAAGGACGGTCCCTATGTTGATCCGGAATTAAGCGACAAGGTCAAGGGTATAAGGAATGATTATAAAGCATCGGTAAACAAACTGATCGCGGGCGAATTTGCCTTAACAGCCGGCGAACAGATCCGGCGGATCAGGGCATGTGCTCCGATCGTTAACGAACTGACCGGGCTTACGCGAAAGATCATAGCCGGATATTCGGAGATAAAAAGAGACAAAAAGGTTGTCGACTTTGACGATCTTGAGCATATGTGCATTGCCGTTTTATCTGCCGGGGACGGGAATACCGCGAGAGAATACAGGGAGTTTTTTGAAGAGATATACGTTGACGAATATCAGGACTCAAATCTTACCCAGGAGGCGTTGCTTAAGTATATAGCAAGGCCCGACAATCTGTTCATGGTGGGTGACGTAAAACAGAGCATATACAGTTTCCGTCTTGCAAGACCGCAGCTGTTCATGTCAAAGTATGCGGATTTTAAGCCTGTAGGTAGCCCTGTGGAAGACGGGCAGGGGATAAGGATAGATCTGTCACATAATTTCAGGAGCCGCAGCAGTGTACTTGATTCTGTCAACGAACTGTTTTATCAGATAATGAGTAAGGAACTTGGGGGCATAGATTACGATGAAGCCGCTGCCCTCAAGGCAGGCGCCTCATTTCCGGCTGCCAATACTGCAGGGACCGAGCTTATCCTTATCCAGCATGAGAAGGGAATAAACGACAGGGTGCTTGAAGCCAAGGTCATAGCGTCGCGGATAAAGGAACTGATGAAGGATCAGCTTATCTTTGATCCGACGGATGATGATCCAAAAAGGATGCGGAGGATCCGTTACGGCGATATAGTGATCTTGCTGCGTTCTGCAAAGGGGTGGGATGAAAAGTTCATGAAGACATTCCTTGATGAAGGCATTCCCGTGAATGTGATGAGCAGAACAGGGTATTTCGGAGCATATGAGATATCGTGTCTTCTTGATTATCTTACCGTGCTTGACAACCCGCTTCAGGATATACCGATGGCGGCTGTGTTAAGGTCGTATTTCGGCTGCTTCGATGATGAGGAACTGGCACTTATAAGGACGGCATATCCTGCAAAGTATATTTTTCTGTCGGTTAAGGCCTGCGCCGAAAACAGTGATGGTACGGGAGATGAAGGAAAATCTGCGGGACTCAAAAGGGAGACCCGGGCAAAGGCGGCGGATTTTCTTGACAGGTTCAATTCATTCAGGGATAAGCTCGGATATACATCCGTATATGAACTCATGCTTGAGATAATTGACGGAGATTACGGGATATACGTAAGTTCTCTTCCGAACGGGAAACGTAAGAAAGCCAATCTTAACATGCTTCTTAAAAAGGCTGAGGATTACGGCAAGACCAGTTACAAAGGTCTGTTCCATTTTGTCAAGTATATAGAGATGCTCAGAAAATACGAGGTTGATTACGGAGAAGCAAACGTTACGGATGAGGCTGATGATGTCGTGCGGATCATGACGATACATAAGAGCAAAGGACTTGAATTCCCCGTATGCTTTGTGGCCGGTATGCACAAGAAATATAATTTAATGGACTCGCGTGCTACGATAATCCCCGATATAGATATAGGGCTCGGAGTTGAACTTGTCGATCCGGGAAGACGGATAAAGCAGACGACAATGGTAAAGCTGGCGGCATCGAGGAAGAAGATGTACGAGGTGCTTGCCGAGGAAGAGCGGATACTGTATGTCGCCATGACAAGAGCAAAGGAAAAACTTATAATGACCGCAATAGTCAATGACATGGAAGAGGAACTTAAAAAAGACAAGGGAGTCGTCAAAGCTACGAGTTATCTGGATCTTTTGATCCACGGCCTCAATAATGAAGGACTTCCTTCGGTGACGGTATCAGGCAGAGGGGCGGCTGATCTTATAGATTCCGGGATACACGAAGCGGTCGGTCTTGAAGCCGGCAGGGAAGTGCTTAAGGGCATGCTTGCGGGCAGGAAAACAGAAATGCCGGATGATGAATTTTCCGCTGTCATAAAGGACCGCTTTACATTTAAGTATCCGTATGAAAACGAAAAAAACGTATTTGAGAAAGTGTCCGTGACGGAACTTAAACGCCGGAGTATGGAGGAAACTCAGACGGAGGATAAGGAGCTGCCTGCTCAGACTAAGGAATTGTTTGCGGAAGAAAGCACTTTGCATGTGCAGGATAAAAGGTCCGAATACATACCCGATTTTATGCTGGGACAGGATAAGGAGATACCTGCGACACTTCACGGAACGGCTGTCCATCGTATTTTTGAGTTATGGGATTATGAAAGGGATGCGACGTACGAGGACATCGAAGCGTTTCTGGGATATGTGAAACAGGAAGGCCTTATGCAGGATGAACTGGCAGACAGTGTCAGGATAGAGGAGATCTCGGATTTCTTAAACGGGGAACTTGCATCACGTATGCGAAAGGCATCAATGAAGGGGCAGTTATACAGGGAGCAGCCGTTTATCTTCAGCTGTAACGATATACTGATACAGGGGATAATAGATGCTTATTTTCTTGAGGATGATGAGATAGTGATCGTTGATTATAAAACAGACAGGGTGGATGATATCAATGAGCTGACGGAAAGATATCATGTACAGCTTGAGTATTACGGCATGGCTCTGTCGGCAATGCTGGATAAGCCGGTGAGAGATCTTATCATTTATTCCACGCGTTTTAAAAATACTGTAAAAGTTCCCTGTACTGTGTTAAACTGAAATTATGGACAAGAGATTTGATATACATACGGTAACGGCTATCGTTATCGGTACGTTAATGATCATAATAACGAATTATTACATGCATGGTTATTCCCCTTTTCCGGAAGAATGGACCGTGCAGATCTGCTCTGCGATCATAATCGTGACAGCCGCGATGACAGGGACTGTTGCAGGGTTTCTGATGCCGCTTGTTTCATCCTTGATAGTCGGGATAGCACTGATGGGATCTGATGTGACGGTAGGTTTTCTGCTACTTGCGCTGTTTGGGATATCAACCGGACATTATATGGAGAGACTAGGAGTACGAAGGGGAGAATTTACGGGGATACGCATCTTTGATTTCTGTATGCTCCAGATAATGCTTGCGATCATAGCGTGGATCTGTGTTTATCCGCTTTCGAATTTCTATATGTACGGGCATGATCTTCGGGATACTCTGAACAGGGGAGCGGTTCACTGCGGGGTGTCGATACTTATCGAAATGTGCATCTGTCTGCCTGTACTAATTCTTTGCAACCGTCTGTTCAGACAGAAACGTCTTGTCGAAGATGCACAGAGAGAATATCTTTACGACAGGAAATAGTTAAGATGCTTGTTACTTTGTCAGATCAGTTATATATCCTGTGCACCTGTGGTATCACAGGCTTTTTTGTGCTCTCAAGGCTGTACGGAAGAGAGGATAAGGACAGATTGCCGGGGATTGGCAGTTCGGTAGTCTGCGGGCTTGTCGTACTGACCGCTTATGCCGGATATTTCAGTCTGTTTTCGGGAGTCGGACTGGCGGCAAATATTATCCTTATCTTTGCATGCCTCATCTTTGTCCTTACAGACCGCAAGGCATATCATAACCTCATTTTATCAGTCTGTACCGGGATCCGTAATACGATTAAAAAGGGAGATCCGGCAAATACTGTAAACGGCGGGTTTATACCGGCAGTTAAGTACATTATCATCGCCTTTATAATACTTGTTTCCGCATACTTCACCTCTGCGGGCAGGTTTGCATATGACACCGGGACATATCATGCGCAGAGTATACACTGGATAGAATCTTACGGTGTGGTCAGGGGACTTGCATATATGCAGACAAGACTCGGTTTTAACAGTTCCTATTTCTGTCTGTGTGCCCTGTACAGCATGCATTTTCTCGGACGATCCCTTCATACTCTGTCGGGATTTCTTGCATCATTTGTGATGGTGTATTCCATGAACGGTTTATTCAGACATATTAAGTCTGCTCTTGACAGGCGTTCTGAAGGCGATCATGCCATCGGGATAAGGGTGAGCGATCTTCTCTATATCGCACCATTTGCATATTTTATCATAACGGCTGTGGAGATCATATCCCCTGCCACCGATTTCGGTGTCATCTGGCTTATTTTGTGGCTCTGTATAAGATGGGTGGAATTGGCTGAAGAAGAAAGGGAGCAGGAACGGGAAAACGCGGTAGCGGGATATGCCTTACTATGCGTCATGGCAGTATTTCTTGTGTCGGTCAAGCTAAGTGTCGGAGTGCTCGCGCTCCTTGTTATAAAACCCGCATATGAACTTATAAGGGATAAGAAGTGGGCGGATATTATCGGATATATAGCCGCAGGTATCATCCTTATACTGCCCTACTTTATCAGGAATTATTTCATAACGGGCTGGCTTGTCTATCCTTTTCCTGCGATCGATATGTTCAGCCCGGACTGGAAGATACCGCTTGAAGGGGTAAGGCACGAGGCAGATGAAGTTGTGGTCTGGGCCAGATATAGCAAGGATACGGCGCTTATCGGACAGAGTATCGGGGAATGGTTCCCTGTGTGGTGGAGCGAGCAGGGAGCGGCAAACCGATGTCTTTCCGTCTCGGCATTTACGGGTGCCGTGGTATTTACGGCAAGAGCATTTATATCTCTGATCGTTATGTGCTATAGACGTTTTAATGACAGACGGGATGAAGGCAGACAGAATAAGGACGGATCTTACCTGTATTTCGGTTTCATCCTGCTCATATGCTTCGCTTTTTTCATGGTATCGGCTCCGTCAAACAGATTCGGCTATGCATATATCCTGCTGCTTCCTCTGTTTGCTGCGGGAGACTGTATGGTAAATGTGATCCCGGCGATACTGAAGGTTAATAAATATGCGGATGAAAACTCACGAAAAAAGAATACATGGAAAACTAAGAATACAGCGGTAATCATTTTCGGAATTGCATTTTTTATTTTTATATGTGCGCCTATGTGCAAGGGAATATATAAGTTTGCATCGGATGACAGGAATTATGCGGCGGAAAACGGAATCGCCGGCTGTGCGGTTTTTCCAAAGGATTATCCTATGGCAGATTCTTCCTCAAAAGAGTGGGACGGGATGAAGATCTGTTTTCCTGTCAAAGAAGGTGAACAGATCTGGTATCATGATTTCCCTGCGATCCTGTATGAAGGGAATCTTGACGGTATTGAGCGCAGGGGAGACAGAATTAAGGACGGATTCAGACTTAAGTAAAATTGCCTTTATTTTAGCGTTGATATGTGAGATAATATCATGCGTGAGAGGGAGCCTTTGGGAGCTTAAATGAAAGGCGACAGGGAATACATATTAAGCAATAAGCAGAAGGTATTGGGCATATTTATCATATGCCTGCTTTTTATCTGTCTGACTGTGATATGTGCGAAGAAAC
>JAEEGL014372982.1_pt1 | contig 10863 bp, 5 predicted proteins | sample 9134231 | NCBI WGS metagenome assembly JAEEGL01 (sample SAMN16246548, study PRJNA631951) | gut metagenome | biome: gut microbiome; feature: rumen; material: fiber-attached | host: Bos | place: Iran: Karaj | collected 2018-10
CAACAAAAAAGCAATTTGCATAACAAATTGCTTTCATAAATTAATTGCTTGGAGTAAAAGTACCACCCCTCCAAGTTCCAGGTACTTTACTAAATTCTGGATGAACTGAAGTAGCATTAAACATCCTATAAAAAGATGCAGTAGTAGGTATATCCCAATCATGAATAGCTGAAGCATCACTTAAATTGGGCATTCCATCAAACATATAAGAAAACGTAGTAACACTTTCAACATTCCATTGTTCTATTCCACTTAAAGACTCTAAATGATTACAATGCCTAAATACATATGACATATCTTCAACACTAGAAGTATCCCAATTTTTTAAACCCTCCAAAGAGATTAAACCAGAACCTATAAAAGCAGCACTCATATTTGTCACATTCGAAACATCCCAATTTTTCATAAACTCTGTACTTTTTAAATTATAATTATTATAAAAAATATCCTGTATTGTTGTAACACTAGAAGTATCTAAATATTGCAAAAAAGAATGATCTTCTAATTCTCGATTATTATAAAATGCAAAAGCCATATCAGTAACTTTACTAGAATCAAATTTATCAGATAAAATAAAATTCTTTAAAATTCCTAAAGTTCCATCAGATGGTGTCCCCATGCCTACCATAAAACTCATATTAGTTAATGAAGGCGTTTTCCAATTTGATAAATCGATTTTTTCTAATTTCAAATCGGCTGCAAAAAGATTAGACATACTTTCAACTTTTTCAACATTCCAGTTTTTAACAGCTTCCACATCATTTAAAGTCCAATTGTTCGCAAACGTTCCACTCATATCAATTACATTCGACGTATCCCAATTCTCTAAGCCAGACAATTTTTTTAGATTTAACATATTATAAAAAGTAAAATACATTTGTTTCACATTAGAAGTATTCCAATTACTTAAATCATCAATTTTTTCCAAAGTTGTTGTTATACCAAATAATAAACGCATATTTACACAATTTGATGCATCAAAATTACGTAGTCCTAATATATCAGAAAGAGATGTCAAATAATAAAACATATAGGAAGTATCTTCATTTAAAGCAGGGGTCTTATCTTCACTCCACCAATAAATTGTTCCATTATCATACCACATATAAATTGGATAACTAGATTCAGAAGTAGAAACAATATTCTTTTCTTCTTTATTAGTATCACTTGGTTCACCTTCATAATACTGGATAGAAGTAATCAACTCATCTTTAAAATTATAACCATTAGTTGCTGTAGAAGTATCATCTCCTGCTAATTGCTTCATCTTTATATTAACTTCATTGCCTGGCAAAAAAACAGCTTCCTTTGCATCTATTACCAAATTAGTATCTACTTCTAATGAATGTCTACATACTGCTTTTACTGAAAAAGGAATAATTAAACTGATCAATAATAACAAATAAGCAGTCTTTTTCCTATCTTTATAAAGCACAAAGAAACCAACAATTAAACTAATAAATATAAGAATTCCTAAAAATCTACCTGTAAATGGATTATCAATCCCCATAACATTTATTTTCACAACTTGATTTGTATTATATAACCCATTATCTAATATAGAGGCATCAACCTTTTCTTTATATGATACTGATAAATAAAGAACTTTCTCTTCTCCTCCTTTGATTAGATTATTATTATCATCAAATACTACTTCATAATCAACAGATTCCATATCTAAATTAAGAGAATTTTCATCAAAATAATAATCATCTAAAGAATTATTCTTAACAACAATCTTATATATCGCAGAATCCCCTATTACATTCATCTTAAGTCCTAAGTTAATCGTCTGATTACTAATACTAGCATCCCTAACTTCTTCGATATTACCAACACTCTTTTCTAATACAATAGATTGAATCACGATATCATTTGAACCACACGTATCTTTAGCAAGTACTGAAAATGGAATTAATAATAATAATAATAAAAGAAAGAATAGTTTTTTCATTCTATCACCATACCTTATCATAATTATACAAAAAATATATATGCAAAGCAACCAACAAAAAAGTAATTTGCATTATACAAATTACTTTTTATAAACTAGTTAGTTGGAGTAAAAGTACCATTATTCCAAGTTCCAGGTACTTTACTAAATTCTGGATGAGTTGGGGAAGAAGAAAACATATAACTAAAAGTAGCCATATTAGAAATATTCCAATCATTTATAGCACTACTATCACTTAAAATCGAACTATCTAAAAACATATAATTAAAATTAGATACATTTGATACATTCCAATTTTCCAAACCATCTAAATTTTCTAAAGCCCTATTTTGATAAAACATATAATACATAGTTTCAACATTAGACACATTCCAATTTTGTAGTCCTTGTAAAGAACTCAAAGCACGAGTATCAAAAAAAGTTCCAGACATATTTTTAACATTAGACACATCCCAATTTTTCATATACTCTGTATTAGTTAAAGTTCGATTACTATAAAAAATATAAGACATATCTGTAACACTAGAAGTATCAAAATACTGTAAAAAGCTATAATCTTCAATAGTTCTAACATTGTAAAAAGTAGATGCCATATTAGTAACATGACTAGTATCAAACTTATCTGATAAAATAACTCTTTTTAAAGAAGAAGGTGAACTACCATCAATCATATATAACATAGCAAACATATATGCCATATCCGTTAAAGAATTCGTTTCCCAATGACTTAAATCAATTTCTTCTAGCGCATAGCAAGTTCTAAAAAGATTTCTCATATCTGTAACATTAGATACATTCCAATCTTTAATAGGACTAACATCCCGTAATACTCGACATAGTTCAAAGAAAGAACTTAAAATTTTCACACTAGAAACATCCCAATTTTTCAAACCAGAAACATCCTGTAGTACTGAATCATCTTCAAAAAAACCATACATTTCTTTTACACTTGATACATTCCATTTTGACAAATCATCAACATGGATAAGATGAGTAATAGCAAAATAATAATTAAGTTTATTTACATTTGTTAAATCAAAATCTTTTACACCTGAAATATCTTCTAGTGCATAAAAATAATAGAACATATAAGAAGCATCCTCATTTAGAGAAGGACTCTTATCCTCACTCCACCAATATAATACTCCATTATCAAACCATGCATATATTGGATATCTAGATTCAGAAACAGATACAATATTCTTTTCTTCTTTATTACTATTAACAGGTTCTACTTCAGAATACTTAATTGCAGTAATCAATTGATCTTTATAATTATACCCTCTAGAAGAAGTAGAAGTATCATCCCCTACCAACTGTTTCACTTTAATATTAAATTCTTGTCCTGGAAGAAAGATAGCTTCTTTCGCATCGATTTCTATATTCAAATTAACATCTAAAGTACAACTACAGGCAGCCTTTGTAAAAATAGGAATACCAAATATAGAAATGATAATAAACATCAAGTATTTCTTCTTTTCTCCTTTAATTTGTAAGATAAATGACAAAAAGAAGAAAGAAATCATTATTAGCATTAAAACAAATACTTGATTTCCGGTATTAGGATTAATAATATTTTCTTTTAATATAAAAGACACTTCATTTCTCTCATTTAATACTCCATCAGATAGATTATCTACCGATGGTTTATTATCATAACTTAGTTTTAAATAAACAGCTTTTTCTTCTCCTGCTTTAATAATAGAAGAATTATCTTCAAATGAAATATCATAATGAATATAATCTTTTAAAATCTGATTCTTATCAAATACATAATCATTAACTGATGTATTTTTAATAACAACTTTATAAGTTAATCCATCTCCTACTACATTCATTTTTGCATTTAAATTAATTGTATTATTGTTGTTATTAGAATCAGATGCCTCTAAAGCATTACCTTTTGTATCTACTAATTCAATATTACCAATTTTTATATCATCTTTATTACAAACCTCTGCTTGAATACAAAATGGATAAAATAGTAATCCAAACAATAACACAATAATCATTTTATTATATTTCATAACTCACCTTCTATTCTGTAGGAATAAAGATTCCGTTAGCACCCCACGTACCATTTACTTTTGTAAACTCAGGATGAACACTTACTCCTTTAAACATATTAGTAAAATTAGTTACATTAGTAATATCCCAATCATTAATAGCACTTGCATCTGTTATAGAACCAGAATTATAAAACATTCCTTCCATATCTTCTACAGAAGATACATCCCAATTTTCTAGTCCACTTAAAGAAGAGATCCTTGTACCATAAAACATTAAATTCATAGCTTTGGCCTTAGAAACATCCCAATTTTCTATTGGTTTTAAAGAAGTAATAGGAACCTCAAAAAACAAATATGACATTGTTTCAACATTTGAAACATCATAATCTTTCATATATTGTAAGTCTTCTTGTTTAAAATTATGATTATATTGTAAAAATGTATACATAGTTTTACAATTTGAAACATCAAGATACTTTAAAAAACTATAATCTTCTATACTAGTATTATTAGCAACAAATCCACTAAATGTAGTAACTTTACTAGTATTGAATTTATCCGATAAGAAAATTCTTTTTAAACTAGAACTCAATTTCGGACTACCATCATATTCCCACATTCCAAAAACACTATGCATTGATGTAACATTTGAAATATCCCAATTACTTAAATCAATTTCTTCCAATGCAAAACAACTATCAAATAAAGAATTAATATTAGTTACTCTAGATACATTCCAATTTTTAATGGCCTTCATATCTTGTAATTTTGAACATCTCATAAAAACATATCCCATGTTTTCTACATTGGAGGTATTCCAATTCTCTAATCCATCCAAAGTTACAATAGGTGCCCCAGCAAAAAGATAACGCATGTTAGTAACGTTAGAGACATCCCAGTCTTTCAAAGAAATCAAATCTATAATTGTTGTACCAAAAAACATTGAACTAAGAATTTGAACCGAAGAAGTATTCCATTTACTTAATGGCGTTATATCACTAATTAAACTATTAGCAAAAAATATATTTAAATTAGTTGACTTAGTTAAATCAAATTTCTCCAATCCAGAAATATCCTTCATTTTATTAAACTCCAAAAACATAGCAGAAGCATCTTCATTTAATGCTGGAGTCTTATCTTCACTCCACCAATAAATTGTTCCATTATCAAACCACATATAAATTGGATAACCAGATTCTGGAGTAGAAACAATATTCTGATTTCCCTTATTAATATCATCTGGTTCAACATCAGAATATTTAATAGCAGTTATTATCTGATCCTTAAAAGCATAGCCATTAGGATTTGTAGAAAGATCATTTCCAGCAAGTTGTTTCATCTTTACATTTACTTCTTTCCCAGGAAGAAATACTGCTTCTCTAACATCTATCACTAAATTAGTATTAACTTCTAATGAATGCTTACAAGTAGCTCTAACTGTGAATGGAATAATAAAACTAATCATTAACAATAAATAAGCAGTCTTTTTCTTATCTTTATAAAGTACAAAGAACCCGATAATCAAACTTATAAAAATTAACAGTCCCAAAAATCTACCAGTATATGGATTCTCTAAAGACATAACATTTAATTTCATAACTTGAGTACCATCATAAAGTCCATTATCAAAATTAGATGCATCCATCTGTTCTTTATAAGATACTTTTAAATAAACAATCTTCTCTTCTCCAGCTTTAATCAAACTAGTATTATCACCAAAAGAAATATCATAATTAACAGACTCCATATCTAAATTAAGAGATTTATCATCAAAATAATAATCTTCTAAAGAATTATTTTTTAAAACAATCTTATAAAGAGCAGCATCTCCAACTACATTCATCTTAAGTCCCAAATTAATTATTTGATTAGAAATACTCGGATTACTTAATTCTTCAATATTTCCAGTGTTATTTTCCAAATGAATAGATTGTATCTCAATATCACTAGAATCACAAATATCTTTTGCAAATACCGATAAAGGTAATAACAAAATCATAATAATAAAAGCAAATACTTTCTTCATTTATATAATATCACCTACCGTTCTAATATAATCCATATAGAAAAACTATGATTCAACCATAACCCCTTTTACAACATTAGCACCTGATGTTTTAGTTCTTATCATTGCATCAACAATACTTTCAGTTTCAGCTGTATAATTAACAATAATTTTTCCACCCATATTTGAAGCATCTTTTAATGCTGATTGATACCCTTCAACATTAGGGCTATTAACAGTAAACTCTGCTTCAACATATCTTAAACTTTCTAAAAAATAACTATATTCTTTTACATTTTTCATATTCCAATTTTTTATATCAAGGTATGGTAACATACTATACTTATGAGGCGTTTCTACATCATTAGAAATATTAAACATCCATCCCACATTTTCAACATTAGAAACATCCCAATTTGCTAATGAAGATGCATCCATTAGATTAGAACAATTATGAAACATAGAACCTAAAGAAATGGCAGATGACATATTCCAATTTTCCAAACCATCTAAATTGGTCAAAGAAATACTATGATTAAACATACCTCCAAAATCTTGCACATTAGAGGTATCCCAATTTCTTAATGGCTCAAGAGAAGTAATAGAGTTATTGTAACTGAACATAGAATTCATGTAAACAACACTAGAAGTATCCCAATCTTTAATAGCTGATAAATCTTCTAACATCTTATCATTAGAAAAAATCCCAGCTAAATAAACCACATGAGAAAGATTCCAATTATTAAGTCCTTCTAAATTTCTTAAATTATTATTTAATGAAAAAGCATATCCTAAATTCAAAACACTAGAAAGATTCCAATGTTTAAGTGCATTTAAATCAGTTAATAATAAATTAGAAAAAATAGTATTCATATTTTTAACTTTAGAGACATCCCACCTATCTAATCCATCTAAATTATCCATGGTAGTACTAAATCGACTAAATGCACCTACTAAACTAGTGCTATTTGATACATTCCAGTTTTTTAATGGTAATAATGAATTAATATTATCATACCAAAATATAGCATCTAATAACTGAGTATTACTAGAATCAATCGATGCCAATCCAGAAATATCAACTAACTCATTAAATTTACAAAACATATAAGAAGCATCTTCGTTTAAAGCAGGAGTTCTATCTTCACTCCACCAATAAATAGTTCCATTATCATACCACATATAGATTGGATATTCTGATTCTAAAGTAGATACAACATTCTTATCCTCTCTATTTGAATTTATTGGTTCAATTTCTGAAAATTGAATAGAAGTAACCACCTCATTCTGAAAAGTAAATTGATTTTGAAGAGCAGTAGTGTCATCCCCTGAAAGCGTCTTCATTTTTATATTTACCTCTTTTCCAGGTAAAAACACTGCGTTCTTACCATCTATTACTAATCTAGTATTAATCTCCAAAGAATGCTTACATACAGCCCTAACAGAAAATGGTATTAATAAAGCTATCAATAATAATAAATAAGCAGTTTTCATCTTATCTTTATAAAATACAAAGAAGCCAATTATTAAACTAATAAAAATTAACAATCCTAAAAATTTACCTGTAAATGGATTTTCTAAGGTCATTACATTTAGTTTCATCACCTGATTACCGTCATAAATACCATTATTCAAATTAGAGGCATCAACCTGTTCTTTATAAGATACTTTTAAATAAATAACTTTCTCTTCCCCACCCTTAATTAAATTAGTATTATCATCAAATACTATTTCATAATTAACAGAATCTAAATCTAAATTAAAAGCTTCTTCATCAAAGTAATAATCATCACTGGAATTATTCTTAAGAACAATCTTATATTCTGCAGAGTCTCCCAATACATTCATCTTAAGTCCTAAATTAATCTTCTGATTATTGACACTTGGATCACTTAATTCTTCAATATTTCCAGTACTATTTTCTAATACAATAGATTGAATCTTAATATTATTAGAATCACAAGTATCCTTAGCAAACACCATAAAAGGAAGCAAAAATAATATTAAAAATAACAATATCTTTCTCATAAAAATCACCCTATTATCACTATTATAATTATATAATTATAACGGTATAATTGCAAACAAAAAAGTATAGCAGTAGCTATACTTAATTTGTTTTTAAGGTTAAATATCCACCTTCACCAGTATGAGCATATCTTAAATCTCTATAATTAGGATTCGCATTACTAAAATTAGGAAGATTTGATGTAGTTGGAAATACATATTTAGTCTCATTAGTATTAGCACTAGTATCCCAATTTTCTCCTACATATATCTTTTCTAAATTATTAGAACCATTAAACATTCTCTTAAAGGCTGTTACTTTTTTCGTGTTAAAACTACTCAAATCAAGTTCAGTTAAACTTCCTAGATTACTAAACATATAGGACATATTAGTAACATTCGATGTATCCCAATTAGATATATTAATAGTTCTTAAATTAGAAGACCCTTCAAACAATCCCGACATATCCGTAACATTGGATGTATCCCAACCACTTAAATCAGCTTCAACCAAATCAGGGCAATTATATAGTAAAGAATAAATACTAGTTGCAGATGAGGTATTCCAATTCTTAATTGGATCTGTGGATACAATTTTTGTATTATATAATAAACCGAACATTAATTTAGCACTTTTTGTATTCCAATTTCTTAAAGCTTCAATATCACTTAAATTAGTATCTTGTGAAAACACTCCATTCATAGATTCTATCTGTGAAACATCCCAATTTTCCAAGCCATCAGTACTTGTTAAACTCGTATTACGAGCGAATAATCCACTAATATACTTAACACTAGAAGTATCCCAATTTCTTAAAGCAGAAAGAGAAGAAAGAGAATTCACTCCTAAAAATAATTGATTCAAATTTACTACTTTCGAAACATCCCAATTCTTTATTCCTTCTATAGAAGAAAGATTAATACAAGTAGAAAACATTGCAGCTATACTTTCAACATTAGAAATATCCCAATCGCTTAATGCATCAACATTAGTAATAGCTTTATTATATGCAAAAAATAGCATTAATTGCTTAGTAATTTGAAAATTCCATTTACTTAAGGGTTCTAAGTTTTCAAAGTTACCATATGCTAAAAAATTATTAATTTTTACTGCTTGAGAAACATCAAACCTTTGTAATCCACTAATATCATTCAAATGTGAAAAACCAGAAAACATATAAGAAGCATCTTCATTTAAAGCTGGTGTCTTATCTTCACTCCACCAATACAAAATTCCATTATCAAACCACATATAAATCGGATATTGTGATTCAGGAATGGACATAGTATTTGCCTCATTCTTATAATTATCTAATGGTTCTGATTCAAAATATTGTATAGAAGTAATTATCTCATCTAAATAACTATAAGGATTCGTTACAGAAGATAAATCATTTCCAGATAATTGCTTGATTTTAACATTAATATCACTTCCAGGTAAAAATATTGCATTTCTAGCATCAATCACAATACTATTTTCAATTTCTAAAGAATGCTTACATACTGCATTAACAGTAAAGGGAATAATAAAACTAATTACTAATAGTAAATATGCACTTTTTTTCTTATCCCTATATAAGACAAAGAATCCAACAACTAAACTAATAAATATAAACACCCCTAAAAATCTACCTGTAAATGGATTTTCCAAAGTCATAATATTTAGTTTCATAACTTGAGTACCATCATAAATGCCATTATTCAAATTAGATGAATCAACCTGTTCTTTATAAGATACTTTTAAATATACAACTTTCTCTTCTCCACCCTTAATGAAATTGGTATTATCATCAAAAGACACCTCATAATTAACAGATTCCATATCAATATTAAGTACTTTTTCATCAAAGTAATAATCTTCATTTGAATTATTCTTAAGAACAATCTTATATTCTGCAGCATCTCCCAATACATTCATCTTAAGTCCTAGATTAATCCTCTGATTATTGACACTTGGATTACTCAATTCTTCCATATTACCAGTACTATTCTCTAATACAATAGATTGAATCTTAATATCATTAGAATCACACATATCTTTAGCAAACACCATAAAAGGAAACAAAAATAATATTATAAAAAGAAATATTTTTTTCATATAATCACCCTATTATCACTATTATAATTATATAGTTTCCCTACTATAAAAAGCAACAAAAAAGTATAGCAATAGCTATACTTTAATTTGTTTTTAAGGTTAAATATCCACCTTCACCAGTATGAGCATAACTTAAATCTCTATAATTAGGATTTGCATTACTAAAATTAGGAAGATTTGAAGTAGTTGGAAATACATTTTGAGTATTACCAGTATTTGCACTAGTATCCCATTTATCACCAACATAGATATGATTTAGTTTAGAAGCACCATCAAACATTTTAACAAAACTTGTTACTTTACTAGTATCAAAACTACTAATATCAAGTTCTTCTAAATTTGACATATTACTAAACATACCTGACATAGTAGTAACTTTTGATGTATCCCATACTAATTCAACATTAGTAAGATTTTTGCAATCAGAAAACATACTAGACATAATTAAAACGTTTGATGTATCCCAACTTTTTATAGGATCAACACTAGTAATTCCAGTAGAAGAAAACATCATACTAAAACTCGATTCAACAGAAATATTCCATTTTTCCAAGCCTTCTAAACTAGTTAGATTTTGACAACCCATAAACATACCAGAAAAAGCAAATACTTTAGACACATCCCAATCACCAATATATGGTGTATCATTGAAATTAGAATTACCAAATTCAGTATTTAAATCAACAGCACTAGAAGTATCTATATATTTTAAGAAAGACCAATCTTCTATACCATTATTTCCAGCAAAAGTTGCAGCAAAGTGTTCTACTTTACTAGTATCAAATTTATC
>JAEEGL015455111.1_pt1 | contig 10863 bp, 14 predicted proteins | sample 9134231 | NCBI WGS metagenome assembly JAEEGL01 (sample SAMN16246548, study PRJNA631951) | gut metagenome | biome: gut microbiome; feature: rumen; material: fiber-attached | host: Bos | place: Iran: Karaj | collected 2018-10
GACGTTAAGCGCACACAAGCTGCTCATCGTCTCGAAAGTATCTTGAATATTACTTTTGCTCAAGCCTTAGCTATGCTTGAAGAAGGTAAAATATCAGTGCCTGTTGACATTGATATAGATGACATAACTCGCATTATTTGTGACGGCGGTGGCCATATAACACATGGTCCTTCTGAATATGCTGTATCCCAAGCAGTATATTATATGAATAGTTTCTCAGATAGACTATGGGATTTAGTCGATATTGGTAAACAAATTCATAACGGAGTTATCACAAAGGAAACAGAAGCGGTTAAGAATGCAATAGAAATATTAAATTCTAAATCGTTTGATGGTATAAATAGAGTAAACGAAAAAGTTCGTACGCTCATTAATATTATGTGATATGTGTCATGGTAAGTACGGATTTAATGGCAAAACGATACGTTTTAAGTCAGAGAGTCCAAAACACAAGGATGCAGTGCCGTACACACGTACAGTAAAGCATAAAACCTCAACTTATGAGGAATATAAATAAAACTTTAAGTTAAACAATTAAACATTTATCAAAAATGGCAGAAAAGAAAGAAAACAAGAAGGCCGCTGAAAGTGCAGCAGAGCCTCAGGATTTCAAAGTAAACAACCACGTGGATGAGGAGTCTCTGGTAGAGGCTGCTGTCGCCGACATGAAGAAGGAGGAGGCAGACAAGAAGAAACGCGAGATCAAGGATGCAATTGGTCTGGCCACCTATCAGAACGTCAAGACCCGTGCGGAACTCCGTGCACGTCGCCGTGAAGACGACATTACTAAGGAGAAGTTGGACGGAACAAAGACGCTGCTCGAACGCTTGATCGGCTTTGAGACAGAGATTGTCAACGGTCGCTTGGTTCCCACAAAGAACAAGTGCAAAGAGCCAGTCCTGACTCCTACCGAGTACAAGGAAGAGAAGCGTAAGTTGAGCGAAGAGATCGAAAAGAAGGTCTCTGAGAGCAACAAGCAGTTGCGTAAGGATCTCGAAGAGCTGCGCGCCAGCTATGAGGGTCGTTACGCCTACTGGTGGGATTAATCCCATTATATGATTTTCACTCACCCAGAATCCTAGAATCAGTGGTGTATAAGCAGTTCGAAAATGTAAAAATGGCATTGCGCCTGGTATGGAGAAGTAGTCTGCTTTATGTGAATTGACACATACACAAGAACCTTTGAGTCACGTGCGAAAATCAACACCGTCAGCACGGTGTAATAATATGCTGCCATTAGATCAACAATTACGATGTACGAACCATGAGTCGGTGCTACAGTCTGAGATGGTATCAAAAGATTGACACTGCATTGTATATCAAGAATGCGAGTATATTCTGCGAGAACCAGAGAGTCAGTCAGGGCAATGTACTACAAATAAAGGTTTATGAAAAAGCCATTCTAAGCGTTTAATATGCTCCAGAGGATTAGCTACCCACAAGAGTATAGAAAACGCGTCAGAGAGACTGTAAATAGCCTTAAATCGAATCTTACAACTGATCATTGTGAGGTTCACAAGTGAAATCTTAGCGTGTCCCAGGATATGTTGTTCGGACGAGGGTTCGATTCCCTCCAGGTCCACCGCAGTTTGGGCAGGTCGACATTCTGGCAGTATGAAAGGAAGACTGTAAGGGTGGCAAAAAACGAAGACCTTAGTGGGTGGGATACCTACAACCGGGCTTGAATGGTTTAGACGGCAACGGAAAGTAAGACATTAAGCGCTCTGATATAAAAATTAACTGGCAATTATAACATTGCAGACTACACGGGTCTCCAGGAGGCAGCGTGAAGTCGGTAAACCCTACCTAAGTGGGAAGAGTGAGTTGGTATAATGGTTAATACGCCATGGCGGTCCAAGTCGGGTAATATGGGTTCGAATCCCATACTCACTTCAAAAATAAACTTCGAAAGGTTCCTTAGCTCAGCTGGATAGAGCAACGCCCTTCTAAGACGTGGGTCAAAGGTTCGAATCCTTTAGGAATCACTATGAAAAAACTAGGATATCGTGAAATGTTACGGGACCGCTGTCCCAAAATTGTAGACCTTGCATTGAAGTTTACAAAATCTAAAAATGCATGGGTTGAACATACTTACACTCATTTCGTAAAGATAATAGGCGATAAAGTTGACAATGAAAGTAAACTTATACAGAAAGCTCCTGAAAATAAGAAGGAGATTGTACGAGCTATACTTGGAATTGTTAAAGGTAAACCTAAAAACTTTATATTTGAGAGAAGTATTGATTGGGACGAGCTTACTGATACAAATGACCCGAAAAATCCAAATACGAAAGTATATTGGAAGAGGGTTACTTCATGGGTAAACTGGTTCAGAACTAATCGCGCGTATGTACAAAATACGTATGATAACTCTAAAAAGATAGGTAAAAATGATCTTGATATACGTATTGAGATTATTAATACTCATCTTAGCGAACTCATGCCTTCAAGAGACGCTTCAGAAGAAGAAAAACAAGCTAAATATGCATTTATAGATAGATTAGTTGACTTCTTAATAAAGAGTTTTGAAAAAGAGTATGTGTAGTATATTTTCCAAATATTTGACTCCGATAGGAGTAAACGATGAGAGTGAAAAACCAAGTGTTGTTTATAATCATTTGCGTATCGCATACAATCAAGGCGCAAGGGGTATAATAAATAATACAAGGATGTTTTCATCTGATGATTTAGACGAAGAAGATATAATGTATGAAACTTGGCATAATGATGCTCTATGTGCACTTATACAATGGGTAAACAAAAAGATAGTATTACAAATAGGCGTAGAAAAATATGAAACGTTATTAGTAAGAACTGCTATTTTTTCAAGATGCTTAAACAGCATTGTAGAAAAAGAATATATGTTACTCGGAAATAAAGTGTATTATGGATCTCTAAGTAAGAGGAAAGGTATTATATTACATCAAAACTTCGTTAACAATCTATGGCGAGAATTTTCAGCAATAAAAACTGAAGACTTGCCATTTTAGCCCCGACAACCTAACCCGGATTGGTATTCCGGCGGGGCACTATGATTAGTTTTTATAACATTCGAGTAGGATACCCGGAAATTCGTGTTGTACACCATATTCTGAATAAAGTAGTTATATGGCAACACAAATATAAAACGGAAATACCACCTACAAAAAATTTACCCAGCCGCCGTCTGGTACAGGAGTGACACCTTAATAACCGGCTAAATTTGTTTTTGATTATGAAGAATCCTAGAATCACCCCAACTGAAGTTGACTTAATCAAAAAAGCACAAGCAGGCGATGAGCTTGCTTTTAATGCACTTTACTACAAGTATAAAGGCTTTGTGGAAAGTCTTTTGTTCCAATATTTAAAAGATATGGACGAATCTAAAGAAGTGGCAAACATTGTCTTTCTTAAAGTGCATGATAAACTCTCGAAATTTGTAGCATATGACTCCTTTGGGGGTTGGCTGCGAATATTAACTAATCGAACTGCAATTGATTATTTGCGTAGTATAAAGAACAAACAGGTAGCTAATATAAAGGAGGACCGACTAAACTCCAATATTCAGGCTTATGCTGAAGATGACCTAGTCAATCATCTGACGTATAAGGAACTACTTCGTGAGTTTAAGAAACTTCCAGAGGTCACTCGTAAGATCTTTGAAAGATTTTATGTAGATAATTTAACTGTAGAAGAGATTAGTAAGACGTTTAATCCTAGAGTACCAGTAGGAACTATAAAATCTACGCTCTCCAGGACTAGACGTAAGTTAAGACAACGTTTAAAATTACAATCATGACAGTAGCTTTATTGTTCATTCTCGGAATACTGTTTATATTTGGTATCGCAAGATATAACAATAGCAACAAAGTATTCTGGGCCCTAGTTGTAAGCTATACATTAGCTTTCACAGTAGGAACGATTGCTCATAAGGCAATCGAAAAGAAGGAACAAAGTCAGGTCATGCTCAACCAGGCGTACCCCACACAAGGGTTGTTAGCTACACAGGGAACATTCGTATGTATTCCTGAGTATGTAGACTATACAACACCAGTGAAGGTAACTTCAAGCCTTGTGAGTCAGGATTATACGCCTGATACGGTTGAGCCTATCCAGACTTTAAGTGATGTCTGTGGGGTGACTCATAGACTATACCTACACGCTTTGCCAAATCCGCCAAACAGTGTAGAAATTGTAGACGATTCTTGAAAGTCTACTACAATCAGTTCCTCTGGTTATAGTTAAGTGGACTAACCAACCACAAGTAATTAATTTAAAAACCGTTATCAAAATGGGAAAAAACAACAAGCCTTCTGCAGCTGCAGCAGCAGCAGAAGCACAGGGAGCTCCTGAGGTTAAGCCTACAGTGAAGTTTCCTGTAAATAATAACCCTAACACAAAGGGTATGAGCCAGAGCGATAAAGTCGCTTATATTGGCGCACTACAAACAGAACGTGCATTCTTGATGACCAATACTGAGAATCCTTCTCAGGGCACTATCGATGGTCTTACCATGCTTGCACAAGTATCAATCCTCGATGTTGCTATCAGTGAGATAGCATCTGGCAACAGTGTTGCTGGCCTTATCATCACATCGAACGAGAACAACTACAACGCCTTGATGGGTATGGCAATTGAGCGCGGAATCAAACTTCCTGAGTTCAAGATGCTCCCTGCTCCTACAGAGGAACAGCTCAAACAGGCAGGTGTTGTTGGCCTTCTTCCAACTGAAACACGCGTTGTTACAATTGAGAAGAAGGACGTGTCTGAAAAGACCATCAAAAGCAAAAAGAAGGAAATGGAATCTGTCGCCAAGGCAGTTAGCAATCCTGCGGAGATAAAGACTCCTGAGCAGTTAAAGGCGTCTCTCACCGCCATGCTCGTAAAGCCTATCTCTGACGGTATTGATCGCCCGGACGCACGTGTACAGCGTACCATCAAGTTCTATCGTGGCTATTTGACCATCCAGGCCAATGCTGCTGAGGACAAGACGGCTGCCGTTAACGAAGTTAAGGATAAGTCTCGCCAGAAGTTGCTGGATGAGATAGCAGAGATCGTTGGTCCTTGCCCATTCGCATTGACTGGCACTGCTTACTTTCTTCGTAAACGTTCCGCTGAGACTGGAAGTCCCATTTCGTCATTCTGCCTCTATCGTCGCAGTGCCGTTCCTGAGAAGGACAATACCGTTGACGATCAGTACGTGGCTGACATCGTTCGTATTCTCTTACTGTGGTCATGTAACAGTAGAATAGCTGAATGCAACGAAGTTATCAAGGAGCAGAAGAAACACGTTGAGAACGAAAAGGGCTCTGCAAAGGTAGCAACTGAAACTGCTATTCGCGCAAACGAGACCGCTATCGAGGAGTTGAACCTGATTATCACAGAAACTACCAATCCTTCATTCGAGGTAGTAGACGCTTTGATTGACAACTATAAGTCTGACAAGACTGACTCTGAGGAGTATAAGCTCGCTCACCGTCTGGTTGGCAATATCATTGACACTTACTATCCTGAGTTCAAGGGCAAGGAGCTTGATGATGAGACTAACGAGGCATTGCTGAAGAATGTTCAGCAGCGTGCTGGCATTATTGTCAACATGTTCACCGATCCTCTGTCTCAGTCTATCAACTATAAGGAGAGCAATCTCGTTGAAATTCCTGTTCCTGAGGAGAAGAAGGACTAAGTGATGTGATAGTTTCAAAATCTATCAAAGGTATGAAACTAGTAACAACAATTATTTGTTCGCTATTGTTTGCCCTAGCCGGGTGGTCATTAGCGGAGGTAGAAAACAATGATATGTCTATGCATAAGCATCAGACATTGAACGCTGCAACGTTGCCCGATTATCGAGCATTGCCGTTGCCATCTATCACTCAACCTATAGTTGAGAGACAGAACAAAACGGAGAAAGAGTATGTCCCACTAGAAATAGTGGTCGTTAAAGACACATCTCAAGCTCCGAGAGTAAAGAACCTAGTGCACAAGAAGAAGCGTACATCTGCTCGTGCCACAATAAAACGTCAGGGGTTGAGCACACCAGCTATAATTCCTGATAGTATTGTTAACAACAAAGTACGTGGGGCTCGCGAGGAGTACACCCCAGACACTATTGGACCTCCTAAAGTGTCCATTTGCCTCACAGTCGACGGTGAGGTGGTCTACAAGCGTTAGTCACTCCGGTGTATGGGGGATGTGTGAGGATTCATGCATTCCCCGCCCGATGGGCGCACGTCAGCATTCGTCTACGGAGTAGGTCTCATCAACCTTAGAATGCGAATAGTACAACTTGATCCGAGAATATGTTAGCCTGCTCAACAGGTGAGAAATCCAAAAGGTAGGATGAAATGCTATAAGTTTTATGCGTACTACATAATTGAATCGCTTATAGTAAGTAGGGTGAGCGTATGTATCAGACCCTAACACTAATATATACCAGCAGAGTGCCCGAATGGGCTATCAACAATTAACTTTAAGTATTGTTGAACAAATGGAAGCCTTTATGCTCTTGCCAGACTCATTGAAGTGTGGGGTATTAGTAAGGAAGACGCATAAGTCCCGAATGATGGGCAAAACTGAACCGTATTCGACATACTATCTGATGATACATAAGGATAGCATAACGAAACAGGAGTCGCAACATTGAGTTTGAAGCCAAACACTCAATGATGTATCACAATTAAGCTGTAGTCTAGTGTTCCACGTCTCCACAACGTGTATGAAGGGATGAAAAATATCTGAGTATATTCGCCTAGCAGAAGGTGTGACTGTCTGCGCCGTACCGTAACTACGGTCCTTGGAGAAATCCTTGCCGTTCGATTCGTGCACAACTCCGTTGAAGGGGTGCCAGGGATGGGGTATGAGGAAAATGTGATGAAGATGACCGCCAGGCCTTAGTCGTTCATGCGGTATATAAAAGTAGAATGACTACAAGTGGATGCACCACTTAATCCATATGGTTCTGGAGCCTATGGTACGCGGATGAAGAGCGCGGAGAAACTCTATTTCAATTGATAACAAGTACTGGTAAGCGAGTATTATGTTTGAAGGATGAGGAAATGCGTTTTAGATGGCAACTTGACAGCCGCCATTATTTCTGTACCAGTGGTCGATTCGAAGCCTATACATTCCAGTATAGAGAGAGATCGCTGCTGTCAAAAGCATTAAATAACCAGATGATTGCCTTATATCACTATATCGTATAACTTTAAACGGCTTGGAAACCGAGTATTATACGTGAACAATATATCGCATGTAAGTGATTCTGTATAAAAAGATGTGAGTAGAAAACAAAAAAGTGATAATTAACATATTTAACAAAAATTGATGTCCCCTGGCTGGGAGAAATTAATGTTGTATATCAACGAAAGACTCCGTTTGTAATGTTTGTGAGTGCTTTCACGCCAGAAATCGAGTGCCAACCGTTCCTGAGAAGCAAATCGACAAGATGAATCCTATCAGAGCATAGACAGCAAATCTATGTGTTCGGTAGAGACCATGAAGTCATATACATTTAATTGATGGGCAGCTTATCGCGAAGTGAAATCACCTCCCTGTCTCGGAGGGGTAAAGGAAATAGAAGTAGCAAACCGTACAACCAGTTGCATTTGGGATAGTTTGTGAAACTAGGACTCGACGAAGCAGAACATTAAGTGGGTGACAAGAAGCGATGTATGAGGTGGAATTCCTCCAGTATTCGTGCACTATAAATAATGAGGGTGAGTAAACACATCCAAGAGAAGAAAACAAAGTACCGTAGAATCGCTAGGAAGAATTTTAAATCGTAGTACTTAAAAAGAGTTATGGAGCTCTTAGATTGTTCGATAAAGAAACGTAATCCTTACGTAGGTAAACACAAGCACGTTGAAATAACAAGGAAAGGTAATAGTAGTATGAGCCTTAAATCATGCAACAGGAGAGAAAATCTGTGGTTAAATGACAATCGTAGTGTAGTTAACTCTTAAGGTACTTGGGAAATATACTAACAGAGAAACTATGCAAATTTTTGTGGTGAGTCCTACGAACATTAGTTGGATAATTCCAAAATTTTGCCAACGGACTCGAAAAAAGTGAATATTGGATTTAATATAAATTTAATAAATGTTTACGAAAATATAAACATACCGACAAATAGGGTTAGTGTTTGATACACATATTCAGCATTCAAAGTTTTTGAACCTATTAAGATGATGGGCTTAGATAATCCTACCGTTGGATTCCCGTTACATGAGTTGAGCTTCATTTTAAGGAATATAGAAGTGTAACTAGTCTCTAATAGAAGCGTGCTTCACGTAAGCACAGCAACTGAAATTATAATAACCGTCTAAAGTCAACATCCAGTAGAGCCTTAGAGCCGGATGAAAAACTTATACAAAAAGGTAAACCTGCACCTTGAAGCAGGACGTATTAATCTTTCGTTGGTGGATCAACCACGATATCAAAAAGGAAAGAAAAATGGCAGAAAAAACTATCGACGTTAATATTTCAAACGTCATCCCTAGCACTCGTCAGGCTGCTAGTCTTATTGGTGCTTTGCTAGGCAAGGCATATACTGAAGTTGAAATGAAGGAAATCTGGGCCGGCGGCAAGGAAGGCTTTGAGAACGACAAGAAGCAGGCAAACACTCCTGGTGTTGCTCTGTTGATTCCTAACCGTTCTCCTCGCAAGTATACGCTCCGTACCAAGGATATCATTGGTGCCTGCTTTGATACAGTAGGTATCGGTGAGGCTAAGCAGGTAGGTATCTCTATCAATGCTCGCCCCGATGGCACTCGTGATTTGTTCTTCCCGCTCAACAATGGTGTTAACCCCGTTGTAACCGAGAAGCCTATCGAAGATGCAATCGATGATGCTATCCACGCTGAAGGTGAAAACTTCTTCTTGGATGCTGAGAAGGTGGCTAAGGTTCTGAACGATGCCAACCGTGCAGAGCTCAAGAACATCGACCTTCTGGTCAGCGCTCTGAACAAGATGAAGCAGAACATCCAGGGTGCAATCATCGAGAACGAGAAGAAGGCAGCTGAGATTTCTAAGGAGTGGAACGACTCCAAGATGGACGGCGTCAAGATTAAGGATATCCTTGGTGGCGGCGCTGCGAGTGTGATTAACGTTCATACATCTAACGAGTAGTATGAAGGTTAAATCCCTCACAGACTGGTCTATCGGTTTGATGGTTCAGTTAATGAAAAATGAGACCGTCGCAGAAAAAGTAAAAGCTGTCGGCGGAGAGGGTAAATCATACGCAATCTTCAGAGTTTGTGACGATGGAACTGTAGTTCTTGGTGAAACAAGCTTTGATTTCTGGAATCGACTAATCGGATGTCAGGTAAAACTGCCGTTCGAGAGTTGGGCATTAGCCGTATGGGATGCCCTTGTGAGTCTTTCTGTAGGTGACAATGCAGTTGCCATTGAAGAAGGACTTGGTGTTGAAATTGCTAAGAAAGCACAACGCGAAAATGAATATGATTGGGTTGTTTCTCGTTTGTTCGAGATACACGAGCATGTATGTAACAATAAAGGCGGTGGAGCGTCTCTCGAGGGAGACCGGAGGAAGTCAGGCTCAAGCGTAGTCGTCAACCCTGTTACAGAGCCCGTTATCGTAAACGTGAACGTATCCGACAAGCATCGCGTATTTCACTTTCCTGATGCAACTGGTAAAGCATTTCTTAACCTAGAAACAGGAATAGTAGGAATGAGTGTAACTACGTCCGATAAATAATCTCGAGGGATTTAGTCTGTATATGTCGAGGCATTAGCAGACAAGGATTTACAAACATTCATTATTACAATTCTTATCTTAGTTGAGAAATGTAAAAAACAACAATAAAAACAATCTCATTTATACACTTGAGGGTGTTTTGAGGAGTAGGGTCTTGCGGGACCCTCTCCTCGGAGATTCGTTTTAGCTTTATACACAAGCGATTGGGTATAGGGCACGTAGGTAATCTCGAATTCAACATAATTCACGGAAGTTTAACTAAATCAAATGTTATAGTATGACGAAATCAATTAAGTTGAATTCAAGTAAGATAATCGCTATGCGCGATGAGATTAATTCTAAGAAGAAGAAGTATTGGAATTATATTAAGGCAGAGAACCTTCTCTCCAAGAAGGAGATTAAGGCTGGTCTGCGTTCCCATGATGTGAAAAATCTCTATAATGAGATTACACAGATGGCCGAGAAACTTGTCTATATTAAGGGTATGCTTATGTATCTGAATATGGGTATTACTACTTTTGACAAGGAGGCGTTTAAGAAGACGAACAATTATAGTATTTTTATGGCTTGCGAGATGAAGGAGGCTATTTGTCAGTTGAAGATGATTCCTACTCTTGACCAGAAGACTAAGGCTCAGAAGGGTCTGAAGAATATCGGTAAGGATGAGGTGTTCACATCTGCAAAGATTGCTTCTATGATTAAGGATCTCCAGTTGAAGGCTAACAAGTTTGATACTGCAATGGAGGACTTTAATACTAAGACATCTATCGATCTCGATGCTGCAACAGCAGACATGTTCAAGATTGATATGGCAGCGTAAAATACATATGGATCAGAATGCTGGTGCGTACGTGTAAAGAAACGTACGAGCGGATCGTTCCCGCACTGATCGCAATATTTCCCAATAATTAACATGTTTAACAAAATTCATTTATCAAAGATGAAACCAAAATACAAGCAGGTGGTTCTGCCTCATTTTATGGCAAACACCGAATTAAACAATCATACCAAGGATTACAACCTCAAGGCTGTATTCAATTCTGGTAAAGAGGGTATAGTATATATCTTCAAGAGAAAGAGTTTTATTGCTCGTTTAATTAACAAAGTCATTAACAAATAAATAGCATAATCAATATGAATAACAATACAAAGGTAGAAACTGCTCAGAA
>JAEEGL015569854.1_pt1 | contig 10863 bp, 9 predicted proteins | sample 9134231 | NCBI WGS metagenome assembly JAEEGL01 (sample SAMN16246548, study PRJNA631951) | gut metagenome | biome: gut microbiome; feature: rumen; material: fiber-attached | host: Bos | place: Iran: Karaj | collected 2018-10
GGTGAAGCGCAACATTGCTTCCTTCGGCGGCGATCCCGAAAACATCACCATCGGCGGCCAGTCCGCCGGAGGCATGAGCGTATCCGCCCAGCTCTCCTGCCCGGAAAACGCCGGGCTTTTCCGGCGCGCCATCATCCAGAGCGGCGCTTTCGCCCCGCCCTATCCCTTCGAGTTCGGCCTGTGCAGCGATATGAAGACCGCCGAGGAAAACGGAAAGAAATTCTTCGATTTCCTGGGGGTTAAATCCCTGGCGGAGGCCCGGCAAATCGACGCTGTGACCCTGCGGGACAAAGCCCTGGAATGGGACGGCGTATACGGCTGGGGCAAAACCTTCGGGGAAGCGGTGGACGGCGTGTTCTCCCGCCGCAGCAGCCAGCAGTGGTTCCTGAATGAAAGCCGCCTGCCCGTGCCCGTGTTCATCGGCCACACCAGCAGCGAATTTTTCGGCTTCCCGCCCGCCAAGGACGAGGAAAGCCTCCGTGCCCTGGCGGAAAAGACCTACCCCGGCAGGGAAAAGGAATTCCTTTCCTTCTTCTCCCATCCCGCCACTGAGGAAAGCATCCGCAGGGAAGGCGCGGTCCATTCCATCGAATTTGCCGTCCGCGCCGCGGCGGAGGCCGGGAAGCGCCTGGGCGTGAACGCCCCGCTGTATTACTATCAGTTCGACGGCGATATCCCGGGCTGGGATCACCCCGGCACCTTCCACAGCGTGGATCTGTGGTTCTTCTTCGAGACCCTGGCCAAATGCTGGCGGCCCTTCCGGGGCGTGCATTACGATCTGGCCCGGCAAATGTGCGATTACTGGTGCAATTTCATCAAAACCGGCGATCCCAACGGCCCGGATTCCCAGGGCAGCGACCTGCCCTGGTGGCCGGCCTTCGATCCGGAGCAGCCGGTGCGCATGAATTTCACCGCCTCCGCCGCGCCCCAGCGCTGCCCCGCATCCCCCCTGCAGCAGTTCCTTCTGGACCAATACATGCAAAGGATGATGAAATAACATGAAAAAGCAGGCCTTCAACCCCTACCTGCCCTCCTGGGAATACATCCCGGACGGGGAGCCCTACGTGTTCGGCGATCGGGTCTACGTTTACGGCAGCCACGATCAGTTCAACGGCTGGGTGTTCTGCCAGGGGGATTACATGGGCTGGTCCGCCCCGGTGAACGATCTGAGCGACTGGCGCTGCGAGGGCGTCATTTACCCCCGGGACGCGGACCCCGTCAACGCCGACGGCAATATGTGCCTCTATGCCCCGGACGTGACGCAGGGCCCCGACGGCCGGTATTATCTTTACTACGTGTACGACAAGGTGGGCTTCGTGTCCGTGGCCGTGTGCGATTCCCCCGCCGGCATGTTCAAATTCCTGGGCTACGTGCACTACAAGGACGGCACCCGCCTGGGCGACCGACCCGGGGACGAGCCGCAATTCGACCCCGGCGTGCTCACCGAGGGCGATAAGACGTTCCTGTACACGGGCTTCTGCGGCCACGGGGACAAGAGCCGCCACGGCGCCTATTGCACCGTGCTGGGCCCGGATATGGTGACTATAGAGGAAGAGCCCGTCCTCGCGGCCCCCGGCGCCATGTACGCCCAGGGCACCGGCTTTGAGGGCCACGCCTTCTTCGAGGCCTCCTCCATCCGCAAGCGGAACGGCACCTACTATTTTGTTTATTCCTCCCAGGTAATGCACGAATTGTGCTACGCCACCGCCTCCGATCCCCGGGGGCCGTTCGCCTACGGCGGCGTCATCGTCAGCAACAACGATATCGGCATCGATTCCTACAAGCCCGCGGACAAGCCGATGGCTTTCGGCGGCAACAACCACGGCAGCATCGTGGAGATCGCCGGCCAGTGGTACATCTTCTACCACCGGCAGACCAACGGCCACTGGTTCAGCCGCCAGGGCTGCGCCGAGCCCATCTTCTTTGATGAAAACGGGCGGATCAAACAGGCGGAGATCACCTCCTGCGGCCTGAACGGCGGCCCGCTCCGGGGGGCGGGCGAATACCCCGCCTATATCGCCTGCCATATTTTCATGGAGAAGGACCAGCCCCTCTACATCGGCGAGCCGGGCTATCCCCGGGTTACCCAGGACGGCCGGGACGGGGACAAGATCCCCGGCCACATCGCCGACATGGGCGACGGCGTCACCGTGGGCTTCAAGTATTTCGACTGTCATGGCGTCCGCCGCATCGCCATCCAGACCCGGGCCTACTGCAACGGCGTGTTCCAGATCAAATCCGCCCCCTTCGGGGACGTGCTGGGCGAGATCCCGGTGCAAGGCACCAACGTGTGGACCCGGGGCGAAGCGGAGGTGGTTTTCCCCGATGGGAAGCAATCCCTGTACCTCACCTACCGGGGCACCGGCAAAGCCCAGCTGAAATGCGTTTCCCTGGAAAAATAGAACGCTGAACCAGCTTCATCGGTGCGTAGGGGCGGATATTTATCCGCCCGAAAAAGCGGGATGCAAATGCCGGAAAAGCGGGAAAAAGGTGCAATACCACGGCGGGCGGATGATATCCGCCCCTACGGGTCAAACGCGCAGGGGACGCTTTTTCCACCCATGTGAACAGACCGCCGAATCCTCAATCATCCCAATAAAAACGGCCTGGAAAAACCACCGAGCCGGGTGGATTTCCAGGCCATATTTTTTTGACGGGCAAATACTTCCTGATCTGAGACAGCCTCTTCTCCGCACATTTACCCGGCGATGCCCAGATACTTTTTGATCTCCGCGATATACTTTTCCCCCACCGGGGACATCACGCTGCCCTTCCTCGTCAGAAATCCGATCTCCATGGCGCTGCCGGTCCCTTCCTCCCGATAGGGCACGGCGGTGTAATCCCCGCCGTTCAGCTCTTCGCAGATAATGCCGGAGCACAGGGTATACCCGTTCACCCCCACCATCAGGTTGAGCACCGTGGCCCGGTCGCAGCATTTGATGAGCCGCGGGTATTCGTTGGTGGACAGGATCTCCTCGGACAGATAGAAGCTCGCGTCGTCCCCCTGCTCGAAGGACAGGCAGGGGTAGGGCAGCAGATCCTCAAACCGGATCTCTTTCCTTTTCGCCAGGGGATGGCCCTTCCACAGGTACACAAAAGCGTCGCAGCGGATCAACTCCGTAAAGTGCAGGTTCTTTTCAGAAAACAGCTTCATCATCGCCCGGCGGTTGAAATCGTTCAGGTACAGGATGCCGATTTCGCTGCGGGAAGAAGAAACGTCCTCCATCACGTCCCGGGTGCGGGTTTCCCGGATGGCAAATTCGTACTCCGCCACGTCGAAGGTGCGGGTCATCTCCACAAAGGCCTTCACCGCAAAGGAATAATGCTGGGTGGACACGGCGAACTTCTGCCTGCGCCGCCCGGGCCGGGCATAGGCGTCCAGCAGGTTCTGGTACTGATCGTACACCTGCCGGGCGTAGGGCAGAAAATCCGCGCCCTCCGCCGTCAGCTTCACGCCCCGGCCGCTCCGGTGGAAGATCATGATGCCCAGTTCCTTTTCCAGCTCCTTCACCGCGCTGGTCAGCGACGGCTGGGACACGTACAGCCTTTCCGCCGCCTTATTGAAGGATCCCGCCTCCGCAATCACGATCACATAATTCAGCTGCTGCAGCGTCACGCGCCGCTCACCTCCGTCCTGTTCCGTTTCCATTCGCGCCCGGGCCGCATTTTCCGCGTCACTTCACCGGAAAATCGAAGGACGTATCGGGATAAGGCTCTCCCACCATTTTATAGTGCCACCATTCCCGCTCAAAGCAGCGGAAGCCGCATTGCTCCATCACGGTTTTAAGCATTTCGCGGTTCTTTGCCTGCTCCTGCGTGATCCCCTTCGCCCCGTGCCAGGCCAGGGGGCCGAAATAATCGAAGCCCGTGCCCATATCCAGGGGCGTTCCCTCCATATCCGTCAGCGTCATATCGATGGCGCTGCCCCGGCAATGGGAGGAATTGCGGGCGATGTATTCCAGATCCAGCAGCCGGCTTTTTTTTGTAATGTCGGGATAGAATTCCGCCTGCATCCGCAGGTCGTCCGGGTCCTGTGCCCAGCGTACGAAATGCTTCACCGCCCGCTGGGGCCGGTAGGCGTCGAACACCAGGATGCGGCAGCCCATCTCCCGGAACACGTCCGCCGCCTGCCGCAGCTTTTCCGCCGCCTCTACGGTCATAATGGCCCATGGCGCTTCGTAGCCGTCGATGGGATCGCCCACGAAATTATGCGTGCCGGCGTAGCGCATGTCCAGCTGGATATCCGGGATGATTTCATGCAGATAGCAAAAGCCCGCCGGCAGCGCGTGGGCGGGGGCGGGAATTTCGCTTTCCTCCGCCGAAGCGCCGCAGAACGCCAGCAGTGCCGCCGCCAGCAGGAGCGCCGCCTTACAGCGATGGATCATACGTAAATTTGACCTCCTGGGGATTGCCCCACAGATAATAAGTGATCCGGATCTCCCGGACAGACGACGGCCTGCCCTCCGTCAGCAGCACGCACCACACGTCCCGCGAGGCGCCGGGGGCGATATCGATTTCCTTCGTTTCCCCATAGTACAGGATGTCCCCCGCCGCGGGCGAAATCTGCAGTTCCACCATTTCCGCCGGCACCAGGCCGCTGTTCTTGAGCCGCAGGGAATACACGTAATAGGTATAATCCTCCGGCTGCCCCAGCTCGCCGCCCTTGAGCACCGTCCCCAGCAGGCTCTGCCGCTGCAGGGCAAGCCGATGGCGCTCAAAATCCACGGCGCGTTCGGCGGCGTTCAGTTCCTGCATGTCCTTGCCCGTAACCTGCAGCGCGGAATGAAACAGCGCGTAGAGCAGCACTCCGCCCGCAACGACTACCAGCGCCATGAGGATCAACGCGACCTTTTTCAAGGAATCCCTCCCGGTTCATTCTGCTTTATTCCAACGTGGAAAGGATCTTGTTCATTTCCTGGATCATTTCCGCATCCTTCAGGCGGAATTTGAATTCCACCCGGCGGGAAGCGTCCCTGTTCACGCTGCCGTCGCGGTTTTTGATCAGATCGGAGAAGCTGCGGCCCTTGGCGGTGAGCAGATCCTGCAGCTTGGCGGCCTGGCGGCTGTTCAGATTCAGGTCTGTCAAGCAGAATTCCGCCACGGACAGGGCGCGGTTCTGGCTCAGCTTCAGGTTGGTCATATAGCTGCCCTGATCGTCAGTATGCCCTTCGATGATGATTTCACCCACATAATCGGCATATTCCGGGCGCATCAGCACGTCCAGATACACCGGCAGGAACCGGGCCAGCCACGCCCTTCCTTCCTCCCTGATGGTGGAGGAATTGGAATCGAAGGACAGATAGTTGCCCGTCACCACAATATCCCCGGTGGTTTCGTCCGGGTGCACGTTGATGCCGGCCGTTTTCAGCGCCTGGCTCAGATCCTGGATGATCTTGGTGCGCACGCCGATCATGGCGTCGATGCGCTGCTGATACGTCAGCATTTCCGCCCGCTGGCTTTCCAGCACCGTCTGCATGGCGGCCAGCCTGTCCGCCTGCTCCGCCAGCTGCAGCTGCAGAAGCGCCTGCTCCTCTTCCTTGGTTTTCAGGGCGCTCTGGGCAGCGTGCAGGTCGTTTTCCTGCTGGTCCAGCTGCACCTGAATGGCGGCCAGCTCCTCCTGCTTGCCCATGAGGGTCACGTTCAGCGTCTCCACTTCCTCTTCCCGCTGAGCCAGCACGATCATGGCCCGGTCCAGCTCGGATTGCTGCTCGTCCAGCTGCTTCTGCTTGAGCGCCAGCATGCTGTAATACTGGTATACGCTGTACACCACCGCCAGCACGAACACCAGCAGCAGCGAAGCCATCATATCCGAATAGGAGATCCAATGGGCGCCGTTGTCCCCGCCCCGGGGGCCGCGGCTGCTCCTTCTTTTCGATATTACCGTCATGACGCGGCCTCCGCAGGCTTCTGTTCCATGGCGGCGGACAGGCCCGTCACTGCCCGCTGCAGCTGGGAAATGGCGCTGACGCAGCCCTGGGCTTCCTTTTCCAGCCGCGCCGCAGCCCCGGCGCCGCCGGAAAGGGTCTTCATCTCCTCCAGCTGTTCCTGCAGCGCCTTGATCATGCTGGTGATGTTCTCGTCAAACATCCCCAGCCCCCGGCTGAACGCAGCGGACAGATCGTCCACGAATCTGGCGTAGGTATCCGCCAGCTTCCTGCTGCTTTCGTCCATGCCGGCAGACACGTTCCCCGCAGCATTCAGCGCGCCGTCCGCCTGCTCCTTCACCGCCGTCAGCACCCGTCCGCTCCATTCGGCGTATTCCCGCATAGCGCTTTCCATTTCGCCCTGGGCATTCTTGAGCTGCTGCAGCAGCGCCGTCTGCTCCTGGCCCGCGGTGATCATGCCGGAGAGCACCTGGGAGCCGTGGGTCACGAAGGCGTCCGCCGTCTGCTGGCCCTGGCTGATGGTGCCGATATAGCTTTCGAACCGCCCCATCACCCGCTCCGTGGTGGCCTGCACCTGCCGCATCCCGTCCAGGATCTCCCCGGCGGCGGCCATGGTGCGCTCCAGGGACTCGTAGGAAATCGCCTGGGCCTGGTTTACCTGGGACAGCGTCTGTCCCAGCTGGGTAAACTGCCCGCCCAGGGCGGCGTTCATCTGGGCGATAAACTGGTTGGCGATGTTCCGCACGCCGTCGATCTGCGCCTGGGTCTGGCCCAGGACGAAATGATTCATATTCTGCACCACGGGAGAAAGCGAACGCTCCACCCCGCTGACGATCCCTTCGCTGACCCGGGCGCTCAGATCCGACGACAGCCGCCGCAGCAGGGCGCTGCGGTCCTCCTGCTGGAGGATGATCTGCACGTTGTCCTCAAGGGGCTTTTGCATCACCAGGCTGGAAAACGCGTCGTGGAATTCGTCAATGGCCCGTGTGGCGCTGCCGTGGGCCATGCGGCTGAGCATATTGAACACCAGCGAGCAGGCGATGCCGGCGATGGAGGTCATGAACGCGAAGGTCATGCCCCCGATCATCTGGGGGATGCTTTCCATGGTTTTCGCAGCGTCGCTCACGTCCAGCCCGCCCAGGCCCCGCATGAGGCCGATGAAGGTGCCCAGGATGCCCAGGCTGGTGAGCAGGCTGGGCACCACCTGGGCCAGCTGCTCGTGCCCCGCGGAATAGATCACCGAATCGTCGTTGATGTAATCCTCCACGTTGCAGTTCAATCCCCGGGCGTCCAGCTGCTCTGCGTTCACCAGGAACCGCCGCCACGGCCCTTCCAGCTCCCTGCCCAGGAACATGGCGTCCTGCCACACCGGCCGGCCCTCCCCGGGATTCCCCTCCAGCATCCGGATGCCCCGGCGCAGCCGCCGCGCCCCCCGGCGCACCGGCAGCACGCACTTGAAGATCCCGATCAGCGCCACCAAAGCAATGGCCAGATAAATGGCAAAATCAGCGGCGTTTGCGGCCAGGCTGTTCAAAAAATCCGTCAATGCTGCTCATCCTTTCCGGGCTTTTCCAGGGAATTAGAATTTTTCATGTTTTATTGTAACGAATTAATTCCAAAATTGCAATAGTTTCGTAATAAGTAGTTTGTAAATTTCTTGCGTTCCCCAGGGAATCATTGACAGAAAAGGCCCCACCGCGGTATGATAAATCATCCCCGGAAGCAGAAAGGAGACCCCCATGCGCCGTTTGCTTTTTCTGGCATTGTTTTTCGCTTTGGCCGCGCCCGTATGCCGGGCTGAAGAGGGCCCTGTTCCGTACCGGGAGGCCCCCGTCCAGATCGTGGTTTCCTTCACCGGGGACTGCACCCTGGGCTGCACCCCGGACCAGCGTATGAACCCCCGCACCAGCTTCGAGGGCTATGTTGCGCGCGAGGGGATGGCGTATCCTTTCGCGGAGGTCCGGGAGATCTTTGAAAACGACGATCTCACCGTGATCAACCTGGAAAGCGTGTTCCAGGACGACGACAGCTGCCGGGCGGACAAAACCTATAATTTCCGTGCGCCCCAGTCCTACGCCGGGATGCTGCCGCTGGGAGGCGTGGACGCGGTGTCCTTCGCCAACAACCACACCATGGATTACAGCGCCAAGGGGTTCCTTTCCACGCTGGAAGCGCTGGAAAAAGTGAATATCCCCTGGTTCGGCGCCTCGGAAACGGCCTGCTCCACCTATATTTTTGAAAAAGACGGCGTGAAGATCGGCTTTGTGTCCACCTACATCAGCGATTATTTCCGCACCGAGGGCAAGCTGGTGACGAAGTGCTTCGACGAATTGAACGCCGCGGGCTGCAATCTGATCGTGGGCTGCATCCACGGCGGCGTGGAGTACGATACCTTGCACGACGAAGCCATGGAGCGTACGGCCAACGGCTTTATCCGCCGGGGCGCGGACGTGGTGATCTGCCATCACCCCCACACCCTCCAGGGCATCCGCGTGGAGAACGGCCGCACCACGTTGTGGAGCCTGGGCAATTTCGTTTTCGGCGGCAATCCGGAGATCCGCGTGAACCACGCCGGCGAATCCGTCATCAGCACCATGATCGCCCAGTTCACCTTCTCCTTCGATGAAAACGGGAAATACCTGGGCCACCAGCTCAACGTGATCCCCTGCCACATGTCCGGCCATACGGGGTACAACGATTACCAGCCCCATCCCGTTTCCGGCCAGGATGCCGAGCGGGTCATCCAGGCCCTGCAGCGGGACGCCCAGCCCTACGGATTGAAGGTGCGGCCCTACGTGGAAGGCGTGGGCGCCCTGCAGCCTTTCGTGCCCGCCCCTGCGGACCGCTGAGCTTGCAAAATCGCATCTTCCAATGTATAATGATATGAAACGCTCATCCGCCGGGAGGGTAAGCCTATGCTGATCAACGCCAGGCAATTCATCGACGCCCTGCAATTGCAGATCCTGTCCCCCAGCAGCCGCACGGAATGGGATATCCACAGCGCGGAGCTGAACCGGCCCGGGCTGCAGTTCGTGGGGTATTACGAGCATTTCGCCTATGACCGGCCCCAGGTGGTGGGCCTGACGGAAATGAGCTACCTGGAGCAGCTCAGCGACGAGGAGCGCCACGCCCGGCTGGACGCCCTGTTTTCCTACCCCATCCCCTGCATGATCCTCTGCCGCGGCATGATGCCCCAGGACGATATCCTGGAGCTGGCGAAGGCCCACGACGTATGCGTGCTGCGCACCGAATCGGTCACCACCAGCCTGGTGGTGAACGCCATGAATTATCTGAACCGCGCCATCGCCCCCCGGTCCACCCTCCACGGCGTGCTGGTGGACGTGTACGGCGTGGGCGTGCTGATCACCGGCGAAAGCGGCGTAGGCAAAAGCGAGGCCGCCCTGGAGCTGGTCAAGCGCGGGCATCAGCTGGTGGCGGACGACGTGGTGGATATCTGCCGCATCACCCCCAGCCGCCTGATCGGCGAATCCCCGGAAACCGTGCGGCACTTCATGGAGATCCGCGGCATCGGCATCATCGACATCAAGGCCATGTACGGCATCAGCGCCGTGCTGATGAGCAAATCCATCGACCTGGTGATCCACCTGGAAAACTGGAAGGAAAAAAAGGCTTACGACCGCCTGGGCCTGGCCGAGGATTTCACCACCATCATGGACGTGCGGGTGCCCCACGTGGTGCTGCCCGTGCGCCCGGGGCGCAATCTGGCCGTGGTCATCGAGGTGGCCGCCCGGAATTTCTCCCTCAAGCAGCTTGGCTATTCCGCCGCCCAGGAGCTGGATCGGCGGCTGAACGAAATGATGAACGCGCGGAAATAACGCTCCGCGAAAAAGGAGGTTTTCCCATGATCCTGATCGGCATTGACCTGGGTGGCACCAATATCGCCGTAGGCGCCGTGGACGAGGAAGGCAGGATCCTGGCCCAGGCGTCCGCCAAAACCCTGGCCCAGCGCCCCTTTACCGAAATCGTCCGGGATATGGCCGCCTGCGTCCGCCGGGTGATGGACGCGCTGCCGGGCAGGGAATTTGCCGGCATCGGCATCGGCATCCCCGGCATCGCGGATGAAAGCGGCACGGTGCTCAACTGCACCAACCTGGGCTGGTTCAACGAGCCCCTGGCCGACGAAATGCACAAATACTTCGATCTGCCCGTTTATATCGGCAACGACGCCAACGTGGCCGCGCTGGCGGAATGCCACGTGGGGGCGGCCAAGGGCTGCCGCAGCAGCGTCATGATCACCCTGGGCACGGGCGTCGGCGGCGGCATCGTGCTGGACGGCCGCCCCTGGAACGGGGCCCACGGCCGGGGCGGCGAGATCGGCCATATGACCCTGGTGCCCGACGGCGTGCCCTGCACCTGCGGCAACAACGGCTGCGTGGAGCGCTACTGCTCCGCCACCGCCCTCATCCGCATGGGCCGGCAGGAATGCCGCGCTTTCCCGGACAGCCTGATGCTGAAAAAAGCGGGCGGCGATCCAGAAAAAATCAGCGCCAAAACCGTCATCGACGCTGCGAAGGAAGGTGATGCGCCCGCCCTCCGGGCATTCAATTCCTTCGTGTATTATCTGGCGCTGACCATCAATAACCTCACCGCGTCCCTGGACCCGGAAATGATCGTCCTGGGCGGCGGCGTCAGCCATGCCGGCGCTTTCCTGCTGGACGCCGTCCGGGCGCTGCTTCCCCGGTATCAGATCTTCAAGGCCCTGCCCATTCCCAAGGTGGAATTGGCGCAGCTCGGCAACGAGGCCGGCATCATCGGCGCCGCCATGCTGGGCAAGCGGTAAACCCCATTGATTTGAAACGAATGAATTTGGAGGGATTCCCATGAACTGTTCCGTCCGCCAGCTGTTCCGCCAGACCCCTGCGGATCAGACGGCCGTCACCGTATCCGGCTGGGTGCGCACCGTGCGCGACAGCAAGGCTTTCGCTTTTATCGCCCTCAACGACGGCACCTTCTTCAA
>JAEEGL015898037.1_pt1 | contig 10863 bp, 10 predicted proteins | sample 9134231 | NCBI WGS metagenome assembly JAEEGL01 (sample SAMN16246548, study PRJNA631951) | gut metagenome | biome: gut microbiome; feature: rumen; material: fiber-attached | host: Bos | place: Iran: Karaj | collected 2018-10
CCAACTCAAAATGCGCTGCCATTTACGATTCTTCATGTCTTTCTCCTTTCGTAAATAGTTGGTTAACAGTTACATCCCGCCCGGGTATTCTTATCTCTCCCCCCTGCGGGTTCGGCTGTTATCGATTTGCCTTATTAATAAGCATTCGCTCCGTTCGTAAGATTCTTCGCTTCGCTCAGAATGACACGAACTACGCTTCGGCTTATCGTCAGGCCTTCCTTTATAATAATGTACCGCTTACGCCGGACCGGCGCTTTGACCTTCATGGGCACTGCCCCGTTTAGACCACTGCGACGCAGGTCTGCGTTGGCGACTCATTAATATGGAAGTTTCAAAACAGCCACGATACCGTCTGCTTTAGCTCCTGCATACGTGTGATGGGCTTTCCTGCTTCGGATCTCCTTGCGGTAAATGCTACTTTTAACGCATTTTTGATCCGGTTTCGTCATACATAACGTATGCGCTCACTGCATTTCTGCTTCGGCTTTTGCTTCCAGCATCGTTCGCAGGTCTTTTTGATTTTTATTACGACCTGCTATGGGGCTTCGGTTTTTGCCTTTACATGACTCGTTACATTTCAGCATTATGATCGTCCGCTCGGGCCTGCTTTCAATCGCACTGAAAAAACGGCTATAGGGGCCCACCTATCCCAACATATAAAAAGATACAACAAATGGGGATATATGTCAAGAAATTTACGAGTTATGACAACCAATTTTTGCCGTTAAGATGCGCCTTTTAGGTGCTTTCAGACAGGTTGTGCCCGGATAGAATTCCTGGCACAAGATATGCTACCGGAGACAGATCCCCGGCAGGAAATTATTTACTTCGTCGAACCAGCCGCTGCTATTATCGCTTCCAATTCAGCGATTCTTTCATCTTTTTTCTTTATATAATCTTCTTTCCGCTTCATTTCTTCATCTTTCTGTCTCATTTCTTCATCTTTCTGCTTTATAATCTCCTCTAAATCCCTCCTGGCTTTATAGGCTTCCAGGAATTCTCTTGTTTCCTCACTCATGTTTTCATCCCTCCTAATATTTTCAAGTATATAATCAACAACTATTTCTATCTGGCTTCTCCCCTCTTCATCATGGATTTCATACCACTCACGCGCCATCTTTTCAAGATATTCTTTGTTTATTTCACCGCCAAACATTCCAAGCCACTTATATTTTTCCGGATCTATCTGCCGCAGCACCACTATCTGCATAGGCGGATGCCCCGGCTTTCTTATATGAATAACCCCTTTTTCCGCCTCAGCAACGGAGAATCCATGCTTATCAAACCATTTCAAAAGGTCATTCGGTCTGCGCCGCCGTACAAAAGTCAGAGAAGTATCTTTTATCTCAAACTCATCCTCTGCCTCCGACAAATACTGGTAGGCATAACTCATTTCCCTGTAGTAGGTCTTATAGTTCAGCTCATCTTCGGCCGATTTCATTTCCCAAAGGTTGATCCGTTCAAATATCCGCGCCAGGTCACTCTTTACTTCGGTATCAGACCTGTCCTTGATAACCAGCAGGTCGATCTTTCTGCTAAGATTGTTAAGTACCGTCTCATGCGGCTCAATACGTAAACTATCCTTATCCGCCAGGAGTTCAAGCCTGGCTGCAGCCTCCATCGCCGGATGATGCTGCAGATACTTCTTTTCTTTTTTACATTCTTTAACAGATGTAACTGTATTTTTAACGCCCATAGGCATTCTCTCCTTTCAGCAAATACAGCAGGAGAGAGTATGGGTACACACTCTTTAATCTCTCCTGCTCAAAATTGTAAGTGAATAAAAGCAGTGAGATCAAAGAAAACTACTGCTAATAAAAGATTGATCAATACAACAACGAATACTTCTAAAGAAAGTATAGCACAACGCGTGACAGCGATGCAAGGGGGATTTTTCTTTAGGATTGGGTTACACCGGTGTCGCAATCAACATTTTGATCGCACATAATGTCCATCTGTCAACATTTTGAGTGCATATAGTGATCCTCATACTCTTATATTCTTGCATCTACAATAATCCATACTCTCTCTTAAGCTCTTCAATTTCCTCAAACGGGAAACATTCCGCACAGCCATCGGGAATCCGCTCCAATGCAGAAATAAACTCTTTTACCAATTCAATCCCTTCAACGCTGTGATTACCGTTCTCCGGCTTATGGCGGAGATACCATGCCCGGTCATATATCCCGATCTGCGTGATGATCTGCCCGACTTCCCGGCTGTATTCAAATTCGTTTTTCTCGTTGGCCTCTCCATAACAGCCGATCACCTGGTTTAATCTGCGCATTATAGCCTTACGGTTAAGATCCAGTGGAAGATACACACGTATATTATCTTCCTCATCTTCCGGCTCTTCACGAATAGGAAATTCAGAAAGAGATTTATCAATCAGGTAGTTTTGTTTCATAATAATATGTTAACCGACTTAATAATTTATGTAAAGATATGATATAACAAAGCTCGCAGCTTTTATAAATAAACATTTCTGATCAAGCTAATAGTTCTTGATCACATACTTATTTGTACTATATCACCTACAACTCTTTGAAAGTTAATTATCCATGAAGTTCTGACCCTTCTTCTTTTTTATGTACTCGTTATACTGATTAACTATCAACGAATCCCTATTACAAATAGCATTACCATTAGACTCCGTTAATCTGTTATATAGAATCTCCCTATCATTCATATTATTCAGGCTATAATATTCTTTTTATCACTCTCTTTATCATGTTCTAGCAGCATCTTTATTTATCCCTCGCCACACCATCTTCCATAAAAAAGCCACATAGGATTATCACTAAAAGCCTATATGTCAATATGATTTGTTAATACAATTTTCCGTGTCTAAGCCGAAAACATATGCCGTGTTATATCATTAAGAATTTCTTTACACCCGCTATCAATATCCTCCGGAAATAATGAAGCATAAGTAATTCCTAACGCTCTCAAATCATTTAATAATATCTCTTTCTGATCTGCCGGTATTTTAATAATACAATATATTCTATCATCCCCTTTACTAATACCTTTGATTTCATTATCCGGAAACCACATAAAACTGCCCTGCTGTATTCTTTGCCTTTCAGAAAACACCTTTGTCTTAACAAATGTGATCTTATTATTTTTTATAATATCCTCATACTCATAGCTCGTATAGATATTAATATTCATATTGGCAGGTATCAATAATACTTCTCCATCATCAGCTTTATTGCTATTACATGCAAAAAACAAAGCAATCAGTGGATTCGATGTAACATCTAATAATCTTGTTGGTAATCCATAATGTTGCAGTAATGCGAGTTCATCAATAATATTCAAATCCTTAAAAAGATATGGATACTTCAGTTTGGCTCTATGTATTATTTCTTTTTCTTTATTTAAATAGTTTTCCTCTTCATTGTGAATATTGCGTCCCAGGAAAGGAAGAAAGCCATATGATTCTTTAGATTGTCCTCTGTAGAATAGCTCTTCTATTCCAGGACACCCTTCATTCAAATAATAATTCTTAACTTCAGTAATATACTCTTCAATACTATGTATTTTTATTATAGCCAATCTAACGATCCTCCCTTCTTCCTATAGTATGCTCTCAGTAACATCTTGTTTTGCAGTTTTATGTTGTTTTCACTAAATAACCACCTCTTCCATCACTCCATTCCTACTTTAGCTCTAATTTCCTCAACCAGTTCATGCACGGTAGTACACGGGCACATCTCCGATGGCTTTTCCTTCTATGAACTTTTTGAAGTAGTGACAATACTAGGTATACTGGTAACCGGATGGGCATTCTTTCTTGTATTTTAACCACAAGTAAAAGAGATTTGCCTTGCTGCCCGGCTTTGAAAGGTGTTCGTATACAGCCTGGTAATCAGGCATAACCGAAACATCTTTCCTTCTGATGTTCTCCGGAGGGTATATAAGATTTTCAACCTCCTCCGCAGACATCTGCTTCAATGTTTCATAATCTATATATAAGCTCTGATTTTTATCTCTAGGTGATATCTGATATCTCCCATATATCTCCATGCATCTGGCAGATGTAAATGATAGTATTTTTATCGTCGCACACAGGAAATATATACTCGCCCCGCTAAAAGCAGTGCTTTCGTTCATTATACCATGTGCAATTTTGTTTCTAATGTTAGCTCCCGCTTGTTCATTCAATAAACCTTTAAATGTGAACAAGATATCCCCATCATAACAATCTACTAATTCTGGAAGATCAAAAACAGAACTAAGCACTTTTTCCATAGATGTTCCGTCTTTCCCCAATGTAACTGTCAAAGCCCCCACCTCTTCAGCGAGAGTTCGAAAAATGTTTTCCACTTGCGGCGCTAATATATGTAATGGATTTATACTTATATACATACCTAGATACTATATTTATCATTTTTATTAATCTCCCTTCTCCCCAAGTACCACACCATCATCCCCCTGTACAGGATCAGTTGTACGAATACTCTATCATATAACAACAGCTTCGTCAACGATTATTCGAACATCAGTTCTTTTGTATGTAAGCGAGATAACTGGAACCTACCAAGTCCGCCCCTGAATGTCAAGGGGTGTTTTTCAATTTTCTTTCCATACTCCGGGGTACCGATATCAGCCCGAACTTATAGAATATGGAATACAGATACTGCACGCCCTCCGTATCCCCCAGATCAGGCATACGTATCACCTGGTTCTGCAGGGCCAGCGCGTTCCGGTACGCTTTCATCACCGCCCTCCAGCTGAGCGATATGGTCTGCCTGTGGCTGCGTATGATCAGCTCTTTGAATGTCCCCTTATCCGGATCCGTCTTAAGCTCATATACAAAGCGCTGCCCCCAGACGGTGGAAAAAGGGTAATTCTGAAAGGCCATAACAGCCTCCCTGAACGCCTTATCCGTAATCTGCTCATAGAGCCTTTTTAGTACCTCCCTGCGTAGCCGGTACTGCTTTATACGTTCCGCATTAAGGGAAAGCTCCTGTGGCTTATAGACCACCTTTGAATAGGGCAGATAACCGTTAATGGAAGATTTCCTGAGCCCCGTGATCTTCTCTATCTCCGCTAAGCTCTTTCCCTGATCATACAGTTCATTTACCTCATCGGAGACATCATTACTGTATACTCCTGCCGTTATAAGGAGCTTACGCACCTTTAGCGCTGATGTCCCAAACTCCTCCGCCGTTATCTTTAATTCCCCGGTCTCCTCATAGGATTCCGCTACGGCAGTCATCAGTTCTTTCATGATCTTTTCCGGATCATATTCCGGTCTTTTCCTTGGTCTGGCCATTGTTCGTTCTCCATATTACAGGGTTATCGTTTCTATCCAATTCACGCCATGCTTACGGGATGCCTGCGGAGCATCCCGGGTTAGCGGCTAATTCCAGAAATCATCATCATCCAGCGCATTCTCGATAAAGTCTATGATAAGATCAAGTGTCTTTCCGCTCTTCTTATATGCGTCATACAAACGCTGCTTTACCACCTCTTCCTTCCGCTCCGGGTAACGCTGTTCCAGCAGCGCAGACATCTGCTCTGCAAGGGCATCGTATTCAGCCCCAGCTTTGGGGAGCTTAGGTTTTAGCTTTTCTATTTTTTATCAAGTGCTTCGATTTCTTTGGGTGTCATGATACTGCCTCTTTTTATCCTCACTTTCCTTCATATCTCTATGGCAAAGTCGCTATATCTTCAAGTTTTACCCAACTAAGAATATTACTTGCGCATACGCCCCATTCCCCAGAATAATGATAATCTTTGTTCGGCAGACACTTGCTTATCCTCGCTTTTAATTCTGATATTGTTGTAACACCAAAAAGCGGCATAATCTTGTTGCAAAACTGTTTTGATATTAGTTTTTTCCACATAGATTCATACCGATCTGCATATACATACATAATCGGGAACCAAGCGTGCTCACCAGCCATCTCATTAAGCCCCAATGCATTATATACTTGATACAAAAACAGATCTGCTGTAGCCATTGCTCTCTCTGAGTATACCGGCATATATAATCTATCAGTAACAACAAAGTGTCCTGTCAATGTATACTTGCGTGATAAATCACCTGGCATACCCGGCTTTATTACTTCTTCAATCATTTTAGAATGAAATCTAAATCTAACATAGCTGGATGGCTCAAGTGATCCGTAGTTTAGTGGCGACCTCCTTAAAAAATAAGTACGAACCAATAGATCATGTATATCCTTATACATATCATTATGTAACATATAAACTGTTGTACAGACAAATAGCTCCCATATATGAACCCTAAACAGGTCAAACTCTAAATAGTCACATGTATATGTTCCTGGAGAAAACGTATCAACACTAAACAATGCATTGTATAATCTTTCAAATTCATCTGCCATAACAGCGCCGAAGCTTTCCATTTCAGAAAATTCTCTTAAATGATCAAGAAAAACATTTCTGTATTCTTTCATTTCAGTGAAATATCTAAGGTACTTTTCTTTATCTATATTTACATCATAATAAGGCTTCAAAGCTTCTACATATATATCTATGAAATCATGAACAGATATCGCTTTTGATCTTCCCAAATCCGATAATGTTATCTTTTTAACTGCTTCTTTTACCGGGTATAAAGCGTCAGGCTTATCCTCAACTAACCATTTGGGGCGTTCTCCCAATTCAGGCTTTCTATGTGATGGTGCTTCATAGATAGTCCGCAATAATTCTTCATACTCAGCCTCATAGTTCTCTCCGGATAGATCTCTATATATCCGCGGCTTCAAATATGCAGGCAAATACGCTTCCCCATCTGTTCCTCTCTCCATTACTACCGGAATAAACTTATTTTGATCGGCTTTACCATATATTTCTGCAGATATAATATAGGTTTCATCCCCCACTCCACCTTGACGCTTATCCGCCTTTTCCGAATAGGCTTTATCGGATAAAATAATGACCTTATCAATAGATTCGTCTGTTACACACCGCTCCATGAATTTGTATTTATCATTACCATCGCACAAGTCCCACGCATCAATAACAACATCCACCCCATCATGGCGCATTCTTTCCGCTAACGCAATTACTCTCGCGCGATATTCTTTTGATGTCCAAGAATATGAAATAAATACTTTTGGAGTTCTATCTATCATAACCGCTCTCCTCTCGTATGCTAACTATAAATACCGAAGCCATAACAACGTATAATATACTCGAATACGCCTTCATTATAACACCCCACGCTGATGTAAAAATACTTGAAGGCCAAGAATAAATGCTCCAGCAGATGTATTTGCCAATACATCTTTCCAACTCAGTTTTGTATTTTCCTCGGCGGTTATATTCAATTGGACTGCTAGCGCTAATGCCTGTTTCATCATGTCATCCTGATTCTCGCATTCTTCCTTTGTTATAGAAGCTAATTCTGTAATAACCTTGGCTATTTCTTCAAGTTTTATATTCAAAGTCTCATTCTTTTCTTTCAATAAACGGTTATTTTCCTTGAGAATAGAATTCGTCTCTTTCAATGAATTTACAGTTTCTTCCGAATACTCAGCAATCTTTCTAAGACTCGTCCTTTTTTCCTCCTCATTTCTAGCTCTTTCCTCATTGGCTTCAGCCATGGTTTCTATCATATCCTGATGCTGTTTTTCTAAATCCGCCATTATCCTTTGCGATGCATTAATCTGTGGCATAAGCGCTAATTGAAACTCTGAAATATCAAATGGATCCATTTTCCATTCCTCCTCATCCAAACGCTCCATAAAACTCCGATTCTGCCTTAATTAGTGGATGACCTATAAGGAACAGTTCAAATTTCTCGCGTTCTCTTGCATCCATTGTTAATAATACATCATCATCATGTATTGACACCTTAAGCCCATCATCGTGTTTTTTTCTTGCTCTTATAACAAATACGCTCTTGTCTTTATCACTCTGGTCTATTGACAGGGACTCACATTCACGAAGGAAAGCATATTCTTCCGGGAAGTCATCTATATATGATGGCCATTTATAGATACCTCTTTTATACCCCCTGCTGGATATTTCTGTTAGTTCTGGGATTCTCCACTCTTTTCCTGCTTTAATAGCACTACGTATCTTACCACGCCTTATCCATTGGCGGACTGCACTAACGGTTACTTCGTAAAGCTCTGCATATTCTTCAACAGTCAGCAGCTTAGAGCAAACCTTTAGAAGCTCAAAATCCTGCCCTATGAAAACCAAATCAAGCATTCCATCATCATTTATACAAAAATCGGATGCATACTGTAGATGAAGTGTTACTCCGCTCTCATCAATTTCAAAGGAATAACTCCAATACGGTTCAAGTTCATCAAATAACATAGTAGTTTGTAGTTCATCACGGAACTTCCGCAAAAGCTCTATATATCTTCTTCTAAAAGATGCAGAATGCTTTTTAAAAAGTGCATCATCCGTTCCCATTTCTGCTATTATAAGCGATTCATTTACCCTTTTTAGCAGAGCTTCTTTGGTTACAGTAGAAGCTTCTTTATATGCCTCTATTCGGTCTTCTTCACATTCAAATTCGATCATAGCCCCTCCGCTATTATGTATTGTATCAGTACGTTTGTGTTATATCAACACATTTGTGTCGTGTCAACACTTTTTTGAGCGTTGCCTTCTGTAAATTGCTTCAACAGCATATCTCTTTGCACTAACTCTTGTGAAAAGAATATTTGCATTTCATTCCAATTCATAACATTCTAATGAACTGTTCATCCGTATAACAGTTCTCTATCATGTTCCTTATTCCATTATAATATCACACAGAGGCACTAATTCTCTTCTGCAAATCTTTCCATCTTCTCAGTATAAAACTGTTTATCTATGACTCCTGTTTTATACAGCCATTTTGCTATCATGCAATAATATAGAACATTATAATATTCATCTTTAAATCCGCCTCGTCTTCTGGCCGGATGCGGAAGGCCAACCACAAAAGCTTTCTCTTTGGCCCGCAAACAAATATTAACATGCTCATAGACCCTGGAGCCAAATGTAAATATCACCTTGGGGTCCATCAATTCTATTTCTTTCTTAAAAAATCTATCACAACAGCACTCTATACATTTCGGTTCATACACTGCGATACCTTTATAACGCTTTCCATCCTTATCATTCAACCCACACTTTATAAGATTAGTCAAATAAGCATTTGACAATTTGAATGTTGCTATTATACTGGCTATCAGTTCACCATACTGCCTCCCTTTGAAATAATCGGGATATCGACATTCACGGATCTCATCATGTATCCAATACCATTTCTTAGTTGGGCATTTCGCTCTTATTTCCAAGATATGATTTATCACCTCTGAAGAGTTTCTCTGATGCCTCCCTGCTATAATACAGATCCAGTGCTTCCGCTGCAGTCATCTTATCCGATGTTACTATGCAGAAGTATCCGCACAACTGCAGTGCCTGCTTTATCACATCATCTTTTTCTTTTACCAGTGTGAGTATACCTTTGCTGTCATAGAATGTGTCAAAGTATTCTTACATTTAACAATTTCATTATTGAATCATACAATAAAGTCGCTTTACTCTCAGGGATCATTACTCCCTCATGAATCAGCTTATTTCTTGCCTGTCGAATTGAAAACAGATCATTATATATATCTATATTAAAAACCCCTACTTGCAACAGGAACTCTTGCTTCACAGCAATGGTATACGAACGTGTATCTCTCAAGTTTTCTCTTCTTTTTTTTGAATTCACTCCATCAACTTTATCTACTATATTTTTTGTCCATAAATAATCAGTTATTTCTTCTACGATAATCCACAAATATGTAAGTGAAGAAGACCAGTTTCGATACTTTAATTCAGTAATGCCATGGATTAGATGAAAAGTACTCAAATTTGGTATTGCACTAACTATTCTAGTCCCTTCTTCAAGTCGATTTTTAATTTCCTCTAATGTGATTGTTCGTTCTTGTGGTTGATACAATAGAATTGCGTCTGTCACCCCTGCAACTTGCATTCTTAATTCTGCGTGAACATGACTATTCCATGATTCGCCAAAATCAACTGGCCAAATCGATTTTGAGGCATATATACATCCCTTCACAATATCCTTATTTGTTACCGCTTCAACTTGCATTCCGCCTAATAACAATTTACAAAGTAAATCATTGTAATGAAGTAATACATCATCTTCTGAAATATCTTCATTAATCTGTATTCCAATTGCCGCATCGCCACAAATTAGATAATCAATTTTTTTGTTTCCAAAACAATTTGAAATAGTTCCCACTATACGGTGAAGCAATGAATGATCATATGAAAGGTTATTAATCTCATCTATAGAAAAGTCAATTTCCTCACCCTCGTGAACTACAAACATCAATGGATATATATATGTCACATAAGCCTTCGGTCCCTCCACATTCATTTCTTCTCGTCCTCCAAATATCATCTATATATGTTTATAATTTGCTTGCATGAATCATCTACAGCTAATAAACCATGATTAACAATACTATTTTACAACTGACCAACTTCCACTCTTATATGATCCAATACGTTCTACCAACCCTTTTTTTCTTCAAACTAACCAAAGTGCGCTCTATAGTTCTCTTTGTCACACCTACTTCTATAGACATTTCCTCAGCCGTTTTTTTCAGGATTACTTATCAATATACCTAGTACAGCTTTTTCCGTTTTATTTATGCCGACATTTATACCGACATTTCTCTTCTCTTCATTTTATGTATCAAGAACAGACTATACATTATGCTCATCCTTGCCTTGCATCCTCTCGCATCAATGAAAATGCAGCTTTTGAACTTTTCTTAAATTTATAATTTGAACATTCATACTTATTCGGATATCACAGGTCCTCAATTATAAATGGTAACATGTAAATTGGATATA
>JAEEGL016534086.1_pt1 | contig 10863 bp, 8 predicted proteins | sample 9134231 | NCBI WGS metagenome assembly JAEEGL01 (sample SAMN16246548, study PRJNA631951) | gut metagenome | biome: gut microbiome; feature: rumen; material: fiber-attached | host: Bos | place: Iran: Karaj | collected 2018-10
CGAGGAGATAACCTTTGCGCAACTTTTGGAAAGGGTAGGGGAGTTTGGCGACAAGTCCGGCAAGGAGTTCCACGTATATTTCACGTCGCCTCATCCGAGGGATATGACGGTGGATGTTTTGGAGGCAATTGCAAAATACAAATGCCTCGGCAAGTGGATTCATATTCCCATCCAAAGCGGCGACACCGAGATGCTCAAACGTATGAACCGCAAATACGACATCGAGCGTTACCGTCAGGTAATCAGTGATATACGCCGCATCCTGCCGACAGCCACAATTTTCACGGACATAATAGTTGGTTTTACGGGCGAGACCGAAGAGGAGTTTGAAAACACCCGCCGCGCCGTCCGTGAGTTCAAGTACAATATGGCTTTCATCGCGATGTATTCGCCGCGTCCGGGCGCAGTGTCGTCCAAGTGGGTTGATGATATTCCAAAGGACGAAAAATCAAGGCGTTACGCGGTTTTGTCGGATGATTTGAAGTCGGTTTCGTCGCTCTATACGGCAAGTATGGTCGGCAAGGAGTTCCGCCTTTTGGTCAATGGACACGACCGTTTGGAAGGCTACCTTTCAGGCTTGACCGAGGGCAAGATTGCAGTCCGTTTCCGCTCCGACGATGAGAGTCTGATAGGCAATTTCGTCAACGTAAAAATCATCAAAAGCAGCGACTTTTCGGCGGAGGGGGAGATAATACAATGAAAAAAGTTACTTTCAAGACTCTTGGATGTCGGCTCAACCTTTATGAGACTGATGCGTTGGCGTCGAAATTCAGGGAGAGGGGATATGTGACGGACGGCGACTTTGAGACGTCGGACGCGGAGATTGTTGTCATTAATACCTGCACCATCACCAACCAAAGCGACAAAAAATCCCGCGAGTACATTGCACGTGCGCGGCGGCGCGGGGCGTTGGTGGTGGTGACGGGCTGTATGGCGGAGCAATACCGTGAGATAGTTGCCGATGAGAGGGACGTTGCCGTCATCGTTGACAACAAGCACAAAAACCGCATCTTCGACATTGTGGAGGCGCGGCTCAATGGCTTGGATGTTGACGTGGAGGATTTTGAGGGCAATGTCTTCGACTATTCGCCCGCCAAAGACACTTTCCATACGCGCTCAATTGTGAAAATTCAGGACGGCTGCAACAATTTTTGCTCCTATTGCATCGTGCCATACGTGCGCGGAAGGGCAGTTTCGAGGCCGTTGGAGGAGGTTTTGGACAATATCAGGACGGAACTTGAATATGGTTTCAAGGAGATTGTTTTGACAGGCGTCAATATTTCCAAATACAATAGCGACGGCGTCGGTTTTGAGGATTTGATAAAGAGGATTTTGGAGATTGACGGCGATTTTAGGCTGAGGATTGCGTCGATAGAGCCCGACGATTTTTCGGTCGGTTTTGTGGAATTGTTCCGCAATCCCAAACTTGCGCCGCACATACATTTGTGCTTGCAGTCGGGCAGCAACGACGTTTTGCAGCGGATGCACCGTCATTACAAACGTGAGGATTTTTTTGAAATTGTTGACAAATTCAGGAGCGTTGTCCCTGATTTTAATGTTACTACGGATATAATTGTCGGTTTTCCGGGCGAGACCGACGACGATTTTGACCTGACCCTTGACGCCGCCCGGAGAATTGGTTTTGGACACATCCACGCCTTCAAATATTCGCGCCGCCGCAATACCAAGGCTGACAAGATGCCCGACCAAGTGGACGAAAAAATCAAGACGCAGCGCAGCAAAGTTTTGCGCGAATTGTCCGACGAACTTACCGCCAATTATTTGCAGTCGATGGTCGGCAAACGTCAGCGGATGCTCTCGGAGACTCTCGACAAGCGCGGCTATCTCTACGGCTACGGCGAAAATTACGTCCGCATCAGATTGAAAATTGACAATCCGCAGACGAATGTTTTTTATGATGTGAAGATTGTGGGGGTGGATGGTGATGTGGCGACGGCGGAATTGGTGGGCGATTAATTGTGTGCTGCGAAATTGGTGTAGAGACGCAATGCATTGCGTCTCTACGGCGACGACGATTGCGATAATTAAATGGTAACAAATAAAAATCATACAAATATGAAACACATTTTTATTTTGTTTGCGGTGTTGATGCCGCTGTTTTGCTGCGCCCAGAAGGAAGACTACGTGTGGGTGATGGGCAACAACATCATTGATTTCAATACCACGCCGCCGACGGTGAGGGCAAATGGGGATTTTACCCCAGAGTCGGGTTTGACGTCGGTCTGCGACAAGGATGGCAATTTTGTGTATTGGAGCAAAGGTAATCATTTGTATAACAAGAATAATGACGAAATTTACACTTCCAATATTTTTTCAGGATTTCACGAATTACATTCAATTACTTTGTTCCCGTTTCCGGGTAGCGAAACAAATTATATTTTGATGCATCTTGATTATAACAATCATATTATAAAATTTACTGTAATTGATGGTTCGGAAGATGTTTTGCAGCCAACATTTAAAGATTTTGGTTCTATTCCGTACAACAGAAATACACCGATTGTTGTACAACAGGAAAACAGCCGTGATTTTTGGATTATAAATATGAATGAATATGAACTGGCGTTTAGTGTCTATTCGTTGACGTCAGAGGGATTGCAATTAAATAGTACATATAATTATAAAGGGGAAAAGTTTGACTCTTATCTTATTGGCATAGAAGGATATTGGGTATCAAATAACCAATCAAATATTGTTGCGTATATGCTTGGTAGAGAGGAGGACTTATTGTACTTGAACTATTCATTTGACAATGTTTATGGCAAGATAACAGATATTACAGTCTATCACGAGGGAAATGAAATATTATGGCCGTGTGCGTTTTCTAAAAATGACAAGTATTTATTTTTTGTTGTTTCTGATTTTACGGAAGGAACTACCGCTGTTCTTTATAGATGTCCAGTTGATAAACTTAAAGAAAAAGATGCTTTAAAAAAGTACCGTGAACTTGTTTATTATCCCCCGTTAGATTATTATTTAAGTGTAAGTATAAAACTTGGTCCCGATGGCAATATTTATTTCATTAACGATAGCAATCCCGGATACATCAGCGTAATTTATAATCCCGAAGACGATAATCCTATCATAAATTCTAATGGTTTAAAATTTGCACAACCTAATCAAAATAACAAATGGGTTTTGATGTTTCCTTATACTTACCATTATCCTTTTGCCGTTTCCTATACCCGCGATTGCCGCGACTTTACTTTTTCGTTTTCTGAATCGGAATACGAATCAATAGTTTGGAATTTTGGCGATGGTACGGCGGAGGTAAAGGATGTTGAAAAGCCGACGCATACTTTTGCAGACGATGGTAAATATACTGTTAGTCTGACTGTTACATTGACAGATGGCATTGTCCGCCAATATTCTACCGATGTGGAAATCACGACACCAAAAATGCCGGTAGTAATTTGTGAATAATAAAAAAAAGAGAATTATGAAACACATTTTGACATTATTTGCGGTATTTCTTATGCCGCTATTGTGCTTTGCACAGAAGGAAGACTACGTGTGGGTGATGGGCAACAACATCATCGACTTCAACACCACGCCGCCGACGGTGAGGGCGAATGGGGATTTCGCGCCAGAACCGGGACTGACATCGGTTTGCGACAAGGACGGAAATTTGAAATATTGGATTAATGGTAACCGTGTTTATAACAAAAATAGCGAAGAAATATACACTTCGATGAGTATTCAGGACATTGAACATCTCAATTCGCTGACATTGTTTCCGATGCCGGGCAGTGAAACCAACTATATTTATATGCACCTTGATTACAAAACAAAGATTATTCATTTTACGGAAATTGACGGCTCAAAAGATGAATTGCATCCTGAATTTAAAGATTTTGCGAGTCTGTCGTACAACGGATGTTCGCCGGTTTTGATTCAGAAGAAGTATAGTCGTGATTTTTGGCTGTTGCATCAGGATACCAACACGTTTAATGTATATTCAATAACAAAGAATGGGTTGTTTTTGCATAGTACAAAAACGTTTGATAAAGAAATATATGATGATTATTTTTTTCGAATAAATGATTCTCGCATTGCAAATAGCCAAACACTCATTTATACGTATGTACTGGGGATGCCTGATGACTTGTTGTATATGTATTTTGATTTTGATTGTATTAATGGTCTCATAACCGATATGACACTTTATCATAATGGAAGTGATTTTATGGAAGGTGAAGCATTTACCCAAAATGATAAATTTTTTTATTTCTTTTTCTGTGGGGAAGATTACAAGGATTATGATAAAATTTTTAGATGCCCTGTTGATAAACTTAAAGAAATAGATGCTCTAAAAAAATATCGCAAAGTTGCTTATAATTCTATGAATCATTCCATTGATGATATAAAAATGGGACCTGATGGTAATATTTATTTTTTAGATAGTTACAATCCTGAATATGTCGGCGTTATTTATAATTCTGAGGACGACAATCCAATTGTTAATCCAAATGGAATTAAAATGGCGCAACCCTCGAAAACTGATCGTTGGGCGGCAATGTTCCCTTACACTTACCATTATCCTTTCGCCGTTTCCTACACCCGCGACTGCCACGACTTTACTTTTTCGTTTTCTGAATCGGAATACGAATCAATAGTTTGGAATTTTGGCGACGGTACGGCGGAGGTCAAGGATGTTGAAAAGCCGACGCATACTTTTGCAGACGATGGTAAATATACTGTTAGTCTGACTGTTACATTGACGGACGGCGTTGTACGCGACTATTCTACCGACGTGGAAATAACGACGCCTAAAATTCCGAAAATTATTGTTGAATGATTAGGCGAATGACATCCTCCGTATCCTCCGCCACCATTCCCGGATTGTGTTTCTCCAAAATTTCGTGCGAATTGAATCCCCACGCCACGGAGATTATTGGGACGTTGACGGCGTGGCAGGCGTCGATGTCGCGGATTTCGTCGCCGATATAGACTATTTCGGATTTCAGGTGACGCTTGGCACGGCGGATGGCGCGGCGTTTGCCAAAAAGCGAAATTTCGGTCTTGATGTACGTGAAATAATCTTTCAGTCCGTATTTTTCCAAAAATATGCCGATGGTCTGCGCCGAATTTGTTGTCATTATCCCTAATGAAAAACCACTTTCGTGCAGCCGCCGCACAAGGTCGGGTATGCCGTCGAAGGCGTTGACTTCGGCGGCGCGTTCCACTGATTTTTTCCTGAAAAACCTTATCAATCCCGGTATCTGCCAAAACCTTACGCCCGACATCTTTATCAACTCCTTTGCCGACTTGTCCTTGTTGGCGGCGAAGTCCAATTGCTTGTAACCCAATTGGTCTGCGTACTCGTTGATGAGCTGCGCACCGAGTGCAAAAGTGTCGGCGAGTGTGCCGTCAAAGTCAAATATAACGTACATCAGAAGCCTTGCATTAATAGTTTTCAAATTCGCTGTCGCCGTCGTCATCATCGTCCATCCTGATATTGAGACCCGGCTTGTGCTTCGGGAGTGCGTTGGTGGCGTATGTTACGTTGGGCGTGGCGGATTGTGGTTGCAACGATGGCTGTTTTTCTGCGGATTCGCCGTCGATGGCATCCTGAACGAACATGCTGCCCTTGAGTTTGCTCTTGAGCCTGAGGATTTCGTTCATGTGCTGTTCGATTTCCTGTACGATTTCGCTGGTCTGTGCGCGGTTTTCCTGGTCGGTGAGCTTGAAGAATCCCACCGATTTGGAGAGGCTTTCCACCTTGTGGACGAGGTTGACGATGTAGCCCGACATCTTTTCCGAGAGTTCGGCGTTGGATTGCGATATGCTCACGAGTTGCTGCAATGCCTTTGTGATGCTCGACGTGCCTGAAAGCTGCTCGGCGCAGGATGTTGCGATTTCGGAGACCATCTCGGCGTTCTTGCGGATTTTGGGCGTGATTTTGTCGATAAGTTCCGCACTGTGCTCGGTGATCTTGAGACTCTTGGCACTCCATTCATTGATTTGCGTGGATGCGGTCTGGCAACGTTCGGCGAGTTTGCGGATTTCGGCGGCTACGACGGCAAAACCCTTTCCGTTTTCGCCGGCGCGGGCAGCCTCCACAGCGGCGTTGATGGCGAGGAGGTCGGTGCGCGAGGTGATTTCATTGATGATTTCTATCTTGGAAATCACGTTTTGGATGCAGGCGAGAGTGCTGATGCTCGATTTGGAGACGGTGAGGATGTCGTTGGATATGTCCTCGGAGCTCTGTTTTGTGAGGCTTGCGTTGCTTGCGTTTTGCTCAATGGACGTGGTCATCTGCTCGAGCGACGCCGAAATTTCCTCCACTTCCGCCGCTTGTTCCTTGGAGCCGTCGGCAATCTTGTCGGTGGCGCCGTGCAGCACTGTGCTGGTGTCGCCGATGTCGTCACAATTGCCACGTATCTTGCTGACTGCCTCCGATACGGTCTGCTGCATGGTCTTGATGTTGGCATTGAGCCTGCCAAGCTCGTCGTCGCTGCGGATGACGGATGTGGCTGTGGTGTAGAGCTTGCCGCTTGCAAAATCTTCTGTAAATTCCTTGAGTGCGTTGACTGGCTTGAGCACCACGCGCTTTGTCGCTATCATGATGCCGATGACAAGGAGCAGCAGCGTGAGCAGTCCCGTGACGAAAAATAGGATTTTCAGCTTTGTTTCCGGGGCGTAGAGGGCGGGCTCGGGTATGAGGATGCCCACCTGCCAATTGATTTTTGGGAGCTTGCTGTAATAGATGAGGAACGGCGTCCCGGTTGGGGCGTACACGGTATAAACGCCCTGTCCGTCCTTGATGCTCTGCAACATCCGCCCCATGTCGTCAAGTCCCTTGAACTTGAATTTGCCCGGGGTGAGGAAGTTGATTTCGTTGATGCTCTTGTGCTCAGGAAATGCCACGATGGTCATTTCGTCGTTGACGAGCGTGCCGAGACCAAGGCCGTTGATTTTCATAGCCTCGGCGTACTTATTGACGATATTGATTTCAAAAAGCATCGTCAGCACCGCCTTGCATTGTTTCTTGTCTTTGGTCAATATCGGCACCGACACCGAGTAGCAGCGCAGTGTGTCGCCCGCCACCGGATAGAACGGCGATTCTATCGAAAACGACCTGTTGGCGTGGAAGATGTCCTTGAAAAACTTGCGGTCTATCATCGGCAGGCTGTCTGTGCCGTCAGTTGTGTACGATGTGCCGTCCGCCTGTGTGCATCTGATTCTGAAATACGTGTTTTCCTTGCCGTGGAGCATATTGACGCAAGCATCCACGCTCTGCTGCGGCGTGAGGTCGCGCGCCCCGCAGATGTTGGCCATCATCTCGAGCATATTGATGTAGGAGATGAAGATGTTTTCCACATTGTCGGCCTGTATCTTCATCGTCTGTACCGCCATGCTGTGCGTAGCTTCGCGGTTGGACGATTTGATAATGTAGTATATGAGGACGTCAACGCCAATCAGCACCGCCATGAAGATTGGGATGATGATTTGCATGTACCTGCCACGGATGTTGTTTCTCCTGAACAGGCTGAAAAAGCGTTGCATTATTGTCTGTTTTTGCGTAGCCATAATTTTTCGATGTGTTAAGTGTTGTTGGTTGCTATATCGTCTGGCTGGAGCGCGGCACGTTCGGCTTCAAGTATTTCGTTGAGCTTCTTGATGGCTTCGGTGTGCTCCTGTATCAGTGCGAGTATTTCGTTGTCGTTTTGTTCTGGTGTGTGTGATGATTTGAAAAACTCCATGCTCTTGTTCAAGTGGATGGCGTATTCCGCGAGTTTTTGCGAGCTCGATGTGAGCGCGTTGGCGAATGTGGAGTTTTCCTGCGAAATCTGCGCCAGCTGCAGCACGGCGTTGGTGATAATCTCCGTGGCGGCGTGCTGTTCGTCGCAGGCGTGGGCTATCTCAGAGACCATATCGCTGTTTTGCCTGATGCGCGGCGAGAGGCGTTCAATCATAGTGGTCACCGTGCTGGTAAACTTGATGTTTTCCTTGGTGGCGGCGTCAATCTCGATGGATGCGGCGCGGCTTTTTTCGGCGAGTTTGCGAATCTCGGCGGCAACGACAGCAAATCCCTTGCCGTGGTCGCCTGCGCGTGACGCCTCCACTGCGGCGTTGATGGCGAGGATGTCGGTCTTGGAGGCAATCTCCTTGACGACCTTGATTTTTTCGGCAATCTTCTTGTTGGATTCGAGGCTGCGGTCGCTCGCCTTTGCCACTTGTTTGATATCGAATGCAACAGCCTCGCTGCCTTCCTTGGCGAGTTTGGCGTTTTCGGCGTTTTGGCTAATTGACGTCACCATCTCCTCCACGGTAGCCGATACGTTGTCCACGGATTCCGATTGGTTGATTGCGCCACGGTAGATTGTTGTGGCTACGCTGTTGATTTCGAGTCCGCTGTCCGCTATCTGCCTTGACTCCTTCTTGATGAGCGTCGTGGTGGTGTCTATCTGGTCCGCCATTTCCTTGAGTCGCTGCGAGAGGATGCCAAGTTCGTCCTCATTGAGGTTGTCGAGTTTGGATGCCGCGTACAATTCGCCGTGCGACACTTCCTCCGCCACCACGAGTATGTCCTTGAGCGGTCGGCTGATGAGCCTTTTGACGAGGAAGTACAATGTGGCGATGAAGAGCAGGCAGCTCAATGGCACGAGGGTCAGGAAGATGATTCGGATGAAATATTGCTTTTCCTTGAGTTCGCCGGTGGGCACTGCCACTGCGAGTTTCCACGGCGTATTGTGGATGGTCTGCCAAAACAGCGTGAAATTGCTGCCGTCGTACCTCTCGAAATCAGCGCTTCCCTTGTCGGCGGTCTGGATGAGCCTGCCCACATAGATGCTGTCGGGTTTTGCGAGGGTGTCTCTTACGTCAATTACATAACCCTTGCCCTTGCCCGACACCGATATTCCGGATATGAGCGCGGAGATGGAGTCGGCGGGTATTGCGACGCTTATGATGCCGTCGTTGACACCTTTGTCGTTTTTGATTCTTGAGCAGACATACACGACGTAGGAATTGGTGATGCGCGTCTTCTGTGGCGACATTATGAAATATTCTTTCTGCTTGGTGATGATTTCCCTGTAATAGAGGTTGCTGGTGTCAATTTGGGCTATCCTGTCGGAATAGGTGTTGTAGAGCCTTCGGTCGGATGTGAGCAACGTGCCGAATAGGTACATCGGCTCGCGGTTGATGAGGAAGCGGAGTTCCTTGATTTTTTGCTCGGGCGGGATGTCGTGCAGCTCCGAATTGTCGGCAATGGCGCGGCATTGCTTGACGACGCCCATCATCTTTTCGCTGATTGTCTGCGCGTTGGACGATACAATCTCCTGCGAGGTGTTGCTTATGAGGGTGTTGTTGGCATCGTTGATGAGGATATATACAACGGTGCACGCCGACCCTATCAGCAGTATAGTGATCGGCAGCACGATGCCAATAATCCTCCATAATATGCTCTTGTACTTGTTGCCCAATTCCTTAGTTGCCATTGGTTTGAGTGTGTAATCGTTGCAGTGGTGGAGCGCAATGCGAGTAGGGCTTTTATTGCCGTCCGCCCGATGTTTCCCTGCAATTTTGATGCAATTATATGTAAAAAATCTGAAACTCGCTAATTTTTTCGCTGATTTTTCAAAAAAAAATTTCTTGCAAAAATTATTGTGAAAAATGTAAATGTTATTTATATTTGCAACGTATAAAAAGAAAATGATATGAATACGTTAACTGCAAATAAAAGCAAACAGTCGGGTTTTTCAAGCTTTTTTGAAATAAATGCCCGCTCACAAGAGGCTCAACTTTTGGTAGCTTATCTTAAATCGTTGAGTTTTGTCAGGTTTTTGGATGAAGAAAACTTGCCAGTTTCGGATGATATTCCGAACGAAACGACCCTTAAAGCGATGAAAGATGCAGAAGAAGGGCGTACTTATAAGGGTGCAAATTCTGTAAAGGAATTGATGGATTATTTAAAATCTTAATTATGTACAAGTTAGAGCCAACTACTCAGTTTAAGAAAGATTTCAAATCCATTCCCGAGGACAAGCATGCTGAAATTGAAGAAGTTTTTGAAATTTTGAGCGAGACTGGTACATTGCCGGTTGTACCTTATAGGACGCACAAATTGATTGGAACTTATAAGGGGCATTATGAAGCCCATATAGAGTCCGATTTGTTATTGATATGGTTCAAAATATCAAACGATAATGTTATTAGTCTGACTCGAATAGGTAGTCATTCTAAGCTTTTTGGTAAAAAGAAATAAATGATACAGACAGACCTGACACTTACGCCCCGCGACGCCTCCGACAGCCAGTTTTACCTGCCGTTGGCGGCTAAGAGCGCGGGCATCAATAAGGACGACATCAGCTCTCACGCCATCCTCCACAAGTCGGTGGATGCGCGTGGCAGGGATATTGTCGTCAATATGCGCGTGGCGTTGTTCGTTGGCGGCGAGCAGAAGGAAAACATTGCCGATAAATACCAATACCACGACGTCTCCGGCAAGCCTTCCGTAGTTGTGGTCGGGATGGGCCCGGCGGGACTTTTTGCGGCGTTGAGGCTCATAGAATTGGGATTGCGCCCGATAGTGATTGAACGCGGCAAGTGCGTCAAGGAGCGCAAACGCGACATCGCCCTCCTCAACCTCGAACACCTGCTCGACGAGGATTCCAACTATTGCTATGGCGAAGGCGGCGCGGGCACTTTTTCGGACGGCAAACTCTACACCCGCTCCAACAAGCGCGGCGACATCAGCCGCATACTCGAGATTTTCAACATACACGGCGCGGACGAATCCATCCTTTACGATGCACGTCCGCACATCGGCACCGACAAGTTGCCAAAGATTGTATCTACAATGCGCGAGACCATTCTCCGCTGTGGTGGCGAGGTGAG
>JAEEGL010680757.1_pt1 | contig 10862 bp, 6 predicted proteins | sample 9134231 | NCBI WGS metagenome assembly JAEEGL01 (sample SAMN16246548, study PRJNA631951) | gut metagenome | biome: gut microbiome; feature: rumen; material: fiber-attached | host: Bos | place: Iran: Karaj | collected 2018-10
CTTTGTTTTACCCTTTAGGGCAAAATGAGCTTGACATAAAGAAATGTGCTGCGCAAATTCCCTTTTATATATTAAGAATTTGCGCTCCCCGAACGAAGTTCGGGGCAATAACCGCCTGACGGCGGTTATTGAGTGCACATTTATTATAAGGGGTTATCAGGGAGATACTTGATTAGTCCTGATGCTCGTGGAAGAAGTACGGCAGAGCGTCATAGATGTACCATCTTACATAACCCCACCAGTGCGTTTTTTCAATTCCGTCATTGCTGTTTGCAACGAGGAAGTAAAAATTACCTTCTGAGAAATCAGATGTGTAGGTAAAGTGCTTTGTATCCTGCTTCATAGGATTGATGAGACCGACCATATTGTTGTATGCAAGATCCTTATCGCCTGTTGCAGCAAGCACAAAGTATTCACGCTGGCTTAAACCAGACTTGTCTATAGCATTCTGAATAGCTGTAAGACCGCCCCAGCAGTGACCGGACAGAGGCATATAATATGCACAGATGTCGAGGTTGTTGTTGAACATATTCCATGTCGAGCCGCCGCCCATTGAAAAGCCGCCGTATGCACGGTGATATCTTGAAGCTTTTAGACTGTCGATAGAAGTATCTCCGTTAGCGTATGTTGAATACTTGCCCTCAATGAATGGGATAATGCTCTGGCGCATTTCGTTCCAGACTTTTCCTGCGCCCATGTTTCCGTCGTTTGAAGGACAACCGTTAAATGTAGGAGTTACAACGATCATCGGCTCGATTTCGCCGTTCTTTATCATCCAGTCGAGTATCTGATTCATCTTAACATCTTTGCCGAAAATTGTATTTTCATTTTCTCCGCCGCCGTGCATGAGGTAGAATACGTTATACTTCTTGGATGGGTCATATCCGTAAGGAGTATAAACATTGAGAGCCTTGTTTCCGTTTATTCCGTTGTAATATTCCTTAGTAACCTTACCTGCTTCTGGACAATTGTTCCTGAGGTAATCATCGTTAGCCTTATACTGGAGGTTTGAGCTGTAGTTGAAGTTGGATACCTTTATCTCGCCGACTGTACCGCCGCCTGTTGTTACCTTTGAAGGAGTACCCTCTGCTGCGAACTGTACATCGTCAACGTAGAAGTTGAATGTACCCTCAGTAGACTCGATGTAGAATACGAGTTCTGTAGCATCATCGGGGATAGTGTAAGCAGTGTTCTCGAGCTTAGTCCACTTCTGGCTCTCAGCGGTAGCCTTAGCGATGTTAGCGTAGTTTACTTCGCCGGAAGCGTCCTTGTACTGGAGCTGGAGCTTCATTTCCTGAGCGGAAGCTGAGGGCTGCATAACAGCTGCTGAGAAGCTGTAAGTACCGCCAGCCTTGAAATCGCTGCCGAGCTCGTAGCTGATGCCGTTCCAAGCGCTGCTTCTGCCGGATACCTTAACGGAATTGTTACCGGAGTAGTAGTGGTTATTCTCGGAAGCAACTACTGCGCCGCCTCTGCCTTCCCAGCTGCCAGCGCCGGACTCGAACGACTCGTTCTGGGCGTTTATAGCGGGAACTGTGGTGGTAGTAGTTACAGTTGTAGTTGTAGTAGCCTTGGTAGTGGTGGTGGTTGCCTGAGGAGCAGTTGAGACCTCACCGCCGCCTGCGCTGTAGCTTGCAGGGAGCTTTGTAACGAGTCCTGCATCATACTTCTGGATAGTCAGAGCATCATACGCTGTGATACCGTCACCGTTATTGTAAACGTCAGCATTAGCCTTAGCCTCTGCACTGAGAGAATACTTATCCTTGTTTCCGAGGTACTGGAGGATAGCAACCGCATCAGCAACTGAAACTGAACCATCGAGGTTAACATCGCCGTACTTGACGTTAACAGGCTTTGTTGTAGTTGTTGTGACCTTAGGGGGTTCTGTTGTAGTAGTTGTTACAACAGGAGCAGCAGGTCCGTCGATCTCAGTACCTGCAACTGCACCGATAGCCTCGTCAACGTAGAAGCCGTCAGTACCTTCGTCAGTTTCGATATAGAACTGATAGTTCGAGCCCTCGGGGAGCTTGTAATTTTTATTTGCGAGCTGGAGCCACTTGCCCTTTGTGGCAGTTCCCTTAGCGATCTTGTCGTAAGCAACAGTTCCTGTAGTGTCCTCATACTGGAGAGTGAGGTAGAAGAGAGTTGAATCTGAGCTTCCCTCGTTGTACATTACATCAGCGCTGAAGCTGTATTCCTGACCGGCCTTGAAAGCAGCCGAGCTGAGAGTACGTGTAGCACCGTTCCATGAAGCCTCTCTGCCTGAGCAGTAGAGAGAATTGCTGCCTTCATACTTGGACATCGAAGACTTCTCAACAGATGCCGAGCCTCTTCCGCTCCATGAATCTGTGCCGTTCTCGAAAGTATTATGGAAGAAGTAGCCGTTCTCATCGGGCTCAACAACGTGAGCTGAACCGCTGAGGACCTTGCTTCCGTTAGCGCCGTTCCATGTCTGACGGTCGTACTCGAAGAAGTCGATATCAGCATATCCGCCTGTATTCTTTGTCGGGTAGCTGTAGATACCGCTGCGGTAGCCGGTAAAGAGCTTGAGGTCATACGACATACCGAGCTCTGTGCCGAGCTTTGTCCAGTTGCTGCCGTCATAAGAATAGTAGAAGTTTGCCTTGTCGATATTGTTGGAAGAGCTTCCGTCAGAATTAACATTAGCAAACTTGAAGTCGACCTTGAGGTAGACCTCATCGCCGGTGAGATTCTGCTCAGCCTGTATCTTATTGGAGCTGTTAGCGATCTCGCTGCCGCCGTTAGTGGACATATAGATCTTCTTAGCGCCGCTGTCGTTTACATAAACGCCGATGCAGCCGTATTTGAACTGGAATGCTGAAAGACCAGCGTAGTCGCCGACCTTCATATTCTTGGTGTCAAGCTTGATGTAGCTGCTGCAAGCCGGACCCTCTGTACGCATTGTAAGAGTATTTCTCGCATTGAGCAGATTTGAAGCGATAGTCTTGTTCTTGAGTCTGAGCCAGCCCTCACGCTCGGTAACAGACCAAGCGCTGTTGTCGGGGTTATGGTTCCACTGCCACTCGAGAGCGAGGTCATTGCTTGAATAATCGAAGCTGTCGTCGCCTGCGAGGTCAGTAGTATCAGATGTGGGGATATTGAGCGTAATAGGAGCCTTGCCGTTAACGCCCATCATCGGCCAGTCGTTCTGCCATGTAACAGGAACGAGGCAAGGAATACGTCCTACAGCGCCGTGATCCTGGAAAAGCATACCGTACCACTTGCCGTCGGGAGTATCAACTATACCGCCCTGAGCAGCGCCGCTTCCGTACGAACCAACGCCGGAATCGAGGATAGTCTTGCCCTCATAGCTTCCGAGGAGGCTCTTTGAGCGATAAACGAACTCAAGTCTGCCGTGACCGGAAGGCCAAGCGATACCGAAAATGTAGTAGTAGCCGTTTATCTTCTGGATATGCCAGCCCTCGCCGGCGAGGTTATCAAAATTGGTCTTGAAGAGCTGCTTTTCAGCGCCGCCCGACTTAAAGCCGGTCATCTCAGAGTTAAACTCCTTGATGTTGCAGGTACCGCCAGCACCGTAAACGAGGTAATTTCTGCCGTCGTCATCGAAGAGGATAGAAGCGTCGTGGTACATACCTCCTACTTCGGACTTTGACCACTCGCCGCCCTCGATATCGTCTGTCGAGTAGATGTAAGACTTGTTTGTGCTGTAGCTTCCAAAGAAGACATAGAACTTGCCGTTCTTCTTGTTATAGCGAAGGCTTGCAGCCCACGAGCCCTTGCTGTAGTCATGCTTGCCGTTTTTGAGGTTCTCGCCGTCGCCTTCAGCAAGACGGTCATAAACGTAACCGCATATCTCCCACGAAACGAGGTCCTTTGACTTCATGATAGGAGCACCGGGGCTGAAATACATGGTCGTGCTGACCATGTAATACGTGTCGCCTACACGGATAACATCGTCATCGGGAACATCTGACCATATGATAGGATTGTTGACTGATGATGCAGCATTTGCCTCAAGCGCTACAAAGTTTTTGTTCGCCTGAGGGATAACTGAACCGACACTCATCATGGCAACGGCTGAGAGGACCGCGCCTGAAACTACACGTTTGAATGTATTCATGATTATACCCTCCTTGAGCGTTAAAATTCTGTTAATACAATCTTACAATTTTCTTAACAACTTTTCAACCTAAAAAACGAAGAAATGGTGCACTTTTTGATTATTTTAGTTCAAAATTTGTGCAGAATATTACTATAATGTAGAATATTTTAAGCAATCTGCTCACCAAAAACGCAATAAATCGGTCAATTTTTGTTGCCGATAAATATTAGTCATATTTTTATACAAAAAATATCCCATTATTTTATGTCAAAATAATGGGATAAAGTGCAAGATTTTACCATGTTTTTATTTTTCATTTTTTATATTCTTAAACGAATACAGCCAGAAGAAGAAAACCATAAAGAGCTCGCCGAACATACTTATAAGGAAAATGAGGTCCGCATTGCCCGTTGCAGGACCAAGTGCCGCGAAGACGAACATGAGAAGTCCCGCGAGGAAAAACGACGGTGTTTTTTGTTTTTTCCATACAAACACGCCTGCAGCAATGACCGGGATAACCGTACCAAATGACAGCATACGATTTATCTTGTCCGCCCAGACAGGAGTTGTATCCGCAGCAACATACCTGATAACACCGGCAAATTCTTTCAGTTCAAGAACTCGTCCGATGCCGGAAGCGCAGCCAAGAGCACATATCACAAGCGTCACGCCCCATACTATCCGCTGCTTCAAGTCCTTCCAGCCGAGCGCGTATCCGCATATCGCAATATTCAGCGGAACGAGCAAGCCGTGACTTACGAATCTGAAACGGCTCAAAGCAGGAAGTATGTCCTCCGGTATTACATTTCCAAGAGCCATTACAGCCGCATCATAGCAAAGTCCGACCCCGATGAGGAACATCAGAAGGGTTATTATCTGCTTCTTTTTAATAAAATCTATCAGCAGAAGCACTGACACAAAAAGCTCCGCACAGGTCAGAACATAAAGGATCGCCTGACAGTTATTGATAAGAAGATTTCTCATACAAATTCTCCTTTTATAATATGGGAATATTATAGCATACTCCCAATGCTTTTTCAAGCCTAAAAAAATTGATAACAGTTTATTTACAATTTCCGATTATGCAATTTTGGTAAAAACTATTGCAATCAGATGATAAATATGGTATAATTAATGAAAGGTTAACATTCCTTTTTAAAGGAGTTGAAATATATGCAAAAACTGAAATTAATAATAGTGATACTCTCCGGACTATCCATTATCATCATTCTTTTCTTTGCCGGAGCTGTCAGTCTGCCAGTTCAGGGAAACAAGTATTCAGAAAAAGAGGATATGATAACCGGCTGGGAAGACGACAAAGGGAACAACGTCTCGCTCTATCAGGTATTTGAAAAGAAAGAGGTGCGCCGTTCTTTCACATACACACTCGACGGAAGCCAGCTCAACGGCAGAAGTCTGTGCATGATAACCCACAACATAAAATTCACTGTCTGGCTCGAAGGCGAAAAGCTATACGACTTCCAGCCTGAGCTTGGGGGTATCTACGGCAAGCGATACGGCGAAGCCGTCCACACGATAACCATTCCCTCATTCGACGATAAGCGGACTCTCCACCTCATCGCAGAGTCGGTACGCTTCGACGGAACAAGCGGCTGCAACGAGGTCTACCTTGAGGATTCGCGAGAATTCGTCCACGACCTCGCCTCAGAGTACGGCATCAAGCTCGGTTTCTGCACCATCACCTTCGCATTTGGATTTTTACTGTTCCTCATAGCCATAATCGAGGACCAGATGACCGGCAAAATGATAGAAGGACTCTGCCTCGGCTGCGTAACAATGATAGTAAGCGCATGGATAGGCTCTCAGACGATGCTGATACGTCTTTTATCGCCGAATCCAGCTATGCTGCGCCTAATGGAGTACATCTCCCTCGATGTCGTCCCCATACCGACGCTGTTATTCATAGCGCACTACACAAAGAATCCCAAAAGCAAACTTGTTACGGTAAGCGTGCTCGCAAGTGCCGCAAACACGATACTTTCGATATTTTTCGTTATAATGAACATCTGCGACTATTCGGATATGCTCGTTGTAACGCATACACTTATCGTATCAGGAGTTCTGCTCATCATCGCGCTCATCACAAAGGCAGTTATAAAGCGCGATATCAGCCGGCAAAAGGGAATCTACATCATATCCGCTATGTCGATACTCATCTTGTCCGGAGCGCTTGATATGCTGAGATACTACATCGGAACGAACAAAAACACTGCTTTTCTCACCGTTGTCGGACTGCTCGTTTTCGCGCTTATCCTCGCAGAATACGAGTACCGCCGCATCATCGAGATGCAGGTCCGCTCGAGCAAAGCCGAGATAATGCAGACCCTCGCTATGGAGGACTCTCTGACCGGTCTTGGCAGCCGTGCAGCTTTCGTCGCACATGAAAAGGAGATACAGGCACGTAACAGCGGCAAATGCATATTCGTCCACTTCGACGTCAACAACCTCAAAAAAGTCAACGACGTATACGGTCACGCCGAGGGCGACCGTCACCTTATCGCCACTGCAAATGTGCTGAAGGAGTCCTTCGGCAAATTCGGAAAGGTCTACCGCGTAGGAGGAGACGAATTCTTCGCTATCCTCGACGAGGATACCTGTCAGCCCGATTACAGCGCTGCACTTTCGCTGCTCAAACGCGTACAGGATAAATACAACACCGAAGAGGAGCCTCCGGTACAGCTCGCTATAGCTTACGGCATGGCTGAATACGACTACTCAGAACAAAATCCCGAAACCGCCGAACGTCTCGCCGACAGCCGTATGTACGAGGAAAAACGGCGTATGAAATCCGCGGCAGTTTCTAATGCATAAAAAAAATATCATAGTTCATCATAATAGTCAATGTAAAATTTCAACAGTTCATTCACCATTGTTTTTGAATATGAAAGGAGTGAATATTTTGGATAGGGAAAAAGAAATGAGGTTCAACGAGATTCTTCTCAAACTGCTCGACACACTCGCAAGTATGGAGGACTTCAACCGCGAAACTATCAGGCAATGCACCATTGATTTCTGTCAGCTTTTCAATCTTTCAAGGGGAACAAACGAATTCTACCGCTCACTCAGCCACGAAAAGGGCGGCAAAGGCGAAGTATTCACCGATTACGATACCGGCGAGCCGATGCATACTGTAGTTGAAAGACGCCTTGTTACGCCATCTATGGCAGTTATCAAGGGAGCTCTTTACATGGCGGACGGCAGTGTGCCTCTCGAGGAGGACGAAAAACAGAAAGCCGACCTCGTACTTCGAGTGCTTCTTAGCTTCCTAAGCCGCAACCGTTTACAGGGAGTAGTTGAGCAGCTCGCCTTCTACGACGACAACGGCTACCGCAATATCCGCTCGTTTTTCAGATACCTCGAGCAGCTCAACGAAAAAGGAGCTCTCGGAGGCTATACCGCGATACATTTCAATCTCCGCCATTTCTCTCTAATAAATCAGGAGATAGGCAGAAACGCCGGAGATGTCGTTATACGCAATTACTTCACAACTATCGAAGAGACTATCGGCGATCAGGGACTGGTATGCCGAGTAGGAGGAGACAACTTCGTTGCCGTATTTGAGGACAGCCTCCTCATCGACATACTCGAGATCATCAAGGGAACATCTGTAATCTACGACACAAACACCTCAAACAGAGTTCTCGTATCCGCATCAGCAGGCGTTTTCCGAATGCCGGACGGATACAAGTTCAAAAACTCCGGAGACGTAATGGACAAGATATCCAACGCCTCCCATGCTGCCAAAATGGGCGGAGGCGACACAATAGTCTTCTTCGACGAGAAAGCTCTCGAATTCAAGGAGAAGATAATGAAGATACAGCAGCTCTTCCCCACAGCTCTTGAAAACCGCGAATTCAAGGTCTTCTACCAGCCCAAGATAGATATCCAGACCGGCGAGCTCGTCGGCGCGGAAGCGCTCTGCCGCTGGTTCAGGGACGGAAAAATAATCCCGCCTATGGACTTCATACCCATTCTCGAGCAGAACACCGACATTTGCACGCTCGACTTCTATATGCTCGACAGCGTTTGTCAGGACATTCGCCGCTGGCTCGATGAAAAGCGAAAAGTCGTCCGCATATCGGTAAATCTCTCGCGAAAGCACATGATGGATGTCGACCTGCTTGAACACATCATGGAGATAATCGACAAAAACAAAGTCCCGCACCAGTATATCGAGATAGAGCTCACCGAGACCACGACAGACGTCGAATTCCGCGACCTCAAGCGCGTTGTAAGCGGATTGCAGCAGGCAGGCATCTACACCTCAGTCGACGATTTCGGAATGGGCTACTCATCGCTGAACCTCATCAGGGAGATACCGTGGAACGTCCTGAAGGTAGACAGGAGCTTCCTCCCGCTCGACAACGATACCACCTCGAGCACGCGCAGCGTCATGTTCAGGAACGTTGTCACGATGGCAAAGGAGCTCGGACTCGAATGCATAGCCGAGGGCGTCGAGACCAAAAAGCAGGTAGATATCCTCCGCGACAACAACTGTCAGTTTGCACAGGGATACTTCTTCGACAAGCCACTGCCGCTTGAAACCTTCGAGGAAAGGCTCTCATCGCATATCTACAACGTTGACGATATATAAAAAAAGAAGTCCGGAAGCGGCATGATACCGCCTCCGGACTTTGGTCATTTATTGTAGTATTCATCGCGCAGGATAGAGAAATACAGTCTGCCGACGTAGTTCCCGTCCATGCAGAAATAATCGCGGAGAGTGCCCTCGTAGGTGAATCCGCACTTCTCAATAACGCGCTTTGACTTGGCATTTATGGTCTTAGTGCAAATCTGCACCTTATGAAGATTAATCCTGTCGAAGCCATAGGCGATGACCGCCTTAGTCGCCTCGGTAGCATATCCCCTGCACTGAAACTCAGTTCCGATGCAGTATTCTATCTCGGCGAAGTGATTCTTGCTGTCAACGAGGAAAAACGCTATCTGACCCACGCATTCGCCGCACTCCTTGTCGATGACAGCCCAGCGGTAGTAGTCCTCGCGCTCGTATGATCCGATGTACTTGTCGAGCAATCCCCTTACCTCATCTTTAGTCGAGTAGACAGGCTCGGAGTACATTTTCTGCACATTCTCGTCAGCGACCCAGTTTCTGAGCATAGCGTCGTCGTCCGAATACTCAAAGCGTCTGAGGATAAGTCTGTCTGTTTCTATAGTCTGTGTTCCGATATGGGTAAGCATGATATTCCTCCTTATAATTCGTCAAATTCCATTTTTGAGTTTTTGTTTCTGAAGTAAATAATAGCGGCTGCCACAAGCACCGTAGGGATAACAGCTACCAGACCGATATCAGCAGGACCGAATACCCTGCGCAGTTCGGTGCGTCCGAGATATTTCGGATTGAATGCCGCATTGATAGAAGCGTGATATATCGCGCACACCAATATGCAGTGCGATTTTTCATAGAGGAAGTTGTATATCACTCCCGTAGCCGTAGTGTATACGCAGAACGCGAACAATCCGAGCAGAGGAGCTCCTATGTAGTCCTTGCCGTATTCGTAACCCATGAGGAGCATTACAGGGAAATGCCATGCTCCGTGTATCACGCCTCCGAGAAGAACTCCCTTTGTATAGCCGAAACGTTCTTTCAGCTCAGGATACATGAAGCCTCGCCAGCCTATCTCCTCTCCCAGTCCGAGCACTGTTGATATCATCAGGTCGCACGCCATGAGCGAGTTTAATATTTCTTTCGCATAATACTTCACAAAGGAGCTGCCGCATTCTTTGAATCTCTCGAATTCGTCGGGATCGTACTCCTTCAAGAAGCCTCCCGAGGTGTCAAGGTCGTCGGGGAAAACAATGTAATAGCATATCGCACCGAGTATCTGTAAAACGGTCGGAGCGAGCCACGCGATGAGTAAAAACTTCCAGTTTTTTTCTATCTTCGGATTCCAGCCCATTCCCTTGATATCGGCTTTTACGATGAAAGCGCCTATTGTGGGAATGAACATACATAAAGCGAGAGAATTGTTATAGAGAGAGTCTCCCGAGGCAGTACCGCTGTTGAAAGCATTGTATCCGATTATCATGATTATCCACGGTACCGCAAACGTAAAGATGAGATATTTCGTTAGTTTAGTCATGGAAACAACCTCCCTGATAAACGAAAAAGCTACGCAAATGCGTAGCTTTTTTCTGGAGGCGCCACCCAGATTTGAACTGGGGAATCAGGGTGTTGCAGACCCTTGCCTTACCACTTGGCTATAGCGCCATTGGAGCGGATTACGAGGCTCGAACTCGCTACCTCCACCTTGGCAAGGTGGCGCTCTACCAGATGAGCTAAATCCGCATTGGCGACCCGGATGAGGCTCGAACTCACGACCTCTAGCGTGACAGGCTAGCGTTCTAACCAACTGAACTACCGGGCCATTGGTGGGGACTACAGGGCTCGAACCTGTGACCCTCTGCTTGTAAGGCAGATGCTCTCCCAGCTGAGCTAAACCCCCACGCTTCGGTGTTTTTTATGTTGTCATCACCTGACGACTTAATTATTATACCACACTTGATCTCATTTGTCAACCCTTTTTTCAAATTTTTTTGAAAAAATTTTGAAGTTGCAGAAATCGCCTTTTCTGCGTCATTTTCGGACGTTGTGAGCCTTCACAAAACTGTTTGCTGATATTTGTTGATTTCCTCGCTTGCAAGTATGAACATTTTATGATATAATGGTATAGAACTTGTGCTCTCTGTGCCAAGCTTCACAGGTGCAGCTTTTGCACCAGATTATCTGACTGGAGGA
>JAEEGL011196702.1_pt1 | contig 10862 bp, 4 predicted proteins | sample 9134231 | NCBI WGS metagenome assembly JAEEGL01 (sample SAMN16246548, study PRJNA631951) | gut metagenome | biome: gut microbiome; feature: rumen; material: fiber-attached | host: Bos | place: Iran: Karaj | collected 2018-10
CATTGATGGGGCCACTAAATGGCAAGTTTATTGGCATGTAACTATACCAATGATTAAACCAGCCCTCGCAACAGTTGCGATTTTAGCTTTCCAAATAGTTTGGAATAACGTTGAAACATCAAATCTATACATCGTGGATGAAGCCCTTAAGACATTACCATATTATTTTGGTACTCTAACGCTTTCCACAAATTCAATCGCCGCTCAAGGTATTCAAGCCGCAGCGAGCCTAATCATATTCTTACCAAACTTGATTTTGTTTATCATTTTACAAAAACAAGTTATGAATACGATGGCATATTCTGGTATTAAGTAGGTGTCAGTTGTATGATTAGAATAGGTAAGAGATATCGATTTATTATAAATATTTTGATCTTTGTATTGGTAATAGTTCTTAGCTTTTCAGCTGTCAATGTGAAAGCTAGTGCTCCATTTATCACGAGAACAGTTGACCGTTATGGAGAACTTGTAGAAACGCAAGGAGCTTATGACCCAATTAGAAATATTAAAAACTTTGAAAAGGCTGGTGTCCTTGACACATTTAAAGGACCAAAAGACTTATTCATTGACCAAGATGATTATTACTATATCGCTGATACTGGTAATAAGAGAGTTGTAATTTTAGATAAAGATTGGACTTACATTACCGAATTTGGTTCTGACATATTGATTAAACCAAATGGACTATTCGTAAGAGAAGAATACATTTACGTTACCGATTTTGGTAGTGATTTAGATAAAGAATCTGGAAAAGTTGTCGTTTATAAATTCGATAAAAATAATGGTACTGTCACTCTAGATAAGACATTTGGACGTCCAGAAGGAAAATTAATGGAAGTTGATGATTTCTTATATCGTCCAATGAAGATCGCCGTTGATTCTAATCATACAATGTATATCGTTAGTCATGGTTCCAGCAATGGTATATTATTAGTTAATAGTGAAAATCGTTTCTTGAATTTCTTTGCGCCAAACTCTTCAACGGGTACTTTCTTAGATTTAATGCGAACTTATTTCTATGGCGAAAACTCGAAAGTAATCTTAACAAAGAGAATTGCGCCGGCCCCAGAAAACGTAATGTTAGATGATTCAGGTTATATTTATACAGTCACAAAGACAATCGTTCAAAACAACTTAGGTGACACAATCAAAAAAGTAAACATTGGTGGTTTAAACTTCTATAGTGATGAAATGATTGCCTCAAGTGATTTTGTGGACTCATGGAGTGGTGCTCATAAAACTGTTTACGCCGTAACTGGTGGTGGATGGATTTATGAATATGATATCGAAGGTAATTTATTATTCATCTTCGCTGGAAAGAAGACTAATGATGAACAGTTAGGTTTATTCTCTAGTGCTTCAGCGATTGCGGTGAATAGTAAAGATGAACTATATGTAATGGATGATACGGCAAGCTCAATTCAAGTTTTCCGTAAGACAGAATTTACTAAGAATGTTCATAATGCCTTGGAACTATACATGAGTGGTCGTTATGAAGAATCAAAAGACCTTTGGGAAGAAGTACTTCGTTACAATTCGATGTTTGACCTTGCCCACAAAGGAATCGGAATGGCCTACTATCTTGAAAGAGATTACAATAGTGCCATGGAGAAATTCCAAATTGCGAACGCTAAAGAAGAATATTCCGAAGCCTTCTGGGAAGCAAGAAACATCTGGATAATGAATAACATCACGACTGTTGCCATCATAGTGGTTAGTTTAGGTGTAGCTTTAATCGTTGTGGCGAAGACTAATAAGAAATATCATTATTTAACTCCGGTATTTAAACCAGTAAAAGATTTCTGTGAGAAACCAAAAGTTAAAAGTATTCTTGTAATGTTTAAATATATTCGCCATCCAATGGATGCCGTATATTATGTTCGTTATGATAAAAAGATTAAGATATATAATGCCTTTATTGTTTTAGCGTTAATCTTAGGAATCTATTTATTATCCCTCGTTTTTACTGGTTTCTTATTTACTGATGTTGTTTTAGAAAAAACAATTCTTCTAAAAGAACTTACTAAAGTTGTTTTACCAATTGTTTTATTCATCGTTAGTAATTATTTAATCTCATCATTAATGAGTGGTGAAGGATCATTCAAATCAATTACGATTAATACAATGGGTTCATTAATGCCAATTGTAATAATGATGCCTTGGATTATCTTAGTATCTAATGCTTTAACATTAAATGAAGGATTTATTTATTACTTCCCATTAGTAGTAATGTTCATCTGGACATTTATCTTACTATTTGTGGTAATTAAAGAAACTCATAATTATTCAGTTAAGAAAACAATTGTGAACTTCTTGTTAACATTAATCATGATGTTCGTATTAGTAATTGTGATTATTCTGTTATATCTAGTATTCGCACAATTGTTTGGATTTATTGAGGATATGTTTAAGGAGGTGATTTTCCGTGGTTAAAATCATTAAGAAAATAAACTTATCCGTGGTTATCATCTTGCTTAGTCTATTTGTATTTAGTCCAAAAGTGTTTGTTTCCGCTGGTGAAAGCAAGAACACTAATTTAAAGATATCATATGATTTAGATCCAACAAGTAATTTCTTTACTCAAAAAGAAGATACAAGGACGATTGAAATCATCGATAATCATGATAAATTACTAATTGATGGCTACATACAAGTAACCGAAAATGAAGACGCAATTCTTTATTTCAAGAAGAAAACTTGTGGTATTGCGGTATTTGATAAGGTGAATAAGTATACATGGTATAGTACTTATGGCAACATCGACCCTTCATCAACTGATGAAGTTAAAGCAAAGATTGAATCTGGTGTTATCGTTGAGTATTATAATGTAGATACAAAAGGTACCATTAAATCGGCAGAACTTAGTTACACCGGAAAAGATACTTTAGCTGGAACGGGTACAAATGGTTCATGTGAATACAACATTGTCTCTAATGGTATTGATATCGATGTTAAGTTTAAATCTTATGGATTAAGTCTTAAAATCGAAGTGCGACTTGAAGGTAAGAAAGTAAGCGTAAATGTCCCTAGTGATTCTGTCAAAGAAGAAGTCATCATTAAGAAGATTGGAACTAGAGAGACAGTACGAGATTTCAAATTTAGAAGTATTACTTTATTCCCATATTTTGGTTCGGAAAATTATGAGATAAATGGTTATAGTTTCATCCCTGATGGTAGTGGAGCCTTAATCCGTTATACGGATAATGTGACATCAACTGCTTACATCAAGAAACTATATGGTAATGATTATAGCTTTAGTGAATATTCATCGAATGATTATATCGTTGATAATGGTTCATTAAATCTACCAATCTATGGTGTTAACCATGGTTATAATCAAGCTGCTTTCTTGTGTGAAGCAACTAGTGGACTGGGAAGTATTGAATTACATTCTTATCCATATTCATATAGTTTAATTCCAGTTAACACAACATTCTTTAAGTATATTGCGCGTGATCGTTTCAACGTAAAGATGTCGCAAAATACAATGAATCTTTTAAATGATGAACCATATAAGACCGACTATAGTTTCTCATATACACTTCTTCGTGGGGAAAATGCGAACTATGTAGGTATGGCTGAGACATACCGTGAAAGCTTAGGTTTAGAAGATAATAATCGCAACATTAGCGATATTCCACTTCGCCTTGAGTTATTAGGTATTGATTATAAACCAGGTCTATTCGGTAAGAATTATGTTAAGATGACTCGCTATAGTGATGCTTTAGACATCATTAAGGATTTAGAAAGTGAAGATGTTAAGAACTTCAGTTTGACATATCTAGGATGGAACCGTGGTGGTTATTTCACTAACAATGCGACAACTGCCCGTACGGCTCTCCTCTTAGGTGGAAAGAGAAAACTCACAACTCTTCAAGATTACCTAAATGAGAAAGGTTATGCGATTGATTATACGATTAATCCAGTTATCGCTACTGGTATTGGCGATTCCATCGTTAAGAAAGTTGGTCTATCACCATTTGAAGTAACTTTGAAATCATCTTTAGAACAAACTGGTTATTACTTATTACCAACAGCGATATCGGAAGTTATCACTGACCGCGATAATCGCTACAAGAATTTAGGAATAGATAGTCTAAAGATTGATAATCTTAACGTAGCTTATTCTTATCGTTATAAGTCCGAAGCAACATATCGAAGTGATATGATTAAACAAATGGTTGAAGAAATGAAGAGCTTATCTGGCTACAACATTTCAACTGAAAAGCCTAATAGTTATTTACTACCATATGTTGATAACTATTATGAAGCTTATTATGAATCAAATAAATTCATTTATGAAACTGACTCAGTTCCATTCATGTCAATTCTTCTTGGCGGTAGTATTACCCAATATATGCCTAACATTAATTATGTTAGTGATTATGAATTAGCGGTATTACGAATGATTGAATATAATTTATATCCATCATTCCTAATCACTAAAGAAGAAGCATATGATCTTCGTTACACTAATTTTGAATATTTGAATTCTACTCAATATTCACTTTGGAAGGATCTAATGGTCGCAATTTATGAAGAAACAAATAATGCGTTAAGAGATGTTGCGAACGCAAGACTTGTGGATCATAAGTGTATTGACACTGGTATTAGTAAATGTGTTTATAGTAATGGAGTAATAATTTATATTAATTACAATAAAGATGCAAAGATAATTGATGGAATTAGCTTAGCTCCTTATAGCTATCATGTGAAAGGAGGTAACTAATGACAAAGATTAAAACATTTTTCAAAAGCCTTTGGCAAAAGATCAGTGATTTTATGCGTTGCAAAGTCTTTTATGGAATTGAAATTGGCTTAAAGTTTATTGGTAAGTATACTGGTATCAGTTGGCTATTAAGACAATATCAAAAGAAAGTTTCCAACAAGACAAAAAAAGCAATTGCTGGATATCTATTCATTGCCTTATGGCTCATTGGTTTAGCTCTTTTTGCTGTCCGTCCAGTCGTTGAATCGATTAGAATGGCTCTAGCAACATCCGCAAGTGATATTATCGATATTGAAACTAACCGTTCAGTATTCAAGATTAGTGGATTTGGCTTGGCCCAATTCAAACAAATCTTTAGTGAAAACCCAGAACATGTGGAAGCGATAATCTCAACTTTAGTGGATGTGGCTGTTGTTGTACCTCTAGTATTAATATTCTCATTATTACTAGCGTTATTACTTCATCGTAAATTAAAAGGAATTAAGATATTCCGAATGATTTTCTTCATTCCGGTTATCTTACTTTCCGGTAATCTTTTAGGATATTTTAGTACTTATGATTTACTAACAGTTTCTACTCTTCAGAATTCGGAACTACAAGGTACATTAGCCTTCTATCTTCCAGAAGAAGTTGTTGAAATAATCATTAATGTCTTTAGTAAAATCATTTTGATTTTGTGGTTTAGTGGTGTTCAGACATTAATCTTCTTAGCTGGTCTGCAAAAAGATAATAAATCAATTTATGAAGCGGCAGCGATTGATGGCGCTAATAAGTGGGAGATGTTCTGGAAAATTACTTTCCCAACATTAATGCCACTAATTACAATTAACATCATTTATACAACAGTAATTTATTCTAATACGGGAAATGATCTAACAAGAATCATTTCTTCGACAATCACTCAACTTGGATATGGTCGAGATTATGCATCCGCATTATCATGGATCCTATTTGGTATTGAGATAATTGTAATTGCTGTGTATGTATTGATATTTAAATTGGCGAATAGGAGGGATAGATGATAATGGAAAAACAAGCAAAAAAGAAGTCTTTCAAGAAGTTCATGCTTGGTAACCGTGGCGAAAGTGGATTCGTTGGTAAATTCTTTATGTATCTGCTTTTGATTGGTATCAGCTTCATCTTCCTATACCCAATTTTCAAGATGTTGTCAAAGAGTCTAATGGGCCTTGAGGATTTAATGGACCCAACAGTTGTTTGGATTCCAACGCGAATCGTTGGAAAGAATTATGAAAAAGCCATTGAACTGTTAAACTTCTGGCAGTCATTTGGTGATTCGTTAAAGGTAGGAATTCTGCCAACATTATGTGCAGTAATCTCCTCATCCTTGATTGGTTATGGATTTGCCCATTTCAATTTTCCACTTAAGAAAATGTGGATGGCAATTTTAATTGGTATTTTCTTGTTGCCAACGATCCTAATGAGTATTCCAACTTATGTAATATTCAATAAATTAGGATTTTTAGGAAGTCTAAAGTCGTATATTTATCCGGCTTTAACAGGATTTGGATTGCGTCAAAGCGTATTCATCTTAATCTTCTATCAATTCTTCAAAGTAATTCCTAAGGAGTTAAGTGAATCTGCTGAGATGGACGGGGCTAGTGAACTTGGCATATTCTTTAGAATTGCGGTTCCGATGTCAATTCCAGCGTTTATAATTTGTATGTTATATTCGTTTGTATGGTATTGGAATGAGACAATACTCGCTACAACTTATTTCAAAGGAAGTCTTACAACATTACAAATGGCGTTAAGCAACTTTGAATCTAATTATGCGAGTAGGTATCCAGCCGGATCCATTGGAATTGGAGCCGCCGCTGAATCTTTTAATCCAGGTGTTTTGTTTGCGGGAACTATTTTAACAATACTTCCGCTAATATTGTTATACGCATTTACTCAAAAATGGTTTGTGGAAAGTGCCGATCGTTCAGGAATCGCGGGAGATTAATTCTGATTAATTCATAAATAAGGAGGAAAGAAAGAATTTATGAAATTAAAAAAATTATTTTTGTCATTCTTATTCCTATTTCTAGTTATTGGCTTATTTGCCTGTGGTAGTATTTCTGTTACCCTTAAAGGTGAAAGCTCACTAGAAGTTGGAAAGACTATTACGTTGACTGCTGAGTCAACTGCTAAGAATGTTTCATTTGAATGGTCATCAAGCAATAACGCAGTCGCAACTGTTAATAATGGTAAAGTTACTGGTATTTCAGCTGGTAATGTAATCATTTCAGTTAAAGCTGTTAGTGGTTCAAAAGAAGCAGATGCTTCAATCACAATCACCGTTACTGCGGGAACACCTGCATCTGATAATAAACCAGTTATTAGAGGTGTTTCTGATAAGACTATTGAAAAGGGATCTCAATTCGTTCCTCTAGCAGGAGTTACTGCATGGGATGAAGAAGATGGTGATTTAACAAGTAAAATTCAGTACTCAGGAAATGTTAGAACTGGTGCTGTTGGTGTGTATGATGTAAAATACACAGTTATTGATAAGGATGGAAACGTTACGGAAGTAACTGCAAAAGTTACAGTTGTATTCAACGATAAAGATGCTCCATTATTAACTGGTACACAAAATAAAGCAATCGTTGTTGGTGATACTGATTTCAATTTGCTTGATGGCGTTGCAGCTAACGATACTATTGATGGTGACATCACTCATAAAATCGTTGTTACAGGAACTGTTGACCCTTGGAAACTTGGTGAATATACAGTTGAATATTCAGTAAAAGACACTGCTGAGAATGAAGCTAAAGCTACAAGAAAGATTACTGTAGGTTTAGGTGAATTCCAATTTGCTGCTTTAGAAGATAAAGAATTCGAAAAAGTAGAAAATGATTATAAGTTTGCGGTTGCTTTAGAAGAAATTAACAGTCAACTTGCATCTTATGCTCTTGCAAAATTAACTTTCAAAGTTAACGCTGCCGCAGCTTGTGAATTAGTTCCTTCTATTACTAATGGTACTGCTCAAGCTAAGGTTGCTTTAGCTGCTGGAGATAATGATATTACTATCTATTTCCGTGTTAATAGCAAAATCGAAGCTGGTGACGTTAAACTTGCTGCTCCAGCTGATGCTACTTTAACATTCACAGAAGTTAAATTCGCATTTGGTGAAGCTAAAGATACTACTGCTCCAACTATCAATGTTCCTGATGGCGAAACAATCGTTCTTCCTGGTACATTAACTGATGTTGCGGCATTAAAGAGCTTCGTATTAAATGGTGTTTCTGCTCAAGATAATATCGATGGTATTATGACAGCTAAGTTAGATGTTGACTTCACTGGTATTGAAATTGGTAACTGCTTCGAAGAAAAAGAAGTAACAATCTTCGTTGTTGACTCAAGTCAAAACCGTACTGAAGTTAAGAGAACTGTTCAATTTGTTAACGTATATGATACTAAACTAATTGATGAACCTGAGTTCAACAATATGCCTGCATTATATGATCCTGAAACTCATATTGGTTGGGGATTAAATGGTGGTGGTGGACAACCAGAAATCAAAGTTGAAAATGGTGTTTTAATTCATCATAATACAACTAACGACAATCCTGGTTGGGACTCTGCTTCATCTCCATTCTTCCGTACAACTACTGAATACTTAACTCCATATAACTGGTATATGTTAAAGTTTGATGTTAAGGCAGAAGTTGCTCGTAAGATGACAGTTCGTATTGGTCTAGAAACTACTGAAGCCTTAGGTTGGATTGAAAACTTTAGTGGTGGTAATAACACTCCATTCAATCTAACTACTGAATGGCAAACATGTTATGTAGTATTCTATGTACATGCAGCTAAGAGTCAAGGCAATATGGATGTTGCTAAGATCGAACTTAAGATTGGTACTTTCACTTGGGGTGGAGAAGAACAAGGTAATACAGTATACTTTGATAACTGTCAAATCTATCTATTAACAAATGAAAATACTGCTCCTAAATTAACTATCAACACTGATTTACCAACTACATTTGGTAAAGGTGCAACTAAACCTGATCTAACTAAATACGTTCTTGCTCACGATTTAGAAGATGCAGCTGATATCGAAATCACTGCTGCTGACATCACTGAATCAATTGATATGAGCAAAGCTGGTACTTATGATGTAGTTTATAAAGTAAAAGATAGTGAAGGAAAAGAAGCTACTATTACTCTAACAATTAAAGTATTAGAACAAGCTGATACAACTGCTCCAGTTATCGCTGAAGCTGCTGGTATTTCTAAAGAGTATGATCAATTTGGTGATGCTCCAGATTTAACTACATTAGTTACTGCTACTGATGATGTTGATGGTGCTATTACTATCACAAAAGCAATGATCACAACTGATGCTGATATCGATGTTGCTGGAAGCTATGAAGTTAAATATACTGTTAAAGACTCAAGTGGTAATGCTGCTGAATTCACTTTAACATTAACTGTTAAAGATAAAGAAGCTCCAAAAGTAGTTGGTAAAGATACTTTCAGAACTACAGTTGGAACTCCTATTACTGCTGAACAAATTATCGCTAAATATGTTGCTAATGACAATGTAGATGGAATTATTGCTTTAACTGCTGATGCTGTTAAAGACTTAGATAAAGTTGATTTTGACACTGTTGGTGAATATGTTGTTAAAGTTGAAGTTAGTGATGCAGCTGGAAACAAGACTGTATTTGAATTAAAAGTTCTTGTTAAAGAAGCTGGTGAAGAAACTCTAATTGAAAGACATGACTTCTTAGCTGATGCTTTAGTTGGTGAAAAAGCTGATGCTGAAGTTGCTGAAGGCGTTCTTACAATTAATCCAACTGATATTGGAACATGGGCTTCTTATTCTAAGATTAAGATGACTGGTTTCGAAGTTGATAACAATGGTGTTTATGAATTACATGTTAAAGGTCATGTTGATGAAACACGTAAGATTCAATTCAATATTGGTATTGGTCTATGGGATGATCCATGGATGGATAAATTCACTTTAGCTGAAGAAAATAGTAACATTCTATTAATGACAACTGAAGATGAAGAATTTGTAATTAGATTCACTGCTGATAAAGCTAACCGTGAAGGCGGACCTACAATTGAATTCTGCTTTGGTGCTGTTGGTTCTGATGGCGATAAAGCTGGAAATAAGATTTATATCAGTGAACTTAAGTTATTTGAAGTTGACCAAGATCCAGAAGGTGGAGAAGATCCTGAATTCCCTAATGTTGTATTAGATGACTTCGAAGGATATGCTGATACTGCTGCTCTTGCTGTAAATTGGAAGAAACGTTATGATAGTACTAACTATGACACTGGTTTCGAACTATTTGAACAAGATGGAAATAAATCAGTTAAGTTTGAATTCGCTGCTGATAAGAAATATCTACTAAGATATGTTGGTGAATCATTCCCTGAATTAACTGATGAATACAAATACATTAGATTTAATGCTGTATTAGCAAGTGAAGAAACAGAAGTTGAATTATGGTGCTACTGGAATGGTGGACAAATGGTTTACCAATTCAAACCAGCTGACATCAAGTGTTCTAAAGATGGATTCTATTATGTTCCAATTTCTAAATGGGGTAAGAAGGCAAGCGATGTAAATGGCTTTGCAATTGGTTTCAATTATAAAGCAGGAGAAGTTGCTTACTTCGATAACATTCAATTCACAGTTTCTAAACCTGATACTGAAGCTCCAGTAATCACTGCAACTGATACTGTAAAGAATTATGTTGCTGCTGGTCTTAAATTCTCTGCAGGTACAAATCTAACTCAAGCATTCACTCTATTACGTACTGGCATTACTGCTAAAGACAATGTTGATGGCGATATTGCTATTACTGATGATATGATTAATCTTGGTGGATTAAATCTTGAAAATCCATATGCTGGTAAATTCGTTATTACTTTCAATGTAGCTGACGAAGCAGGTAACGCTGCTAAATATGAAATCCCTCTAACAATCGAAGGTGCAGATGGTCTTGTTACTGATCTATTACCTCGTGATTTAGTTGGTGAAAAAGCTACAGTTGAAAAGAATGAAGGCGTTGCTGAAATCAATCCAACTAGTATTGGAGAATGGGCATCTTATTCTAAGATTAAATTAACTAACTTAGGATTAGAAGAAGGTAAGACTTATGAATTAAGA
>JAEEGL012313500.1_pt1 | contig 10862 bp, 7 predicted proteins | sample 9134231 | NCBI WGS metagenome assembly JAEEGL01 (sample SAMN16246548, study PRJNA631951) | gut metagenome | biome: gut microbiome; feature: rumen; material: fiber-attached | host: Bos | place: Iran: Karaj | collected 2018-10
ATGCATGGTCTTAAGCTTGCAGGCGTAGACATCAACAGAAAGATGCTTGCTGAGCTTGCAGTTAACGATCCAGACGGATTCAAGACACTTGCAGAGCTTGCAAAAGAGAAGATCGCTTAATAGATTTATCTTAAATATAAAAAGTTTCCGGAATGATACTTATTCTGGAAACTTTTATTGTATTAATAGTTTTTATAGGATAAAATGTAGGAGTATCGAGGATTTGATACTCCTTTTTTCATAACGATACAAAAATCCGATTTAGATATTTGGATAAAAATGATTTAGTGCATGGAGGTACTTATATGTCAGTTTTAGATAATTTACAGCCTGGAGTAGTATTCCATTTTTTTGAAGAACTTTGCAATATTCCACACGGTTCAGGTAATCTTCAGAAGATAAGCGACTATCTTGTTTCTTTTGCCAAGGAGAGAGGCTATGAGGTAGAGCAGGATAAGGAGCTCAACGTTATCATCAAGGCTCCGGGAACAGCAGGATATGAGGACAAAGAGCCGGTTATCCTTCAGGGACATATGGATATGGTTGCAGTTAAGGAAGATAGCTGCGACATCGATATGAAGACAGATGGTCTTAGAGTAACAACAGATGGTGAGTATGTTTGGGCTGAGGGAACAAGCCTTGGCGGTGATGATGGTATCGCGGTAGCTTACTGCCTTGCAATTCTTGATTCCAAGGATATTCCTCATCCACCACTTGAGGTAGTTATCACAACTAATGAAGAAACTGGTATGTTCGGAGCTGCAGCAATTGATCTTTCCGGCCTCAAGGGTAAGAGAATGATCAATATTGATAATGAAGAGGAAGGCGTATTCATTACCAGCTGTGCAGGAGGAGCAAGAGTTTATTCAAAGCTCTCTATGGAACAGGAAAATGCTGATGGCACTAAGTGCACAGTAGCTGTATCAGGCCTTTTGGGCGGACATTCAGGTGAGATGATAAAGTGCGGCAGAGGAAATGCCAACCACATCGCCGGAAGAATTCTGTATAGATTGTCCAAAGAGATGAGTGTTAAGCTTATCAGCATTGACGGTGGTGTTGCAGACAATGCAATTCCTTCAAATGCTACGCTTAGATTTGTAGTTGATAATGGGGATGTCGATAAGGCACAGACTATTGTAAAGGCTGTTCTTGAGGAAGTTAAGGGCGAGCTTGAAGCCAAAGATGAAGGAGTAGATATTTCTTTTGCCACAGAGGGAGCTTCTAAAGTTCTGGCATTTAACTGCAAGGATACTGAGAGAGTAGCTAAGATGATCACAATCATGCCTGATGGAGTTCAGGCTATGAGCGCTATGGTAGCAGGTCTTGTTGAGACTTCACTTAACCTTGGTATTGCTAAGACTGAAGGAAAGGTTGTTACACTTGAACAGTCAGTTCGTAGCAGCGTTGAATCTTCCAAGAAGGTTCTGATCGACAAACTTCTTACAATTGGCGAGATGTTCGGAGCAGAGGTTACAGTAAGCGGTGAGTATCCAGGATGGAAATTCAGACAGCATTCAGGACTTCGTGACCATATGGTAAGAGTATATCAGGATATGTATGGCAAGGCTCCACAGCTTCAGGCTATTCATGCCGGCCTTGAGTGCGGAATTCTCAGCGAGAAGATTGATGATCTTGACTGTATTTCAATCGGACCTGATATGAAGGATATCCACTCAACAGGCGAGAAGCTTTCAGTTAAGTCAACAGCCAATGTATGGGCATATCTTGTTGAAGTATTAAAGCAGTTCTGATAAAGAGTGGGAAAAGAGTTATTTTGATGTGATGGGGTTAACATTTTAAGGAGGGCTACATGGAAGAGACAAGACAACAGATCATGGATGCGGTTATTGACCAGTTCAATGAGAAGGGTATGAAGTTCACTATGGATGATATTTCCAGGGAACTTCACATCAGTAAGAAAACTATTTACAAAGAGTTTGATGATAAGGATGAACTGTTTTTTGCAACAGTTGATTACGGCTTTTCTGCCATCAAGAAGAAAGAGGCAGAAATCATAGCGGATGAATCACTGAATCTTGTAGATAAGATTTCAAGGCTGATCGTGTGCCTTCCTGACAATTACAAGAATATTGATTTTAGAAGAGTTTATCAGCTCAAAGACAAATATCCCAAGGTTTACATGAAGGTTGCCGAAAGGGTTGAGAGTGACTGGGGTGAAACTGAAAAGCTCCTTAATCAGGCTATGGATCAGGGACTTATAAAAAGAGTTCCTATTCAGCTCATCAAGCTTATGGTTGAGGGAGCTATCGAGAAGTTCTTAAGTTCAGAGGAATTGTCTCATACAGAATTTAGCTACGAAGAGTCACTGAACGTGATGATAGATGTCATCATGAACGGAATTAAGGCTTGAGTTACAAAAGATAGCTATTATGTATTATAGCTATTATGTATTAATGTAATTGCCTGAGCCATAAGATTTTTTTATGGGAATAGATATAACAGATATAGTTTTGGAGGGTAACGAATTGATTTACGCAGATGGAAACATCTTTTTGCTGCAGACAGCACATACATCTTACTTGTTCAGGAGGACTGCGTCAGGGCATCTTGAGCATATTCATTATGGAAAAAGCATTATATCTGCTGATAAGTATCAGAAGGCTGTAGAGGCAGGCGACCTTGAACAGGCCTTTAAGGATGGCAAGAATGGTCTTATGAGTATTGCTGATGCAATTGGACCTAAGCACTACCATGGCGGCGGAAATATGAATGTATATTCCGATGACCACAAGGATACTTTCCTGGAGATGCTGGGCCTTGAAATGTCATCTTTTGGCAAGGGAGATATTAGAGAGCCGTTTGTAGAGCTCACTTATGCTGATGGCAATACTACAGTTGATTTCCAGTATTACAGCATGAAGGTCACAGATGGCAAGAAGGCGCTTAGGACGCTTCCGTCATCCTATGATGACACGGATGTTTCCGGTGATAACGGAGCCGCCAAAAAGGATAAGACTCAGCAGCTTATTATCGTTCTCAAGGATCCCGGATATGGGACAAGCCTTGAAATGATCTATTCTGTATTTCCTGACAGTGATGTTATTACCAGAAGCGCAGTGCTTCATAATGACAGCGATAAGGAGGTTAGGATTGAGAGGCTTCTCAGTACTCAGATTGACTTTGATACTCCTGCACTTAAATTCACCTCTTTCCACGGCAGGTGGGCTGATGAAATGGGAATTCATACAAGTCTGTGCACCGGTGGCAAGGTAGTGTGTGAAGAGCTTGCGGCAGGCGAGTCAGGTTCAAGGTCTAACCCGCTTGTTATCGTGAGTGAACCTGATGCAGATGAGGAGCACGGCGGATGTATAGGATTTAATCTTGTATACAGTGGCAATCACTATGAAGCTCTTTCTTCTAATGCCAAGAATATGAGCAGATTCGTATGTGGTATTCAACCGGTAGGCTTTAACTGGCTTCTTGCACCGGGAGAGGCCTTTGAGGCTCCTGAAGTTGTTATGGCTTATTCTGACAAGGGCTTTAACGGCATGAGTCTTAGAATGCAGGATTTTGTGAGACGCCATATTGTAAGAGGCTCCTGGAGAGACAAGGAAAGACCTATCCTTATCAACAGCTGGGAGGCGTCATACTTTAACATTACACAGAATTCTCTTTTATCCCTTGCAAAAGAGGCAAAGAAGTGCGGTATTGAGCTCTTTGTAATGGATGATGGCTGGTTTGGCAAGCGTAATGATGATACTTCATCACTTGGCGACTGGTATGAGAATAAGAAAAAGCTTCCGGGTGGGATCAAGGAGCTTGCTGATAGAATAAATGAGCTTGGTCTCATGTTTGGTATATGGGTTGAGCCTGAGATGGTCAATGAGGATAGTGATTTGTACAGGGCGCACCCTGACTGGGCTGTAGCTGTTCCGGGAAAACCACATTCCAAAGGCCGTAATCAGATGAACCTTGATCTGTCCAGGACAGAAGTTCAGGACTATGTCATTGACGCCATGAAGAAGGTCTTTTCCGCAGGCAATGTGTCCTATGTCAAATGGGATATGAACAGAATCTTCTCAGACAGATTCTCAACAAGTCTTCCTGCTGACAGACAGGGCGAGTTCCAGCATAGATATTATATTGGCTTGTACCGTATTATGAAGGAGCTGACGATAAGCTTTCCTGAGATATTGTTTGAGGGATGCTCTGCAGGCGGCAACAGATTTGACCTTGGTATTCTGTGCTATTTCCCACAGATATGGGGGAGCGATGATACTGATGCTTTCTGCAGACTTGATATTCAGAGAGGCTATAGCTATGGATATCCTGCAAACACAATTGGCGCGCATGTTTCAGCATGCCCTAACCATCAGACTCTTAACACAGTGCCTCTTGAGACAAGATTTGAGATAGCTTGTCCTGGATGCTTTGGTTATGAGCTTAACCTGTGCGAAATGTCAGAATCAGATAAGAAGATTGTTACCTCTCAGGTTGAGTTCTACAAGAAGTGGAGAGAAGTATTCCAGTTTGGTGACTATTACAGACTTCCAGACTATGGATACATGATCGTTACGAGGGACCAGAAGAAGGCTGTAGGCTTTGTTGTTGAAAAGGGCAGCAGACCTAATAATGACTACCGCAAACTTAAGTGTGTCGGCCTTGATGACGATAAGCTTTATAATATCGTAAACCGCGTGGTTCCGCTTAATCTCAAGGATTTTGGAAGCCTTGTCAATGCTATAGCACCTGTTCATGTTAAACAGGATGGAATCATCCACAATATTATGGATAAGGTTGTTCATATGAACGGCGAGGAACAGAAAGCAGTAGCAACAGGAGCTGCGCTCAACAGCCATGGCTTTGCTCTTAATGCAAACTTTGCAGGAACCGGATATAATCAGGATACTCGTATCATGAGAACCGGTGACTCAAGGTTATATACATTTGAAGAAGTTGCTGAATAATAATGTCTTGCATTAATGCTTTCTTGAGAGTAGAATACATTTTGTGCAATCTAATAATTGCAATTTTTGTAAGCTACTGTTTGTACTTTGATGTTTTGAGGTATGACCATGGGATTTTTGAAAGATTTATTCTTTGGTAATGATACAGAAAGTGAGGAATCGAACATGAGTGAAGAACTTAAGAATGAGGGAGCTCTCATTACTACAGATATGTTAGTAGGAGATATTATCAGTAAGCATCCGCTTGCATCTCAGTTTCTGATGGAGTGTGGTATGGGATGCATCCATTGCCCTGCTTCTCAGATGGAGTCTCTTGCTGAGGCATGCGCTGTTCATGGAATTGATGGCGATGAGATCGTAGATGCTCTTAATGACTACCTTCTTGAGCATAATGCTTAATTTGATATAACCTTCTTTAAGAATTAAAAAAGGATCTGATGATTGAAAAGAGGTTCTCGTGAACATAGACCATTGGTTCATCTCCGGGAAACATGAAGATCATCCGGTAGATATAGACTAGAAGAGTTATAACACCGGTAAATAGAAGGGGGTAATAGAGCCCTTTAAGGCTCTTTCCTTTAACATATCTGATCCAAAAAGCTGCCAGCAGAACTGCAAGCCACAGTGGATAAACAGGATTGTAATGAAATGCCTTAACAGGATGCAGTGTAACAAAAGCCCAAAAGGCCCTTGTGATGCCGCATCCCGGGCATGGATATCCGCAGATTAGGACAACAGGGCAGAAACGGTGGAACAAGAGATTAAGTATTCCCCACAGAACTGCTACTATGATGATAAATGCCGCGTTTTTGCGCAGATCTTTAATTATTCTACTTGTAATAATGTTAAGTGTTTCTCTCAAAATCTTTATTACTCTTTCAAGTTATTATTATCATTATTATTCTTGAAGCATTCTTAAGTGAACTTGCCTAGTCACAGATGCTCTCTGATGCGCTCCTCAGTGTGTTTTACTTCTTCCCAGAATTCTCTTGCAGATAACCTGATAGCACCGCTACTCATGACGATGACCTGTTCGATTGCATCGGAAGTAGCCACGGTTACGCGATATTTTTTGCCGATTTCATGAGCTGCCTTTTCTATGTACTGATCTGCAGTTTCTGCTTCCTTGGTGTAGATGACAGTGAGCCCTGAGTGATCCTCCATGTGCTCCGAGCCGCCGCGAACTTTGTAGGCATCAAAGACCAGGATGACCTGTTCTCTGCGATAGCCCTGGAAATTCACAAGTTTATCTATCAGTGCATCTCTTGCAGCCTTTAAGTCAGTAGCAGCAAGGCTTTTGAGGTCGTCACTTGCATAGATTATGTTATAACCATCAACCAGCAGATATTCTTTTTGGCGTTCAGCAATCCGCTGATCCTTTTTGCTGCTTTGCTTCTTGGCAGAAAGTGTAACTTCAGGAGCTTCATCAGGTTCAATAAGACCCTCAGCAATGGCTCTTTGTCTTTCTCTTTCTGCGTCCTGCCTTGCATAGCGTCTTCTGTCTTCCTCGGTTTCCACATATCTTGGCTTTATTGTTCCGTAGGTTCTCTCGAAGATATCTTTTAACTCATTCTCAGCAAAACGAAGGTCACGCTCAATCTCATCAAAAGTCCTGTCATCAGTAGTCTTGCGTGTACTTCTTGCCTGTAGTTTTCTGAGCGCGTCCATATCAATATTGTCTGTAAGGTCAGTTCCTGCAGTGATCCCTTTGTCGGGACTCCATGCGCTCTCAAGGTGCATATGGGATCTGACTTCATCCCAGGGAATAATTGTGCCGGCGCCGTGGGAACAGAACACGGATGAAGCAGGATTAGCCGTATCAAGCTCAGGATAGTAGCCGATAGCTTCCAAAACCTCTTCGGTGTTGTGACATGGAGCATAGCCGCTAAGAGTTGTGGATAAGACGCCTTCTCCGTGAGTGTAGCTCTTGAGTTCCTGGGCGTAGTCGTAGAGGCAGGCCGCCGGAACAGTGCCTGTAACTACGGATTTGCCATTTTCTATTTCTGGAAGACCAACGGTTCCGTTCATCTTCTGGATGTCAGTAAGAACCCTTCCGACGTTTTCCTGAGGAACCTCAATCCGGTAATCGAATATGGGCTCAAGCAGAACCGACTGAGCCTCCATCAGCCCCTGCCTTACGGCTCTGTAGGTGGCCTGCCTGAAATCTCCGCCTTCTGTGTGCTTTTCGTGAGCTCTTCCTGTTAAAAGAGTGATCCTCATATCGGTTATTTCAGAACCTGTGAGCACGCCGACATGCTTTTTTTCCTGCAAGTGAGTTAATATAAGCCTCTGCCAGTTGAGGGACAACTGGTCGGTAGAGCATTTATTGTCAAAAGATATACCGCTTCCGGGCTCTGTCGGCTCAAGAAGCAGATGAACCTCGGCGTAGTGCCTAAGCGGCTCAAAATGGCCTACTCCCTCAACAGGACCTGCGATTGTTTCCTTATAAACAATCTGTCCCTGTTCGAATTTAACATCTATGCCAAATCTCGTAAGAATGAGGTGATGAAGGATCTCTTTTTGCACATCACCCATGACCTGAACCATGATCTCACCTGTTGCTTCATGGAGCGACAACAGTAGCATTGGTTCTTCCTCTTCAAGAGATTTGATCTTCTTGTAAAAAGAGATAGTGTCTACATCATCAGGCAGAATAAGGGCGCAGGATAGGATTGGCTGGATTACTTCGGCAGAAACGCTGCCTTTAAGGGCGCCAAGACCTTCGCCTGCTCTGGTTGAAGATAGACCTGATATTGCAACGATCATTCCTGCAGTGGCTTCTGGGAGTGCTTCAAATTTATCTCCGTTATAAAGCCGGATCTGATCAATCTTTTCGTCCTGAATAGTATCGCGCACCTTAAGAGAGCCGCTTATGATCTTCATGTGAGTCAGGCGATTTCCTTGAGCGTCGCGGCTTATTTTGTAAACGCGGGCGGAAAAATTATCGTTATTATTAAGTGCTGATTCGTGTGTTAATGGATTTCCTTCAGGTGCGGAAGAATCTAGTGAATTGCTTGTGCGCATAGTGCTTTTGGCTGATTGCTGGATGAAATCCATGGAATTGCCTGTACTGCACAGACTTGTCAGGGTGTCCAAAAGCTCTTTTACCCCGTCAAGTTTTAGCGCTGAGCCAAAGATGCAAGGGAAAGTTTTCCTGGATCTGACAAGCTCTTCCACATCTTGGAGCGTAACAACGTAGCCTTCAAGGAACTTCTCGAGAAGCTTATCGTCACAAACAGCAAGCTCTTCCTGAAGCTCAGGAGAAGATAAAGCCGGTAAAGAGCTGCCTTCAAGAACTCCATCAAAATCAACGCAGTGATTTCCAAGAACGTCTTTGAGCTGGGAGAGAACTGCGTTTTTATCAGCGCCCGGCTGATCCATTTTATTGACAAAAATAATTGTGGGAACCTTGTAGTGGTCAAGAAGACGCCACAAGAGCCTTACCTGACTGGTTACACCGTCAGCGGCACTTATGACTAAAATGGCCATATCAAGGACCTGAAGAGTCCTCTCCATCTCGGGAGAGAAGTCAGCGTGACCGGGAGTATCCAGCAGGGTATAAGAGATACCGCCATACTGGAAAACTGCCTGTTTGGAGAATATAGTAATGCCGCGTGATCTCTCAAGCTCATAGCTGTCAAGAAAAGCATCCTTGTGATCTACGCGGCCAAGTTTCCTTATTTTTCCTGAGGTGTATAGAAGAGCCTCGGAAAGTGTTGTTTTACCGGCATCAACGTGTGCCAGAATTCCAATTGTAGTATAATTATTCATTTATTGTTCTAATGGGCTATAGGCAATCTTAACATTGATGTCCTGATTGTAATTGCCAAATCCTTTTCCGAAAATTGTTAGTCCACCGACATTGCTGGCATTTTCAGGAACTTCGAGCTTGAACTTGAGACTACTCTTGGAAGTCAGAGCGAGGTCGTCAATTGTAACATCAGAGATCTTGATCCCGTCAATGAAAGTGCCTTTGTGACCGATTACCAACATCTTGAGCATACCATATTGGTTCCAATTAGGAAACCACCAATCAGGGGTAAAAAAGCCTTTGACATCGCCAAAATCTCCGGGAGAAGTCCAGGAGCCAAGCGGTGTCCCGTTAAGGTAAAAATAAATATCGGAAGGCCATACATTATTAAAGCCCGGAGCTTCTGAACTAAGTTCAGCTGTGATGCAGACTTCATCTATCTGCTGGCCTGCAGGAACAAAGTTGGGGATATCGTATTCAACAAACCCCTTGGTAAACCACAGGATATCAGCATCAAATCTGTCCTGATGAGCGAAATACCTGATGTCATCAACCTCACCAATCACTTTGGAACCGGAAGCAAGACCGCAGGTAGGAGATACGTCATAATCATTGTAGTGACCAACCTTGATCTCTGTGTTATAGACGTTGGTAGTGACAGGTGCATCCTGAATATCAATCAGTATTTTGTCCAGATCAACGGAGCAGAATTTCTGATTGCCATGTCCTGAGCCCTCTGCAGAGACAGTTACAATTCCACATTCCTCGAGCTTGCGGATGTGACTTGTCAGAGCACCGTTAGTTATCTTGAGCTTTTTGGCAAGTTCGTTCATATTCATTCCGCTCTCTTTTAGCAGAATATTGATGATCTCAATTCTGATATCTGATCCGAGCGCTTTGAACAGTTCAAGTCCTTCGTTTAGATTGTTAATGTGTATCATAAGGGTACCCCGTCAACTACTGTTGTAAATGATGTTTATGATGTAGGTGTCAAAAGTTAGTTTTGACATCCTGTGATATACGAATTGCTCCAAGATCAAACCATTTTTGCAATTCTATATGTTTATATAATTATAAAATATTTCAAATTTTATTATAAGAGCCATACTTATTTTGTGCAACTCCTGCCTGAATAGTAACCGTGGCCTTGCATATAGCAAAACCATAATAAAACCATGATCAAAAAAGAGAAGAACCCAACTTCTTCAAGTTTACTTGAAAGATTGAGTTCTTCTCTTTTTAATATGCACGCTTATGCGAGACAATATGTAATGACCTCACTTTTGTAGCTGTGTCATTTTTATTTAGTAGATTTGCTGTCCGTCACGCAAGTTTTGCTAATTTTATTACTTGGAGAGCTTGCTCTCTCTGTAGATGATATCTGATCTTGCTGGTCCGTTGCTGACCATTGTGATAGGATATCCAATCTGTTCCTCGATGAATTCGATATAGTTACGGCACTTCTCAGGAAGATCTTCATACTTCTTGATGCCGCGAATCTCGCATTTCCATCCTGGAAGAGTCTTGTAAACAGGCTTAGCCTTGTCGAGAAGGTGAGTAACAGGGAATTCTGTTGTAACTTCTCCGTCGATGTCGTAGCCTACGCAAACAGGAATCTCATCAAGATAGCCCAGAACATCGAGAACTGTGAAAGCAACATCTGTTGTGCCCTGAAGTCTGCAGCCATACTTACTTGCTACGCAGTCATACCAACCAACACGTCTTGGTCTTCCTGTAGTTGCGCCATACTCACCACCGTCGCCACCACGTCTTCTGAGTTCCTCAGCCTCATCTCCGAAGAGCTCTGAGACAAATGCGCCTGCACCAACAGCGGAAGAGTAAGCCTTGGATACAGTAACAACCTGCTTGATCTCGTAAGGAGGAATACCTGCACCGATCGCACCATAAGCTGCAAGTGGTGAAGAAGAAGTAACCATAGGATAAATACCGTGGTCAGGATCCTTCATTGTTCCAAGCTGACCCTCGAGGAGGATAGTCTTACCTTCCTTGATAGCCTTATCGAGATAAAGAGCTACATTACCGATGTAAGGTTTAACCTGCTCTCTCCATTCAACGATCTGGTTGAAAAGAGCTTCCTGATCGATAGGATCTGAGAGATAGAGATTAACAAGTAGAACGTCCTTGATCTCAGCAACTCGTGCAATTTTCTCCTTGATAGCTGC
>JAEEGL012595334.1_pt1 | contig 10862 bp, 4 predicted proteins | sample 9134231 | NCBI WGS metagenome assembly JAEEGL01 (sample SAMN16246548, study PRJNA631951) | gut metagenome | biome: gut microbiome; feature: rumen; material: fiber-attached | host: Bos | place: Iran: Karaj | collected 2018-10
AGAAACAGGAGAATTTGTAAAAACAGGAGAACATCAAGAACCATCAGAAGAAGAAATACAACCATATAGAGATCAATTAGAAAAATATAAACAAATAAAACAAACATTAGATGAATATAGGGAAGTACTAGAAGGATTAGCACCAGTAGTACAAGCAGCACAAGATATAATTCAAGATGCAGTAAATCAAGTAAAGGATATGTATGAAAATCCAGTACAAGATACAGATGGAAATATAACATTTAATACAGATTTCAAACTTGATTTAAGTCCATATTCAGATTATATAGATACATCAAAAGATTATAAACAATTAATAAATGACTATTATGATAAATTAAATCCACCAGCACCAGATCCAACTGTAGAAAATCCAGATGGAAATGAAGATGCAGGAGATAATGGTGAAGACTATGACGGTGGTGATTATCCAAGTGGAGGAGGAAATCCAAGTGGAGGCGGAGATGGAGGAAGTTCAGGTGGAAGTAGACCAGATACACCAACAATACCAACAGATCCACCAACAGAGCCTTTAACACAACCAAAAACAGAACCAAGAACAGAAGTAAGAACAGAGGCTAGAACAGAAACTCCTCAAGAGAAACCAACTGAAGTAAGTCCTGAAAAAACAACAGAAGGACAAGATACAGTAGTCGTATTAATAGATGAAGAAGAACCTGACGGAAAAACACCATCACCAAATAAAGGTGGAGGTGGAGGAAAATATAAAGCAACACCATTAACAACAAAAGAGAAACCAGAAGTAGTACCAGAAGCAGATGAAACAGTTGTAGATTCAGTAATAGAAGAATCACAAGTAGATGAGTATACAGAGCAACCAATAATACAACCAGAAGATATACCAGAAATAGAAGAAAAGGTAGCAGTAGTAAAGAATAAAGATAACTCATTAAAGACAATGGGAATAGCATCAGGAATAGGAGTACTACTAGGATCAGCAGCACTAGGAGCACATACAATAATGAAAAATCAAGAAGAAGATGAATCTAGTGAAGACTATGGTTATGATAAATAGAAAATGCAAATTGCATTTTCTTTTTTTCATTGTAATTTTCTCTTATAAATATTATAATTATAATAGGTGATAATATGAAACACAAAGGTTTCACATTAGTAGAAATGATGGCAGTGATAGCTGTATTAGGGTTATTAGTTGTTTTAATTTTACCAAATGTATTAAAGAGTTATAGGGATGCTAAAAAAGTATCATTTATAAATGAAGCTAAAACAATATATAAAGCTTCAACAGATAAATATGTAAAAGAAAAAACAAAAGGAAACAAAATAGGTCTTATTCAAAAAGAAAATGATAATGTAGTAAATGAGCTTGCTTTAAACGAAGCGAGTGATTTAAGTTATACAATTAGATTAGATAGTGAAGGAAGAGTAACAGCTTTTAAACTTTCAAATTCTGAGTTTTGTATAGTTGGTGTAGGAGATTTTCTTGGTACTTATGAAAAAGAAAATGTTATAGAACTAGATGATGAAGAAAGAGCAGGGGAATGTAATGTAACAGCTATACAAAATAACCAAAAGTTTATACTTAGACTTCAAAACAAAGAAACTGTAAAAAATAACTATAATCCAAGAATTATATATTTAAAGTATAATGTAGGATGGTTTAGTGATAATAATTTACACAATTCTATTGATAGTGTAACAATTCCAGAAAAAGAGAATTATTATTATGAAGGAGCTTGGTCTACAAACACTCTTGGTACTTCAATACAAGCAATAAATTGTGATGGAACAATAACACAAGATAAAACAGGTGGAGGAATATTTACTGGAAAAGAACCTAGACCATATGTAGAAGCATTTTCTAGATTTACTAAGAAATATTATCAAGTAGCATTTAGTGGAGGAGAAAACTCAACAGGTACTATTGCTACGTTAAAATGTGACTATGGATCAAGTGAATGTAAGTTATCAAGTAATGTAGATGAAAATGGATATGGAAAAGATATAAAGAAAACAGGATATTTATTTAAAGGATGGAAGAGTGGAACTAATACATATACAGATGCTCAAACACTTCCAGTATTAACTGATGAAAATGAAGATAGTTATCCATATTATAAATTTGATAATGATGAGGTATGTAATGGAACACAAAATAAGGAAAACACTTTAACATTTACTGCTGATTGGGAACCAATAAAATATCAAGTTAAATATGATTGTAATGGTGGATCTAATCCAGCAAGTAATTCAAATCATACATATGATTTATCAGCAAATTTAAATGCTAATACATGTACAAGAAGTGGACATGCATTTTTAGGATGGTCAAGAACAAAAACAGGAAATAAAGAATTTGATAATTCTGGAAGTGTTAAAAATTTAACAACTGTTAATAATGATGTTGTAACATTATATGCAGTATGGCAAGCATGTGGACCTGGACAATACCTAGCAGGAAATACATGTACAGCTTGTCAAAAAGATTACTATAGTATTGATACTGCAAATGCATCATGTACAAAGTGTCCAGATGGATATACAACATCAAGTACTGGATCAAACAAAAAAGCAGCATGTACAATTAATTGTGCAGCAGATTATATAGTAGCACAAGCAGATCAAAAATGTACAACTAAGTGTGATGATGGATATAATCATGATGTTCATATAGTTAAAGGTGGAGAAACAAGTCCTGCTTGTTCTGCTAATAAGTATTATGTTAAATACAATGCAAATGGTGGAGCTGGCTCAATGGAAAATTCCGAGCATATATATGGTATAGCATCTAATTTAAGTCCTAATGCATTTGCAAAATCAGGTTCTAAATTTATAGGATGGGCAACAAGTAGTGCTGGAAATGTTGCATATTCAAATAGCCAAGCAGTATCTGATTTGACTACTGTCAAAAATGGAGTTGTTGAATTATTCGCAAAATGGCAAAGTACTAATAATTGTTCTGATATAACAATAGCACAAAATAATTGCGATAATGCTGAAATTACTTATCTTGGATACATTGTGACAAATTGTGCTACTAGCTGTCCTGGTGGTCCATCAATAAACATTTATGATAGCAATGGTAATAAAACAAAAACTTTATATTATAATGATGTACGTGGAACATATGCAAAAGAATATGGTAATTTTGGTGTTGCATTAGATACATTCCCAAATAGATGGTCAGTGTATGCTAGAACTCCTAATGTGTTTTATTCATATTCTCCTACAAGTACAAGATCAGGTTTACATCAACTTGGAGCAATTAGATGGGAAATGAACTCATACAATAAAATATATTTATATAAGATTAATTGTGTTAAGAGTCCTACAAACATTAAACTAGTAGGAAAAGTTAATACTCTTACATTAACTGGAACAGGTGGACCAAAGATATCAGTTTATGATAATGGTACTCCAAATTTACTAACATATGATGCAGTAAGAGGAACTTATGCAAAATTTTATTCAGGATTTGGAGTTACACTTTACTCAGAAAGATGGACTGTATATGCAATAGAACCAAATATGTTTATTTCTACATCCGAAACTACTAATGCTAATAATTTAAGTTTGCTAACAATGTATCAATGGGATATGCGTTCAGATAAAGATATTTATATTTATAAAAAAGAATGTGTTAATACACCACAAAATATGACATTTAGAGGCATTGTTAATACTGCTTCACAAGGAGGAACAGGTGGTCCTAAATCAAATGGATATAATGCAACTAATAAAACATCTGAATTGATGTATTATGATTCCATGAGAGGTGGAAGAACAAGAATGTTTTCAGGTTTTAGTGTATTATTAGAAACTCAACCAAATAGATGGGGAGTTAGTTCTACTGAAGACAATATGTATTATTCAACTCATGAAACACATAATGCAAGTGACTTATCTAAATTATCTATGGTAGACTGGGAAACTAGTACTAATAAATTAATTTATATTTATAAAAAGAATACTATAAATCCACCAACTGGAACTACATATTTAGGAGAAGTTCATACTTCATCAACAGGTGGAACAGCAGGACCTAGATTAGTGGTTTTTACTGCTTCAAATAATAAATCTGAAGAATTAACATTTGATCAGATGCAAGGAGCTATATATAAAAATTATAATAATTTTGGCGTTGCTATGGATAGACTACCAAGTAAATGGGCAGTATTTTCAAGAGACCCAAATGTATATTATTCATTTGAACAAACTAATAAAATGTCAGACCTAATACCACTATCATTAGTTGAGTGGGAAACACGTGATAACAATGCAGTTTATTTATATCGAAAAAATACTGTTAGTGCGCCAGCAAATACAACATTCCTTGGTAAAGTAAATACTGCTACATTAGGAGCAACTGCAGGACCAAAAGCAAATGCTGCTGATGCAATCACTAATCAAAGTGACCTTCTAACATATGATGCTATGCGAGGTGGAAGAATGCAAGACTATACTGGCTTTGGTGTTACATTAGATATAAGTCCAGATAGCTGGTCAGTATATGCAAGACAAGGCAATATATATTATTCGACTAAAGAAACTACTAATATGTCAGACCTTCATCCATTATCGATGTATCAATGGGATATTCGTTCAATTAATGCAATTTATGTTTATAGAACAAGTAGTGTTAAAACTCCATCGAATATGACATTTGTTGGTGAAGCACATGTAGCTTCAACAGGTGGAGCAGCAGGACCGAAAGCAGTTGTATATGATGCATCAAATAATACTTCTTATAATTTAACATATAATGATATGCGATCAGCTGCACTAAGAAATTATACTAACTTTAGTTTTGGTATGCAGGGTGCTGATAATTGGATAATAAAGCCAATAGGTAGTAACATTTATTATTCAACAAAAGAGACAACAAATGCATCTGATTTAACCCCATTAAGCTCTGTAACTTTTAGTATTCGTGGTAATGGTATATATTATTTATATAAGAAAAAATAATAAAGGCTAGATATAAAAATCTAGCTTTTATTTGTAGTAGTTCTTTTGTAAAGATTTTTAAAAATATAGAAAAAGAATTACAAATAGTGTATAATGACTATATATGTAATAAGTTAAGAGGTGAAGTTATGCTTAGTACAGTATTAAAAATAGCAACTAAGGTATTAGATATAGCAATAGTGTGGTTTATGTTCTATGAATTGCTTAAATATTCTAGAAATAATTTTAAACTTACATTGATTTTTAAAGGTGTTTTAATCATCGTGGCATTAAAACTATTAAGTGATTGGTTAAGTTTAAATACAGTAGGAATAATATTAGAATATGTTATTTCTTGGGGACCACTTGCTTTAATAATTATATTTCAACCAGAGATTAGAAATGTGCTGGAAAGTATAGGTAGGAGTCAACTCTTGGGTAGACACAAAACTCTTACTGTAGATGAAAGAGAAAAATTAGTATATGAAATTATAAATGCAGTAGATTATTTAAAGAAGAATAAAATTGGTGCATTAATGGTTATTGAAAGAGATTACAGTCTTGCTCAATATATAGAACCTGCTAATAAGATATATGCAGATATTAGTAGTGAGTTATTAATATCAATATTCTTCCCAAATAATCCATTACACGATGGTGGTGTAATTATACAAGGAGATAAGATTACTTGCGCAGGAAGTGTATTTCCAACAAGTATGAATCCATCAATATCTAAAAGACTTGGTACTCGTCATAGAGCAGCTTTAGGTATTAGTGAGATATCAGACTGTATTGCAATTGTAGTTAGTGAAGAAACTGGTAGAATTTCAATAGCAATAAAGAGTGAATTAAATTATAATTTATCTTTAGATGATGCTAAGTTAATATTACTTGATGAATTACAACCTAAAAAAGAAACATTCTACGAAGTAGACCAAGAAAGTGAGGAGAGTAGTAATGAAGAAATTTCTAAGTAAAATCCTTAAATTCTTTGGTAAGATATTCAAAATATTATATAAGATATTAGATTTAATATTAATAACACCTATTTCTAAAATAGTAATGTCTATTATTAATGCTTTATCTAATAAGAGTGGTAATTTTGATAAATTCTTAAATAATCCTAATACATTAGTGTATATATCATTGATATGTGCATTTGCTGCTTTCTTTGCAGTAGATAGAAAGATTATTAATTTAAAAGAAACTGAATCAGTTGTTTTATCTAGTGTACCAATAGTAGCAGATTACAATGAAGAAAATTTTGTTGTAGAAGGTATTCCTGAAAGTGCTGATATTGTACTTATGGGTAGAAAGAGTGACTTATATTTAGCAGAACAATTAGGAGATCATAAATTAACTCTTGATTTAACAGATATAAGTGAAGGAACTCATAAAGTTAATTTAAAATATAATAACCCAATTAATACATTAGATTATAAGTTAGATCCATCTAGAATTACACTTGTTGTATATGAAAAAGTTAGTGAATCTAAGACATTAACTAATGATATATTAAATACTGATAAATTAAATAATACATTAGTAATTAGTAAGATTGCTCTTGATAGAAATGATGTAATAGTTAAGTCTTATAGAGAGAAATTAGATACTGTTGCTAGTGTTAAAGCTATTGTTGATGTTAATGCATTAAATGCTACTCAAGCTGGAACATATTCATTAGATAATGTTAAATTAGTAGCATATAATGAAATAGGAAATGAAATTAGTGATGTTGAGATAGTTCCATCTACAGTAACAGCAACAGTTTCAATAGCTAGTCCAAATAAGGTAGTTCCAGTAAATATTGTACCTATTGGAGAACCAGCAAGTGGAAGTGCTATTAGTTCAATAACTGCTAATGTTAGTACAGTTACTCTATATGGAGAAGAATCAGTATTAAATTCAATTAGTGATATTGATGTAGAAATAGATGTTAGTGGATTATCTGCTGATAAGACATATCAAGAAACTATAGTTAAACCAAATGGAGTAAGATCTATATCTGAAACAGCTATTACAATTAAAGTTGTAATGGAAGGTGAAACATCTAAAGAATTTGAAAATATTCCAATAACATTTAAGAATTTAGATACTAGTAAATATATTGTTCAAGCGACACAAGATCAAGTTACATCAGTAACAGTTGTTGTTAAAGGTGTAGAAGCAGTACTTAAGAAATTAAAACCTGAAGATATAACTGCTTATATAGATTTAGCTAACTTAACAGAAGGTTCATTTACAGTACCAGTTATGGTAAGTGGAGCTGATAATAAGTTAACATATACATCTAGAACAACTAGTGTAGAAATTGTAATAAAGAAAAAGTGATGAAAAATCACTTTTTTTATTTAAATAATATTTGTATGTGTTATAATATATTATATAGAATAGAGGTGTTTTAGTGTGGGACAAAGCGATGCTTTAACATTTGTAAATTTAGCACCATATAGTTACCTAGTAATATCTGGTTTGATATATCTTGCAATAGTAATGTTTATATTCTATCGTAAAAGAAAAATTAAAACTATGGAGAATTTTTGCTATGGTGTTTTGTTATGGTTAATAGTTTTCGCTGGAGTAGAAGATATATTTAGAGTAGTAGCACCTTCATTTATAGGAAGTAATCTTGTTTTAGAAATTTTAAATAAAATACATATTTCAGTAATTATATTTATACTATGTTTATTAACAATGTATATAGTTGTTGTAACATCAAGAAAATATCAAGGTTATATAGAATTTACAAAAAATAAATATAGTGATTATTTTAAAAGCTGGTTTTATGTAATATTAGGAATTGGAATATTAATAGCGGGTGTATTTAGTTTCATTCCATCAAATGTTTCTCTAGGGACAATAAATGAAACTGCAATAAATGAATCATTATTAAATGAAACGGCTAATACATTACAATTACCGCAAGCAACATTCCTACTATCACATTCAGCTTTATATTTAATACTTTTAGGAGTAATATGTGGATTTTTAATTTTCTGGTTAATATTAATGCTTAAAAACTTTACAAAAGATTCAAGAAAAAGATATGGCCCAGTATATTTAATTATTGTTCTTACTTTTATAGGTGTAGTTACAAATTTAGTATGTGAACATATGTATCATGATATAGTTGGTGGATTAGTAAGTTTAATCGCAGTATTCATATTTATAACAATAGTTATGTTCTTTACAATGGAAAATCCAGACATACTATTAATTAATGAATTAAACGATGCTAAAGAATTAGCAAATAAAGCTAATGAAGATAAAACTAAGTTCTTATCTAATATGTCTCATGAAATAAGAACACCATTAAATGCAATTATTGGTTTAAGTGAAGCATTATCTAATGATAGTAATATTTCAGAAAATGCTAAAGAAGAATTAGATGACATAATCATGTCTTCAACAAGTTTAATTGAAATAGTAAATGGTATTTTAGATATATCAAAAATAGAAGAAAATATTATTGAAATAAATCCATTTGAATATTCATTTAATAAATTAACAAGTGAAGTTGTATCACTTGCTAAATCAAGGTTAGCTGCTAGTAGTAAACCAATTGAATTCGAATCAAATATAGCAACAGATATACCTCCAGTTTTATTAGGAGACGCTGGTAAAATAAAAGAAGTATTAATTAACTTCTTAACAAATGCTATTAAATATACAGAAAAAGGAAAAATATATTTTAATGTAAGTGGTATTGTTAAAGATGATATTTGTACCTTAACTTTATCAGTAGCTGACACAGGTATGGGTATTAAACCAGAAGATATTAGTAAGTTATTTACTAAGTTCCAAAGATTTGATTTAGAAAAAAATAATTCAGTTGAAGGAACAGGACTTGGTTTATCTATTACAAAGAAAATGGTTGAGTTAATGGGTGGCGATGTAACTGTACAAAGTGAATATGGAAAAGGAAGTACATTCTCAGTAATAATTGATCAAAAAATTATTAATAAACAATCACTTGAAGAAAACTTATCAAGTAAACCATTTGATGCTTCAGGACAAACAGTTGCAGTAGTAGATGATAATAAGATAAATATTAAAGTTGCTAAGAAAGAATTATCTAAATATAAAGTTACTGTTGAAGGATTTACTAATCTTAATAAATTTGTTGAAAGTATTAAAAATGGTAGTTTGTATAATTTAATACTTCTTGATGATGGTATGCCAGAAGAAACAAAAGTATTAAAAGAATTAAAAGCAATACCTGGGTTTGGTATTCCAGTAGTAGCTTATACAGCAAATGCATTATCCGGAATAAGAGATAAATATTTACAAGTTGGATATAATGAATATTTATCAAAACCAGTTGATCAAAAAGAATTAAGAAGAGTATTAAAACTATATTTAAGAGAAAATATTAGTAATAAAACTGAAGAGGTTACTCCTCCTGTACAAGTCCCAGTACAAGTAGAAGCACCAGTTCAAGAAGTAGTTACACAACCAATAGTAGTTGAAACACCAACTGAGGTAGTTACAGAAGTTCCAGTAGTTCCTGAAGTTATAACTGAAGTTGTAACTGAAACTGTAGTAGAAACAGTAGTTTCTGAACCAATTGAAACTTCTACTGAATCACAAGTTGTTGAAACTCAAACTATTGAAGAAAGTGCTAGTCATACAAGGGCATATCTTGAATCTTGTGGATGTAATGTTGAAAAAGCATTAGAATCTCTTGGAGATATGGAAACATTTGATATAGCAGCTGAAGAATTCATAGCAGAATTTGATAATAATATGAATAAAATTAAAACTGCTAAAGAATCTAATGACATGAATAATTATGCTATTGAAACTCATGGATTAAAGAGTAATGCTAGATACATGGGATTTGAAAAATTAGGAGACATGTCATATGAACATGAATTAGCAGGAAAGGATAATAATACTGAATTTGTTAATGCTAATTATGAAGCATTAGTAAATGAGGCAAATAAAGTAAACGATATATTAAAGAAATATATGGGTAACTAGAAAGGAAAATAGAAAATGACAATTACACCAGAAAATGCAAGATATATGTTATTTGCTTTTTCAGCATTAATATATTCAATATTAATGTTTATTCTTTTTCTAAGAAAGAAAAAAGTAATGACATTAGAAAACTACATATGTAATGTAATTTTCGTATTTTTAATAACTCAGTTAATTGTTAATAATTCTAACTTTCTTATTACTGAAAGTGAAATATTATCAAGAATAACTAAACAATTACATAATTCATTGTTTATTATTTGGGGTGGAATAGTAACTTTATATTTAATAGTTATTGTATCTAAAGAAAACCCAGGATATGTAGCTTTCAAAGAAAGCCCTAAAAAAGAATATTTTGTTAAATTAATAAAAGAATATTCATTAGTTTTAATAATATTATGGATACCAGCTTTAATATTAAAACAAACCCCAGGAGAAGATGGATTATATATGGTATCTCATGGTATAGCACCAACTTATTGTTATGCTGTATTTGGTATATTTGTAGCAAGTTGGTTTATATTATTCTTTAGATGTAAGAATAAAGATATAAAAAAGAGAATATTACCTTTAGGATATGTATTATTTATTGGTGTAATAGGAGCAATTGTTCAAATATTTTTACCACATTTATATATAACATGCGCTATTACAGCTTTAGCAACTCATGTAATATATCTTTCTATAGCAAATCCAGATTTAAACTTAATTGAAGAATTAAATATGGCTAAAGAGGGAGTAGAAAGAGCAAATAGAGCTAAGAGTGAATTCTTATCTAATATGACTCATGAAATCAGAACACCATTAAATGCAATAGCAGGATTTAGTGAAGCACTTGCTGAAGAAGAAATGAGTAGTGAAAATAAAGAAGATGTAGAAATAATTAATACATCTGCTGTTAATTTATTAGAAATAGTAAATGGAATATTAGATATATCTAAAATAGATTC
>JAEEGL013251741.1_pt1 | contig 10862 bp, 8 predicted proteins | sample 9134231 | NCBI WGS metagenome assembly JAEEGL01 (sample SAMN16246548, study PRJNA631951) | gut metagenome | biome: gut microbiome; feature: rumen; material: fiber-attached | host: Bos | place: Iran: Karaj | collected 2018-10
AGATTTAAAAATAGGGAATTATGTTTATGTATATGGTAGAAAATGTCTTATTGTAGGATGTGATGAATTTACTAGAAAATGGTATAAAGATATTTTAGGTATTGAAATGCAAAATTCTAATTTTAAAGCATCACAAAGACAAACTAAAATTATACATCCAATTCCTCCTTATAATGGTTTTGGTTCAGAAGAAGATTCATTATTAAATGTATTTTATCTTAATCCAACTGGTAAAAATAAAGAATTTATTAGTCAAAAGTTTAGAAGAGATAAACATATTTTAAGATATTTAGCTAAATTAATTTCACCTTTTATTTCTGATGATGAAAGAAGATTTTTAATATCATTTTATTTAAGAGATAATGCTATTCAAGTTTATGAAATTGCAGGTAAAAATTCAGGTAGACAATCAGGGAAATTTATAGAGAAACAAAGGATAAAAAATCCATATACAAATTTATATTATACTGAAAAAGATTTTATATCTGGGAATGTTATTTATGTTAATAAATTTATTTTTAAATTACTTGAATGTGATGAATATACTAGAAAATATATGAGAGATAATCCAGATGATTTTAGAGATAGTAATTTTGAAAATATTATAAATAGAATTAAAATGATTACTCAAAATGAGAATGGTGATGAGTTTCTTATTAAAATGCTTAGTATTATTGATCCTAAAGGAACTGATTATGCTTCTTCTGATGATATACAAAAAGGTTTTTCACAATTAGGTATTCAACTTTCAGATATGGAAATGATTAATTTAGTTAATAATTTAAGAAGAGTTGGTAATTTATATTCAATGGAAGATCTTTTTAATTTAGTCAAATAAAAAAAAATATATAAAAAAAATAATTAAAATTTATTTAATATAAAAAAAAAGTTTTGTTCATAAAAAAAATTCAAAAAAAAAAAAAAATATAAAAAAAAAAAAAATGGAACCTGTATCATCTCAAGAAAATAGTTACTCAAACAGTCCAAGTTCAAACTCATCAGGAATACCATATATTTTAGGTAATCGTCGTCGTGTTCATCGTCCAATAAATTCAGATGATTCATCATCTAGAAGTATATCAGAACAAGAACCATCACAATCATCAGGATCATTATTTCGTTTAAATTTTAATGACTTAAATGTAATGAGAATAAATCACGAAAATGAAATAGATACTAATTTATTACCTGTAATGGAACGTATTGTTCATCCATTAAGACATTCAATTAGAAGAGATAATATAGATAGACATTTAAATGAAAGTGAAGATGAAGAAATTGATAATAATGGTATTTATTTTCAAAAAAAATTAAATGATGTTTTTAAAATTTATTTTGTTGATTCTGGAGAAAAATTTTATCTTAGTGGACAAAGATATTATCCTAAAGATCAATTAAGTGATTATACTACTGCAATTTCTGTTATTAAAAAAGAATATGAAGGACAAAACTGGATTATTAAAAAACTTTTTTCTGGTTTATATAGTATTGAATATTGTGAAAAAGATTATCAAATGGAAAAATGGAAAGTTAATGTTAAAAGAGATAAAAATGGTTATAATATTTTTTTATCTAATGATCAATTATCTGTATTTAAGTTTTATAAATGTGAAAATGAAAAATTTTTAATACAAGATGCTTTGACTGATTTATTTTTAATGGTTGATAAAAAAAGAAAAAGAGATAATAAATCTTATTTTATTTCTTTAACTGATAATATTGAAAAAGCTAGTAAATTTAATTTTGTTAATCCTATATATTTAAAAAAGATTATTAAAATTAATAAAAAAAAAATAGGTAATGTAAATACTCAAAAAAAAGTTTAAAAAAATAAAAAAATCTAATTAATATATAGAAAAATATTTTTTTTTATATTATAATAATTAACAAAAAAAAAACAAATTTTATAATAAAAAAAATCACAATAAAAAAAAAATATAAAATATAAAAAAAAAATGTCTCAATCACTAGGAAGAACAATTCGTAATAGTATAACATTATATATTCGTGATGGTCAAGGTCGTGATGGTTACATAGCATATAACAATGGTGGTTTTTGGAAAGATCCTGATGGTATAGGAATAAAAAAATTACAATATGATCATCCAATTCATTCAACATTTCATTCTTTAATTCATCCTCCAGCTCCATTTAATTATATAAGAGATGGTTCTGGAAGAGATAATTATATTGCATATAATAATGGTGGATTGACTAAAGGTTTTGTTCCTAATTTTAAAATGAATTTAATTACTTTTTTAAGAAATGATAAAGATAAACCTCCTTTAAGTCATAGAAAAAAATATATTTTAAGTAAAAGAGAAATTTCTCATTTTGGAATTTTGAAAAAAATACAAAATGGTGTTATTAAGAGATTGTATGATAATGAAAAAGGAAAATTTTTACATGTTAAACATATTAGAAATTGTGATTGTGATGATAATAATTTACCTAAGTTAAATTCTTCTAGGTCAGTTAATGCTATTATAAAATATAAGTCTTTTAATAAAACTCTGAATAAATTTCAACAGAAAAATTCATCTTGTGTTAATTTGAAGTTAAAACCTGTTTTTGTTAATAGAAATCATTTAACTACTTCAAGAAGTGCAAAAAATAACATTTCAATTAGTAATAATGAATCTTAATATAATTTAAAAATTTTTAAATATTTTATATATAATTCACATTTTTATGTATCAAACTTTAAAAAAAAAAATAAACAATTTAATTAAAAAAAATTCATATTTAAATAAATAATAAAAAATTATAATTTAATTAAATATAATATTTAATATCAAAAATATCATAAATTAATAAAAAAAAAATATAACTTAAATATGTTCTATAACACATACCGAACAACAAAAGCAGCAAATTCAGAACGTTTAAAATTAGGTCAAACAGGTCAATCAATATTATCAAATCCAAGAAAGCGTTTAATAAATTTACAAAAGCGTCAAAAATTAAAAGATCTCCTAATAACAAAATTTATGCAAAAATATGGAATAAAGCATCCAGAATTTTATTTAGAAAATGAAATAAATAAATTTCTTCAAGGAGAAAAATTAAATGATGTAGATTTACAAAGATTAGATGCAAAAATCCATAGAATGTTACAAGCTCAAAAAAATTTAGATTCCTTACATAATTCATTAAATAATTCAATGAATGAAAATATTAATTCAACAATGCCAATAATACAAAATACTTTAAATCAAACTAGAAATGATAATAATTTAACTACACATGAAAGAAGTGTAACTGAAGGAGTAATGTCACAAACATCAAGACCAATGGGACAAAGTGAAAAATATCCTAAATTTAAAAATCCAAGAGAAGAATTAGCATGGTTAGAAGCTGAAGAAGCAAAATATGAAAAAAAGAGTATTGAAAAGGAAATTATTAAACATCCTCATGAAAGAGTTGATTTTAGTTCTACTGGTGATGAATGGGGTGCATTAGCTGAATATAATAGAAGGATTTATTTACAAGATCTTAAAGAAGAAAAAATGAAAGATTATGAAATTAAAAGAAGAACTAAAGAAGATTTAGATATTCAAGTTAAAGAAAAATTAAAAAGAGAATATGAAGAAGAATTAAGAAATAAAGAATATGCTAGAATATGGAAAGAACATTTAAAAGATATTGATGAGATTGAAAGAAAAAAAAAAGAAGAAATGCATCAACAAAAAATAAGAGAACAAAGTAATAGAATTAATCAAATGAGAGATGAATATTGTAGAAAAAGAATTGAAGAATTAAAAAATAAAAAATGGGAAAGAAATTTAGTTAAACATTATAAAGAAGAAATTGAAGCTGATAGAAAAGCAGCACAAGAGAAAAAAGAAAAAGAATATGCTGCTTATCAAAAAACTAAAGAAATTAATGAATTAAGAGAAAAAAAATTAGCTGATGATTTATTAAAAGAAAAAGAAGAAGATAAGAAATTTTGTGAAGAAAATAAAATTATGGAAGAAAAAAAAGATAGAGAAAGAGAATTATACTTTAAAAGAATAAAAAGAAATGGAAATAAATATGATTTAACTGAAGCATTTAAAATTGCAGAAAGAATTAAAGAAGATATTAAAGATGAAGATGATAGAATTAATTTTTATATGAAAGAAAAAAATAAAAAAGAAATTGAACAAGAAAATAATAAAATAAGAAAGAAAAAAATTGATGAGAGAAATGAATTAAAACATCAATTAGATTTACAAATTGAAGAAAAACAAAAATATATTGAATTAGAAAAAGAATTAAATAATGAACAAGCAAGAATTTGGAATACTGATTGTAAGAAATTTAATGAAGATAAAAAAGAAACTGAAAGAAAAATTAGAAGAATGAATGAGAAAAATTTAGAACATTTAAAAAAACAAATTCAATTTAAACATGATAAAGAAAAAAATAAATATCGTATGAGTGATAATGAATATGCTATGAATAAAAATACTATTATGAAAATTAAAGAACTTAATGATAAACTTCCTGAAGCTGCTTAAAAAAAAAATAAAAAATAAAGAGGAATAAAGTTTAATATTTTTTATTTATTTGGAAATTTATTTTTTATATTTAGAAAAGACTTTTAATATTTAAAAAAAATATTAAAAAAACAAGTTTAAAAAAATAATTTTTTTTAAAGTTAAAAAAAAAAAAAATTAAATAATTAAACAAAAAAATATAATGTCAAAAAATAAACCAACAGCTCGTTATATGCAAACAACACATAATCAAAAAAGTAAAAATAACATATAATAAAAATATAATTTAAAAGAGGAAAAACAAAAAATTGAAAAAACACAATATGAACAAAATTTAAGAGAAATATATATAAAAATGTTAAATAAAGAAAATCAAAAGAATCATCCATTTGGATTAAGTGAACCAAGATTTCATTATATAGAAACTTCAACTGGAATTTCAAATGGTAATGATATAAAAAAAAGAAATAAAATAATTAATAATAGAAAAGATAATCTTGAAGGAGGAATTGGAAAATTTTTATCAATAGAAAATATTGATAATAATAAAACAATTAGACCTTATTCAAGTAGAAATAATATGAATTCTTTTTTTAAAAATTTAAATACAAATAGAGTTATTCATCCAAATTTAAATAATGAAACAAATAAGCAAATTCGAAAAAGAATAAATCATAGTATGGAAAAATATATTAATAAAAATAATGGTAATATTAATTCTCTTTTTAATAAAACTCCTATTTCTTTTCCTATTAAAGGAAAAAAAAGAGTTAATGGATCTTTTGATTATAAAAATAGTGTTGATATTTTTTCTAAAGATTTTTTATATGATAATAATTATAATCCTGTATTTGGAAATGGAGGAAAACTTCATTTAAGTAATTATGCTAATAAAGAAACTCAACCTAAAGATATTTTTAGTTCTGGAAGAAAACATTTTAAAACTAAAACAAATATTTAAATTATATTATTATTTTTATTTTTTTTTTATTATATTATTGTATGAAAAATAAATTTAATTTTGAATATTGTTATAAAGAATATAAATCTTTGATTATTAAAGGTATAAATTTTGAGAATAAATTAAATAAATTTAATAAAGATAATTTTATAATTATTTCTGATTTTGATTTTACACTTACAAGAAGATATTATATTAATCCTAGAAATAATAAAAAAGAACATTTATTATCTGGTTTTGGTTTTTATGATTTATGTCCTGATTTACCTGAAAATTTTAGAAAAGAAACTATGGATTTAAAATTAAAATATTTAAAATATGAAAATGATTTATCAATAACTTATGATAAAAGAGATGAATATATTAAATTTTTATTTACTGAAATTATTCAAAAAATTGTTAATTTACATTTAGATAAAAATTTCCTTGATAAAAGTTTAGAAAATACAATTAAATTTAAACCATTTTATTTTAGATATGGAATGAAAGAATTTTATGAATTAATATATAAAAATAATATAAATCAAATTATTATATCAGGTGGAATAAAAGATTCAATTGAGAAAACATTATTAATTTTAAATAACAAAATTAAATTAGATGATGTTGGGGTGATCTCAAATGAATTTATATATGATAATAATAAAAGAATGGATTATAAAAAACCATTAATATACACATTTAACAAATCAAAAATATTTGAAAATAATATAAATAAAAAAGAATTAGAAAATAAATCCATTTTATTTTTAGGTGATCATATAAATGATATAGATATATTATCAAATATAAAATGTTTAGAAAAATTAACTATATCATTTGATAATAATATAATCAATCCAAAATCAAATAAAACACATTTAGAAAAATATGATTGTATAATAGAAAATGATAATGATTTTTTATATATAAACCAAATCCTAAAAAAAAAAATAAAAAAAAAAAAAAAAATAAAAATTTTTTTATTAAAAAAAAATAAAAAATATTTTAAAAAGTAGTAACTTCAGAAGAATCATATTCTTTCATAGTTTTATGTCCAGAATAAACATGAGTAATTTTTGGCATTTTAACATTATTACCTTTTTCTTTCATAATTAAAGGTTTTTCACTTCCTTTAACAGCAGCAACACCAGTAATAGGTTGATTAGTAACATTAACTTTTTTTTTAATATTCTTTTTTTCTAAATAAGGATTTTTTAAAGTACTTTTTGTAATATAATGAGTTGGATATGGCCAAGGACCATTATAACCTTTTTTAACTTTTTTAACTTTTGGTTTTTTTTCTTCATATTGTATTTCACCCCCTCCAACCATTGGTTCATCTATATCTTCTTCATCATCTTCAAAAATTCCCATTGCTTCTTTTCTTTTTTTTTCTTCTCTTTTATATACTTCTTGTAATTTTCTGAATTCTTCTTCTCTATCTTTTTTCATTTTTTCTTCTACTTCTTTTAATAATTCTGGATCTTTTTTTTTTAAAAAATGATGATTGTAAAAATCTTTGGATATATATAATTCTTTTCCTTCTTCATTTAAAGGATGTATACCAAATTTTCCTAAATTTTCTACTGGATTTTTAGTAAAATCTTTATCTTTATAATCTTCCATTTTTTACTTTTAAGTTATTTTTAATAAAATTAAAAAAAAAAAAAAAACTCTTTAATAAAATAAAAAATATAAAAAAATATTTAAAAAAAAAAAAATGTCAAGAAGAGTATAAAAAATAACAATAACAAAAGTAGAAAAAAGTAGATTATCAAATGATGAAATAGATTAAATAAGTCAAGCATTTGATTTATTTGATACAAATGGAACAAGGTAAATAGATTCAAAAGAATTAAAAGCAGCAATCATTAGGATTTGATTCAAAAAATCCAACAATATATACATTAATATAAAATTTAGATACAACAGAATCAGTTAAAAAATGATAAGTTAATTTTGATGATTTTATAGGTTCAATAAATAATAAATTAGGTGATAAAGAAAGTAAGGAAGGTATATATAGAATTTTTGAATTGTTTATTGATGAACCTAATGATGATACTATTACTTTAAGTTCACTTAAACAAATTACTCAAGAATTAGGAGAAAATATGAATAATGAAAAATTAAAAAATATATTTGAGATACCTTCTTCTAATGAGATTGAGTTGAATTATGATGAGTTTTATGAAAATTATAACTAAAAAAAGTTTCCATTAAAGAATTATTTTTTAATTTAATTTTTTATAAAGGGAACTTTTTTTTTATTCTATTGATTGTCTATTTTGAAATTTAAGTTAAATATTACTTTTTTTTTACTTTTTTTATGCTACATTTATTATTTTATTCATTTCAAATTAAAATGTAAATTTTTTTAAATTTTATTTTATATGTAAAGTAATATTCAATAAATATTTGAATATTACTCTCATTTTATAATTAATTGAATTTTTATAAAGTGTAAAAATTTTCAATAAATAAATACAATTATAATATAAATATTATTTATATACTCCAAAATGTATTCTCTTAATTATGATAATGAGAATAAATATAATAAAACAAAATATAAAAATTATGATTTTAAAAATCAAAAAAATACTAAAATATGTAAATATTTTAATACACCAAATGGATGTATTTATAATAATAAATGCAAATTTATCCATTCATTAAATGAATTTAATATTGAAAATAAGAATTGGTATATTAATAATAAAAATAAATACCAAAATAAAAACAAACAAACATATATAAAACAAAATAATGATTTTTTATTATTAGATTTAAATACAACTCATTCATTTAATAAAAAAAATGAAAGAATTTCTTCAATATCATCATTTCCTTCAGGAAAAATTATAGTAAGTTCATTTAATAAATTTATAAAAATATTTGATAATAATTTCAATATATTACAAATAATAAATTTTGCTCATAAGAATGCAATAACAAATATTGAAGTAAAAGATGAAAAAAATTTTTTTAGTTCTTCTTGGGATGGATGTATTAAAATATGGAAATTAAAAAATGATAAATATACAATTCAACAAGTAATTGATAATGCACATGAAGATATTATATTTCATATTTATTTTTATAAAGATTATTTTATTATAAATTCTCAAAATAAAACAAAAATTTGGGAATTAAAAAAAAAAAATTATCAAAATATTCTCAATATATGTAATACAATTTATATTAAATCAATATTAATTTTAAATGATAAAAATTATTTAGTATTTTCTGATGATATTTATATTAATTTTTATAATTTAAATAATTTTGAATTTATATCTAATTTATCTAAAGGAAGTATTAGTAAAGGTAATAATGTAATGAAAAGACTTGATAAAGATAGATTTATTTTACTTGATAATCAAATAGTATTTTTAATAATTTCAGTTACTGAAAAAAAAATTATACATCAAATTGAATTTACATTTTCTTGTTTTGATATTATGGTTATTAAAGAAAAAGGAATTGTTTTAATAGGTGGAAATAATAGTGATATTTTAGTATATAAAAGTGATAATTATGAGTTTATTCAAAGGATTAAAAATTATAATAAAAATAGTTTTGAATTTTTTTTTGAATTAAATGGTAATTTAATTGGGACTTTTTGGAATGATGAAACTATAAAAATTTGTTATTATTAAAATTAATTATTTATATTCTTAAAAACTGAGATTTACATTTTAAAACATAAAATTATTTAAATAAAAAGAGTAAAATAAAAATATAAAATTAAGAAGTATTTTAAATATGAATACATTTTATAAAAGAATAATTAAGATTAAATAAAGTAAAATGAATCATATTACAATTTACATAAATATATATTAATATATTGTAAAGATATATATAAATAATGATATTATGAATATCAAATAAAAACTTATTTTAAACCAAAAATGAAATAACCATATCAAAATAAAAAAAAAATTAAAAACTTCTATTTTTTTTTAAATATTAAATAATTAATATATCAATTAAAAAAAAAATAAAAAAAAAAAAAAAAAAAATAAAAAAAATAAACATTAAAACGAATATAAAATTTGAAAAAACCCAAAAAAAAAAATAAAAATTAAAAAAAAAAAAATGAAAACCGAAAGTTCAAAAGTAACAATAAAAATATATAAATTAATCCAAATATAGAAAGAAAATCAATCACAATCAAAACAAAACGATGAAGAAAAAGAAAAAAACCTAGTATCATTAGATAACTGTGATTTTTCAAATCCATCAAATCGTTTATCAAGTCCTCGTTCTCTTGAAGCATGTTATCGTCTTGGAATAGAACCATCAGAATTATATCAAATATCATTAGAAGATTTTAAATTAATATATCCAGATGTAAGAACATTACCAAAAGATTTACAAGATATGAGATATGAAGCAGCTGAAAAATTTAGAAATGAATCAATTGATCAAGTTAAAGAAGAAAGAGGAAAAATTATTGAAGAAAATGAAAAAAAAGAAAAAGATAAACAAGAACAAAAAAATAATGTTAATAATACTTCAGGTGATAATGAAAATACAGCAGAAAATTCTGGTGATGATGATAAGAAAGATTTATCAAATGATGAAAAAATGGAAAAATTAGTAGAAGAACAAAAAAAAATAATAGAGAAGATAAAAAAAAAACAAAAACAAGATATAACTCAAATAATTGAAAGTCAAATACAAAGAGAAATAACAGAAAAACAAAATGCTATTAAAGAAAAGAAAAAACAAGAACAATTATTAATAGCTGCAAAAGCATTAGAAGAAAAGAGAAAAAAACAAGCTGAAGAACAAGCAGAAAAAGAAGCTAAAAGAGAAGAAGATATGAAAAAAATGGAAGAAGAACAAAAACAGAAAATTAAAGAAAAAGAAGAAAAAGAAGAAAAAAGATTAAAAGATATGGAAGAGAATGAGAAAAAAAGATTAGAAGAAAGATTAAAAGAAAATGAAGAAAAACAAAAAAAATTAGAAGAAAGAAGACAAAAAATGATAAAAGAAGAGAAAGAAAAAGAAAAAGAATTAATTAAAAAAAAAGCAGTACAAGAAAAACATGAACAAGAAATTATGTTACAAAAAGAAGAAAATAGAAAAAAAATGAAAGAAGAAAAATTAAAACAAGAAGAAGAACAAAAAAAAAGATATTCTGAATTAAGAAAAAAAGAAGAAAAAGATTTAGATGATACTAGAAAAAAAATATATGAGAAAGAAAAAGAAAGTGAAGAAAGATTAAAAAATTATATGAAAAAAAGAGAAGAAAAATTTGAGAAACAAAAAGAAGAGAATGCAAAAAGAAATGAATTTGTATTTAAATATTTAAAAAAACAAGATAAAGAACATGAAAAAAAAAGAAAAGAATATTTTCAAAAACAATTAGAAATAGAACAAAAAGTATTTTTAAGTACAACAGAAAAAATAGATGATGCTAAAAA
>JAEEGL013347562.1_pt1 | contig 10862 bp, 10 predicted proteins | sample 9134231 | NCBI WGS metagenome assembly JAEEGL01 (sample SAMN16246548, study PRJNA631951) | gut metagenome | biome: gut microbiome; feature: rumen; material: fiber-attached | host: Bos | place: Iran: Karaj | collected 2018-10
ATCAACAAGATAAAGAGTCCGGCAGTAATACAGAAAGCTTTGAATAATCTTGGTATATCAACAGAATATATTGAAAATGTAAGATCTAATATATCAGTTGAAGGAGTTATTCCGGAAGATGCAGTTGAAAGAATAACTGTCATCAATAAGATGGCTGAAGATGATGCCAAATATTATGAACAGCTTCTCGATGTATCTTATTTCCCGTCCCAGTATGTTGTTTACTTCTACGATGATAGAACTTTCTCTGTGGGACAGGTTGATCAGATATTAGATGCTATATTAGATAGCTACAAGGAATATTTTTTTGATACATATGCCAATAATGAGGCGCTGACAGTTACAGCCGGGCTTTTGTCTGGAGATAGTTATGACTACTCAGAGAGTGTAGACCTTCTCAGAACACAGCTTAAACTGATGAAAAATTTTGCACAGGCCAAAGCTTCTGAGGCACCAGATTTCAGGGCTTCAGGGACAGGTCTTTCCTTCACGGACATAGCAACATCTATAGGATTCATCCAGGATGCTGACCTGGCAAGACTTTCATCCTATATAGAGACCAATTCTCTTACAACAGATTCGGCTAGACAGATAGAATATTATGAATACCAAATAGAGGAATATACAAACAGGCTGTCAGAACTGGAGGTAAATCTGTCAAATGTAACCTCTGCTATCAACTCTTATCAGAAAGATCCTGTGATCATTGTAAGCAATCAGGATACAACGCAGGAAACCGAGCAGAGCAATGAATATTATGATAAGTTAATTGCTCAAAAGTTGGAGCTTTCCTCAAAGATATCAGAGACAAATACAGAATTAAACAGATATTACACCCTGACTAATAAAATGCAGTCTAAATCAACTTCTGCAACAGAAGCTGAAATAAAATATGCAAACACTCTGATCAGTAATCTACAAAATAAGATCACTGAATGGATTGATCTCATAGAAGAGACAACAGAAGAGTACAATGATACAACAAAATTTTCTAATGCATACCAGGTGTCAGTTCCTGCTCAGTACTTTGCAGGAGGGGGAATTGTAAGCATTGCTAAGACCTCAATTAAATTCATTGCAATTTTGATGATATTAGTAGTAATAGCGTGGACTGCAGATGGAGTCATTAAAGAAATGAAGGATATAAAAGACTCCGATATTTATTGATTAAAACATAATTTTATTGTTGAAGAGTGATGTTATGCGGCTTCTCTTGGTTTTACAGGAGAGCCGTTTTTTAATTAGGCTGAATTGGGAGTAAAAAGATGACAGGTGGTTCTATTGCAGGAATTGTAGATGAAAAGGCAACGCTTGGCCAGGTGCTTAAAAGACTTCGAAAAGATAGGAAACTCAATCAGGAAGATATCTCAAAGTATCTTGGCGTTGAGAGAGTAACATGCTCCGCTTACGAAACCGATAGAGTAATTCCACCTCCAGACAAGTTATACAAACTTGCGGAATTTTACGGGATAAGTATTGAACTACTGGCATCAAAGACACTTATCAAATCTGGTGATAAAGCAGAAAACGAACTCATTAAGTCTAATGAAGCCGATTTGAAAAGTGCAGAGATGATGTACTACTACAAAAGGTTGGATGATAAGCAAAAGAGAATTGTTTTTGACCTTATAAGAGAACTGTATGGGAAATAAAGGGTAAAAAAGAAAACATGTATGAACAAAACCTCAAAATGAAGAGGGAAATCGATGTTATCAAAAATATATCGTTGTGGAGATACAGGTCATGAAAATTTTGCTGGTCACATTTTCAGATAATGCAGACCATCAGGATATTACTTTCGGAATGTTTGAGAGCCTGTACAGAGCAGAACGTTCTGATTGTGAAGCATGGGTTATGGGAATAAGTACCCCCAAGGTTCCTGTGTTGAATACTCCCAAGACGCATCTGGTGGATTGCCCAAAACGTCCAGGTATTGAAAAGAAGACATTTGATGTAAAAACTCTTTTGAGTATTATCTCATGGGTAAATGAACAAAACTTTGATGTTATATTCTTTGAGACGCTTCATGTATGGAATCTGGCTATTATGATGTGTTGCCATAAGAACACAAAGATATTTCAAATGATTCATGACCTTATTCCACATGATGGTGACAGGCATGCAAAACTTGTTAATCTTATGAATAAAGCTGTCTGCAAGCTCGCAGATTATATTATTTTAGCGAATCGTAAATATGTTCCCAAGGTAACAGAAATATATGGTGTTCCCGCTAATCGGGTGTTGTTCATAGACATGTGGAGACGCTTCCCGGAGTATATTAAGCCCAGGTTTACAAAGCGTGTGTTATTTTTTGGGCGCATGAACCCCTATAAGGGCATTGATAATCTGTTGGAAATTGTTAAGCTCTGCCCCGACATACAATTTGATGCAGTAGGGCGAGTGGATCCCCTTATGAAGGAGCATGTTGACCAACTAAAAAAAATGCCAAATGTTACTGTAAAAACCGGTTACGTTACTGATGATGAAATGGCAGAAGCATTTATCAATGCGGACTGGGTTGTTCTTCCATACAACTCAGCTACACAATCAGGCGTAGTAATAGATGGATATCGGTATGGAAGACCATGCATTGCATTTAATGTTGGTGCCATTGCAGAACAGGTGAGTGATGGAAATAGTGGCTATTTGGTAGAGCCGGGGAATAATGAAGCCTTTGCAAAGAAACTTAGAGAAGCAGCTAATTTGGACCAGAAGGCTTATACTTATCTTTCTAAATCTGCGTTTGAGTATGGATTATGTAAATATTCTTCTGAAAGAGCGGTTGAGCGCTTTGTAAAGATATTGGCAAAATGAGACATTGAGTGTTGTTTATAGAAAATATATTGATAACTGGATGTAACGAAGCTTATTTAACGTATAAAACAGAAAGTGGGTATTACAGTGAAATATAAAGGAAAAGGTTATGAAAACTAGTAGTAAGACTAAAGTGATAATCAGATTTTCATTGCAACAGGTGCTAATGATTACTCTATTGCTTATTTTTTTGTTTGGCCCTGATAATTTGTTCAAGGCAACAAGTATATATTTATCATCAACGCCACGAAATATTGCTTATAAATGGTTAAATTATTCTTTTAGTTACTTATATTTTATTCCAATTTGTTTTGGGGTACTAATTTCTTTAGTACAGAATAATGTTGTAGTATTTTTATTTCCTGTATTACTGTTATTGAGGTCTTTTTTTAGATATATTTGTGGATATGAGAGTATTATTCAGGCGGGCACATATGAAATTGTATTAGCAATAGTAGTTGGGGCATGCCTTTTTGTGTGGGTACAGTACATGATTAATACAGAAAAGCTTGTTAGTCAACAATCTTTTTTTATTTGGTATGTTTTATTACATGTTGTTAGTCAACTTGTTTCAACTGCATACTCTTTATCGAGGTTAACTGGACGGTTTAATGCAATTAATTTAGATGTAGAATGTACAGGAATGCTATGTGGTTTTGCCTTTCTATATATTTTCTTTATGCGTCAGATTAAATATAGATATCTACTATTATTAGTATTTGCCATAGGTGAATTGTTGAGTGGAGCAAGGATTCCATTAGTAATTGCATTTACATTGTTAATTGCCTATATTATTATTTTACCTAAACGATATGATGCTAATCTAAAAAAAGAACATGCAGTATTCGGCATTTTCATGATAATTGTAGCGATAGTATTACTAACGCTTACTCCGGATTTAATTGACTATTTAGTAGGTAAAGGGATGTTTTCATCTATGACAAGAATCGTAGATTTTACTTCAAATGGAGATACTTCTTCCTCAATAGGTAGGATAAAATCGATATTTGCGGGGATAGATATTCTTAAGGAGAATCCGCTTGGACTTGATTGTGGATTCATTTTTCTCCAGAGAAGAATGAATAGGCATGGCTATCCGACATTTCCACATTCACTTATATTAACATATTATCTTCTGATAGGTCCTTTTTGCCTTTTTTTTGTTTTATATTTATTTATAAAAAAAGTACGGAATTCTTTGCAAACACTAATGTATAATACAGATGCGAAGCTTTCGAGTAGTATTCTATTTGGGTATCTGGCGCTTTTCTCCATATTCACAGGAGGTCCTGTTGTTAATTACAAAGTAATATTTACATATTTATTGTTAGTCAGTGTTGCGTCTTTAAATTTTTCAGAACAATTATTTGAAGTATAAGAAGCATAAGTATGAGTGATCAGAGTATTTACGGTTGGAATTAGTATTTTTCGTAGATGAAAGAGCTTATTGTAGCCTTTGACAAGACGAAGGAAACTATGTCAATACTACAACAATGGTTTTGCTAATAGTTTTGGGGAAAAATGACAATAAAAAATGGTGTTTTGAAGACAATTTCTGGTGTAATAGGATTGACTGTATTATCAAAAATTTTTGGTTTTTTGAGAGAATTACTTTTATCTTATTATTTTGGAGCTAGTGGATTAAGCGATGCCTATATCATTTCTCAAACAATACCAGGGACGATATTTCAATTTGTAGGTACTGGTCTTATTACATGTTTTGTTCCAATATATATAAAAGAATTATATGATTCTGGCCAAGAAGAAGCAGATGATTTTTCGAATTCAATTCTGTCACTGATACTGATTTTTTCTACAGTGGTAATGCTTATAGTGATGGCATTTCCCGGAGTGATAGTGGGGCTATTTGCATCAGGATTTGAAGGTGAAACATTACATTGGGCTGTATTGTTTACTAGAATCGGAATTTGCAATCTTTATTTTTCTGCTTTTCTATATTTATATAACAGTTATCTACAAGCACACAAAATATTTTACCCAGGAGTTATAAGTGGCTTAATTAATAGTATTGTAATTATTTTAGGAATAATAGTAGGTGCAAAAAAACATGTTATATGGTTGTGTGTGATAAGCACTAGTTGTCCAATTATTCAGTTGGTATATATTTCTCCATTTATAAAGAGGGAAAAGTTTAAGGTCAAGCCAAATTTTCAATTTAAAACATCGGTTTTTGTGAATTTTTTAAAGCTTCTTATTCCTGTTATAATTGGGGTTTCTGTTAATGAAGTTAACATATTAGTAGATAGAACCTTGGCATCACGTATAGCCGTTGGTGGAATATCATCTCTTGTTTATGCTAACAGCTTAATAAATTTTATCCAACAGGGAATTTCTCAACCGGTGGCATCGGTGTTTTTTCCGCATCTCAGCGAAAAAGTGGTTCTTCAAAGAGATGCTGATGTGAGAGCTGTAACACAAAGATCCTGTATGTTATTAATAGAATTACTTGCACCAATAACCGTTTTAATAATACTGTTTTCTAAAGAGATAACTATTATGCTGTTTGGAAGAGGAGCGTTCAACGGTTCAGCAATTAGCTTGACATCAGAAGCTGTGAAGTATTATTCAATTGGGATAGTTTTTGTAGGTGCAAGGGAATTCATATCAAGATATTTTTATGCATATAATAACACTAAAATTCCAACGATTAACTCAGCAATTGGGATGATTGTTAATATATTTCTAAATCTGGTTTTATCGAAAATTATGGGATTAAGCGGATTGGCACTTGCAACAAGTATTTCTGCTGCAATTACAGTATTGATGCTAATTCTTAAAAGTGGTGAGGTAAATAAGGATAATAAGAAATTGGTATTCAACATTAAAGAATTATTAAGAAATGTTGCAAGCTTAACTCCAATAATACTGGTTTATTTGATATTTATAGAATTTACGCGTTTTGAAGGATTTACGCTTATGGTCGTTGTGGCTATTATAGGTATGCTTTTATGGTTAATTTGTAATTTTATCTTTAATACACTAGTAAAAGATTTAGTAGAAAGATTTGTAAGTGTAAAGAAGAGGTCTAATTTAGGAAATTAGGTCAGAACGTGGGGATGTTATGAATAGACAATCTACTGGGAGGCAGGCAAACTATGATTTATTGCGTATAATATCAATAGTTGCTGTAATTTTAATTCATGCAAATTATGGATACTTAGACGAATGCATGAAAACTCAATCAAGTATGTTAGAATGGACATTACTTTCACTTATTAATATCATTACAAGATTTTCAGTTCCTTGTTTTGTAATGATTTCTGGAGCGTTTAATCTTCGGAATGAGCGTAATATAGAATTTACATACTTTTATCAAAAGATTTTTAAGAAAATACTTTTTCCAACAATGGTATGTATCCTTTTGTTTATTCCTTTTAGTATTGCTGATAAGATTGTGTCAAAAGAAAGCATTTGGCTTATTTTGATTCAACTATTTGAAGGTCGTTTTTTTAATCTGTGGTATATATATATGCTTACGGGACTGTATTTGATTACTCCTATACTGATTAGAGTAAAACAAAGCATTACAGTCAAACAATATAAAATACTTGCGATTAGTATGATTGTTTGGGCTGTGGTTTCGCAAGCTACATCTAAATATAAAATGGCATATAGCATCGGTGTTGTTTTTGCTTTTCTTGGTTATTATTTAATAGGTGATGTTATTAAGAAAGATATAGATGAAAGAAAAATGGCTTTTAATATATCATCTTCAGTTATTCTATGCTTGATTTGTGTTTTGATTTCATATATATATCGGTATTTTGGAAATAATTATTACATTTCTGATGCTTATGTTGCTTTTTTTTCTCCGACAATCACTATTTATTCTATCCTGATTTTTGAGCTTTGTAGCAATATTAAAATTAGTATGAGTTTCGAAAAGCTTTCAAACTTCATTTTTGAAATATATCTACTTCATTCAATAATTTTAAAAATAATAAAAATATTAGTAAATTCACTGAATTTAAATGTTATTTTATCAGAAATTATCTTGGTAATATTTACATTTTTCATATCGTTAATTTGTGCTGTGATATTAAAAATATTTTACACAGTGCTTTATAAAAGGTTATTCAAGGAACAATAAAGTGAATGTAGAAACTTTATTGAATATGATTTTTGATATTCGTGAGTAACATGGGGGAAAAGGTAGAAATTTGATTGGAGAATGCATTGGTATAATGCTCTATAATACACAAAGGTAAGAATATAAATATGACTCATCCCCAAATTTTAATTATCATTCTCAATTACAATACATACGAATTAACATTATCAATGATTGAAGAACTGAAAAAACTTGACTATTCTTATTACAATATTCTGGTTGTCGATAATAATTCGCCCAATAATTCAGGAGAGATTCTATCAAGGAAGTCTTCAGAGGACAATTCGTATATCTTTATACAAAATGATAAAAATGTTGGTTACGCCGCAGGTAATAACATAGGACTTCGATATGCTGTTGAACATGGATATAAATACTCATGGGTTATTAATAATGACATTCTTATCAAAGATTCCAAAGTTTTATCCCATATGATTACAATTCTAGAAGAACACCCGGAATATGCAGGTGTTGGTCCAATGATATACACACTTGATAATCATATATGTGGTCCGTTTTGTAATAGACCTACGCCTTTTAGCATGACTTTAGGAATTGGAATAGACTTGAAATATCGCAAATCTCAGATAAACACATCACGTCCTGTATATAGGCTTTTTGGGTGCTGCATGCTATTGGATAATGAGACGATGAAGCAGGTTGATTATTTGGACGAGAGGACGTTTCTGTACTGTGAGGAAGACATTCTAGCAGAAAGAGTTTTAAAGGTTGGAAAAACTTTTTACTATGACAGTAATGTTAGTATTAAGCATATGGAATCTTCATCACTTAGATATTCGGTAATTAAACTAAAGACCAATATCAAGTATGTAATAGATAGTAGGAATATTTATATGAAAGAGTATAGGAATTGGAATTGCGTAATAAGGTTCCTTGTAAATACGACGTATGCTTTAAAGCGTTATTATAGAAATGCAAAAAGAAATCGTAAGATTTAGCTTTGAGTACGAGTATAAGATAAGATCTGAATAATCAAACTTATAGGTGGATTGTTAGACAAATGGCAAAGGAAGAAATGAGGTATGGGAACAGTCCTTTTTGTTGATTGGCTTACAGATGGATTTACAAGATATGCAGAGCCATTATCTTTGGAGTTGAGAAAGCAAGGCTATGATGGTCAATTTATTGGTGTTTACATGGAGAGGGATGGTAAAAGTAGACCTTCGAAATTTGATTCGTTGATATTCGCGGGAAAATATAGCTGGGATGCAAGGAGAATCCTTGATGAAATAAAACCTGAGATGGTTGTTGTTTTTGCACATCGTTTTTTTGACTATATGTTCACACTTGAAGCACATAAAAGAGAAATTCTGGTTGTGAATTTCCAGCATGGGCTATATATGGACAAAAGTACTATTTCGGCATTTAATGCAAGAATGGCTGTTCAATTGATGAAAAGAAAAAAAGAGCAGGTGAGATTGTACTCCAAATGTATCTATGTCATGAATCAAAATAATATATTAAATACAATCTCAACATTTATAGATCTTGCCAGAGGAGTTACCATTTATTCGTATATTATTAAGCGCTTTGGCTATGATAGTAATGCTGATATTTCGTTTATCTTTGGAAAGTATTGGAAGGATTACTACGAAAATCAATACAATGAAACAAAAACAAAATATTATATAATCGGATATCCAGAACTTGAAGGGAATTCTAGGGATACAGATGGATTATTCTGCGAAAAGATTCCTGTTGTATGCTATTTAGCTCAAACATCTGTAGAGGATGGCGTAATCGATAAAAGTGTTTTACTTGCTTTTTTGAAAATTCTTGAAAATAGTTTAGGAAAGTTTAACTTAATCCTTAAGTTGCATCCGCGAAGCGATAGAGACATGTATAAGGATATTATAAGGAATGAAAAGCATGTTTTCGTTTGGAATTTTCCTGAATTTCCTATATGTGATTGTTATATAGGTCATGAGTCAACGGTTGTAGCTAGGGCATTATATATAACAAACAAAGTTCTAGTTTATCGCTTACACAAAGAAAGAATTAGCCCTTTTGAACAATATTCTGACTTTGTTTGCACTAATAGCGGACAATTTCAGGGAACTTTAGAGGAAATGCTTTCTGTTACTAAGAATTCTAATGTATCGCCTGAATTTGAAAAGTATATGTATAAAAATCCAAATGGGGCAATTAAGCAAGCAGCAATGATAATAATGGATTTTTTAGTTAAGAAGTAAACATTTGCAAACAGCAACTAGAGAAAAATGCAGCCATGAAACGAACTGTTTTCATGGCTGTTACTGTGAGCGGGAAAAATGTCTAAAGGAGGATTGCCATATGAAAACTGCATGTTTTATTCCAATCAAAGCTAATTCTGAACGTGTGAAAGGGAAGAATCTAAGAGTGCTTAATGGAAAGCCTTTGTATCAATATATATCTGAGCACGTACAGGAAGCAGATGTATTTGACGATGTTTTTATCGACACTAATAGTCAGGAAGTTTCTGACTACGCAATATCTATGGGATTTAAAGTCATTGAACGCTTGCCGGAATTGGCACAGAATACAGCAAATGGCAATGATCTTATTGTTCATCATTTTGAATTATACCCTGATTATGATTATTATTTTCAACTTTTTGCAACAGCTCCTTATATGCAACCGGGAACTATTAGGGCTTGTTGGGAAAAATTGACTAATTCGACGGAGTATGATTCATGTTTCCCAGCGACTCAGAATCATAGTTTTTATTGGCTAGCAGGAAACCCTATGAATTATAGGCCAGGTATTTTACCACGCAGTCAGGATATGCTACCTGTGATTGAGGAAACAACTGGCCTTTATGGAATTACAAGGGAGTCACTTGCTAAATACAGATGTCGTATAGGACGAAAACCATATATTCATATAGTTTCTAAGTTTGAAGCTGTAGACATTAACACGGAAGAAGACTGGAAAGTTGCTGAATATGTTGGCAAAGTTATATATGGTCTATAAATAGCTATGTTGTGCGACTTTAGATCATAATTTTTATTGTATCAAAAGCTTGGAATTCTTGCATTGACAGGGAGACATGCTTTTTTTATTTGTCTGTTCACACCGAACCGCCTTTTCCGGTTATATTACTCAATTTTTATATTGTTGGCTTCTAGCAATTTACGAAGACGAGTAATTTCAGTAGCTTGAGAAGAAATTTCTTTAGACAGAGAAGTATTTTCCTCAGTAAGAGTAGATATGGTGGTGTTAGCCGAATCAAGCTCTTCTTGAAGCTCATCCATCATGTATTTAACTGTATTCTAATCCATGAGTTGAAGCTCTTTTGAGAACATGTTCATTACTCCTTCGATATTTCTACATAAATCATACAGATGAGAATACATGGCTTTAAATTTGGGATACTTAGTGATGAGGTCAATTATAATTTCAGGCTCATCGCATCCAAGAAAACATAGCCATGCATCCAAGTTGCTTTTTATACCATCATTATGAAGTTTATTAAGGAAAATATCAACCGGGATGAACATTATATTTTCTAACAGATTTAGCTTTATACCGGTATTGGAAGTGCCATAGATGTTATGAACAAAGTCATCAGGAAAGTCCTTAAAGATATGAGGGCTTCTTTCCATAAAGATTATTGTGTATACAGGAGCCAGGTCTTTGTATGAGAAATCTTTTTTTCGTTCATCTCTTACACGTTTATATTGCCGTAGTAGCAGATCTGCTGTGTAGCAGGAAGCTCTTTCGCCGGGGAAGGCATAACCGAAAATGCCAAGTGAATAATAAGTCATAGAAAATGACCTGTAGAGGAGTGAGTGCAAATATTTTAAAGGATGTACAACCCGGTACTTGCATAAAAGTACCAGGTTGATGTTTATGTATTTTTCTTTTGTTAGTTATCTTGTATATTATTTGCCTCTAGTAATTTGTGAAGGCGAGC
>JAEEGL013914035.1_pt1 | contig 10862 bp, 8 predicted proteins | sample 9134231 | NCBI WGS metagenome assembly JAEEGL01 (sample SAMN16246548, study PRJNA631951) | gut metagenome | biome: gut microbiome; feature: rumen; material: fiber-attached | host: Bos | place: Iran: Karaj | collected 2018-10
CTGACTAATTATGAAAAGAAGGTCGTATCATTGGCTCAGGCTTTAATCTCAAAGCCAGAGATTCTTATTATAGATGCACCAACGGAAGGAATGAATCCTGAAGAAGCGAGGATGATGCGACAACAGATCGCCGATATACAAGGTCCCTATACAACTATTATCTGTTCATCAAGGATGTATGAGGTTTTAGAGCTTTGCTCAAGAATAATTATACTTAATAAGGGCAGAGTTGTTGCTGACAGGGAAGTCGATGATTTCCAGGAGAAAGTCAACGAAAAAGAGGGCTTGAGAATCAAGGTTATCGGAAACGAAAACAGAGTAAGAACCATTTTTGAAGCTATAGAAAAGGATGGCTACGGAGGATGTTATGTTGAGAAAGGATATGAATCAAATGCATTCACTGTTGCCGTTGAGAGTAATATCGATCTTAGAAAGAGAATCTTTGAAGACTGCGTAAAAGCTGATGTTACTATCTTGGAAATGAGAAGGACATCGCTTTCAATAGAGGATGTTTTCTTCCAGTTAACAAGCGAAGGAGGACTGTGATGAGAGCGATAATGCAAAGAGAGTTTAAGGAATATATATACTCTTTAAGAGGCATAGCTTTTGCGGTTCTCTTTTTAATTGTCTCGGGAATATCATATATCAGATTTTGCTTTGGGGGGGCCTCGTTCCTTTTTTCAGATATATATAATGAGATTTCAAAAGCGTTAGTATTACTATGCCCTATCCTGATGATGGTTTATTCTATACGCACTAAAGGAAAAACCAATCCTGATATTCTGCTGTTCTCATCCCCGGTATCTACAAGCAGTATTATTATAGCCAGATTTTTTGCTGCGTGGCTATATTATGAAATAGTGTTAGTATCGACTGTTATTTGTATTCCGCTGATATCCTATTATAGAACTATAGCAGCAGGAGATGTTTTCATCAATTACTTAACACTCTCTTTGCTGGGAGCAGTGCTTATTGCAGTCTGTCAATTCTTTGCTTCGATTTGTTCGAGCCGCTTTACGATGTATGTTTCTGGCGCATCAGTTCTTTTTGTTTTTTATGTCTTCTCTAATACGGAGCTCCTTATTCCTGACGGGGCCAGCAGTTATATATTAAAGATGTTTTCGGTTTTTAATGCTTATCAAGAACTTGCATCCGGTATTTTCAGCTTTAGTGCCGTAATAAGGCTTCTTTCAATGGTGTTTCTTTTTCTTTTCGTGTCGCGCATGGCAACAGAAATGAGATTCAGAACAGGGAGGAGCATATGATACGGCGATTGTCACCGAGAAAACTTGTATTATTTTCCTTGTTAGTTATCGTTGCAGTGTTTGCTCTGAACATTTTAGCAATGTATTTAGAACGTAATCTTGCACTTTTCCTGGATTTTTCATATGAAAAAGTTTATTCTGTTTCGGAAGCGACAAAGGAAATATGTAAAGAATTAGAGGATGAAGTAATAATCTATTATTATACCGGTACCGGGAAAACGAACAAAGGAATAACTGCACTGCTGGAAAGCTATAATGCAAAATGTAAAAATGTCAGTGTGATTAATCTGCAGACGGGGCAATCCGACGGGTTTATACAACGGTTTGATTTGGGAACCGGAGTAAATGAGGGCAGTATTGTTGTTACCAGCAAAGGGTTTAATAGGTTTAGGGTTATAAATACGGCCTCTTTTTATACGCTTGATGCATATGGCAATCAAGAATATGTTGCTGAGCAAAGAATAACTTCAGCAATTAAATATGTGGTTACAGGAAGGACGAAAAGAATAAGGTTTTTAACAAGTCATCGTGAAACAGACATGTCAAATCTTTCAAAATTGACGGGACTTCTTTCGTCTAAGGACTATCAATACAACGTTTACGATGCAATGATCGAGGGAGATGAACTTGATCCAGAAAACGATATTCTCGTGATAGTTTCCCCCAAGACAGATCTGGCACATATTGAGGCGGAAAAAATACATAATTACCTGAATTCTGGAGGCAGTGCAGTTGTTTTTCTGGATAAAACTGATGAGACGATGACTGAGTTCTCAAGGATTCTCAATATGCGGAACTTATCATATGAGAACAGGATAGTATATGGATGTGATCCTAAATATACAAACATGAGCCCATATTCCCTGATAGTAAGATCGAGAAACACGGCATTTAGAATGATCGAAGATAAATCGATCGTTGTAAAGAATCTCATTCCGATAGAATTGAACGGGACAGGAGAGAATACAGAGGTTTTATTAGAGACGTTTCCTGCCTGTAAGATAGAAGGGAAATCCTCAACGGAGCTTAATGCTTTCACAGTGGCTGCTTGTTCGGAAGAAGGCAGTTCCAAATTGATTTTGATTGGGTCGTCCTCAATAATAGAGAACGGTGAGCTTGGTATATCGGGAAACTTGGATTTTATCTCAAGAATGCTTTCTTTTGTTTCAGATACAGATATCAGTATTGAACCGAAACACCTGAGTTATGAGACTGACAATGCACCTATACCATATACTCAAAAAGTATTGATCGCCTTCTTCATCATTGTCATCATTCCAGCAACAGCTTTTATAATCGGGGTTATCAGCAGAAAACATCTTTAAGAATTAAATAGGCTGTTACTTTGTTTTATATTATAAAAGTATATCATGCCCTTACCGGTATGATATAATTTTTTATAGTCATATATAAGCACGCAAGGGTTTGAAAATGTGTAGAACTATAAAAGTGCCAGAAGATGTCAGGAAAATGGCAGAAACTTTTGGAGACGTTCCTCTTTATATAGTCGGAGGTTTTGTCAGAAACAGTATATTGGGAATAGGCGAAACTGATATTGACCTCGCATCAGAGAAACTGCCCTCAGAGGTGATGTCTTTGTTTGGCAAAAATGCAGTGCTTGTGAATAAAAGACTGGGGACAGTTCATATAAAAAGTGCAAATGGAAGTGTTTATGAGCACACAACATTCCGGAGGGAAAGCTATCCTGAAGGAGGTGGACATAGCCCCGATTCTGTTACAATAGGAGCGTCTATGGAGGAGGATGCTGCCAGAAGAGATTTTTCCATGAATGCATTATATGCAGATGCAAAGACGGGAGAGGTGATTGATCCTACAGGCAGAGGCATTAATGATACCTTACATAGGATAATTAGAACCACATCGGTTGATCCTAGAGTCATAATGAAAGATGACGGGCTAAGGCTTTTGCGGATGGTGCGTCTGGCAGGGCAACTGGACTTCTTCATTGATAAGCAGCTTTTATCATGTGCAAAGGATAGTGTGGATCTTCTTGATGGAGTTTCTGCTGAAAGAATCTATAAAGAACTTCAATTGATTTTTTTAGCAGAACTAAAGCATCATGACTTTAATTTTGACGGGCATAGACGAGCGTTGCTCTACATGAAACAGTCGGGTCTCCTTGCAAAGGTATTTCCTGTTTTCCCTTATATCGGCGGAGATGAAAATGATGTTGAAACGTTGATAAATGTATATTCAAACGTTCCCAGTGATTTTACTCTCAGGCTAGCGGCGCTGCTGATGAAAGCATCATTTTCAGAAATCAATACTGTTTTATGCAAACTTAAAACAGAAAAGGTAAGAAGCGAGTTTATTTGCGGTATACTTCAATACAGAGACTTTGCGTCATATGGAAAGCCAACAGATGTTGAGGTCAGGCATATGGTTCAAAAGCTTGGGAAAGAAAAGTTTATGGCACTATGTGTGTTAAAAAGAGCAGAGAACATGGAAACGGGGATTTCTGGCCATTGGAGAGCACTTATGGACATATGTGAACAAATGGAAGGGCGCTATCCAATTTCTTTAAAAGAAATGAATGTTGACGGAGAAGAACTTATTAAAAAGCTGAAACTTAAACCTGGTAGAAAAATAGGGGAAATTCTGAATAAGCTTTTGGCATGGTGTGCGGAAAGACCGGAAAACAACAATAAAGAGTTATTATTGGCGAAAGCCAGCGACTATGTATGATAGCAGATGAGGATATTTGCAAACAATGATAAAATTCGTGAAACCTGATATGGTTACAGTGTCAAGGGCAGCAATAAATAAATTGCTTGCTGCACCAGAAGGATGCATTAAAATCTATCTGTACGGAACTATAAATGAAACAGCTGAACTTAGCAAGATCATGACTGATCTTGCTATGGATAAAAAAGACTTTTTGGACTGCCTGGAATATCTTCAAAAGAATGGGTTCATAAATATTGACGTTACAGACAACACAACATTTACATACACGGCAGTAGAGCCGACAGCTAAGAACACAGGACCTGTATATCCGGACGCTCAATTCAATTCTTTGTTGCAATCACTTTTTACGGACAGAGAGCTTGGATTTAGAGAGCTTAAGGCTTTTTATGAATGTACTGAAGTGTTCGGCCTTCCTAAAAAAGTTGTTTTAATGCTGGCAGAGCATTGTATTGCTACACACCGAAGAGGAAATCGTTTGCCTGCTTCGTATATAACTGAAAAGGCAAAAGAGTGGGCAAAAGCAGGAATAGACACAATTGATGCTGCAGAAAGGATAATGCATAGAGAGTAAAAAACTACAAAAGAGGCTAAAGAAATTCTTGAGTTGATGGGAATCAATAACAGATATCCATCAGAAGCTGAAGAACAACTCTATGAAAAGTGGACCAATGAATGGGGTTTTGATATTTCTGCAATACGTTCAGCAATGCTGGAACTTACAAAGATCAACAATCCTAATATGAAATACCTTGATACTATCCTTTCCCGATTATATCAGGATAACAGAATCAGGCAGAAGCAGATCGAAGAGCACTTCAAGGGCAACGCGGAGACAGATGCAGCAATGAAAAGCATACTTGGTGTTCTTGGACAGTCAAGGCAGACGGTTACCGATGATATGAGATCCGCGTATAAATACTATATTGAAAATGGCATTGATGCTGAAACGATACTCTATGTTGCAAAGCTCGTATGTGATGAAGGGGGGCATACATTCCAGGCACTTAAAAGCAGACTTGACGGATATGTTGATGCTGGTCTGACGGATCTTAAGGTGATCAGCTCATACGAGCAGAACAAACAGAATACTGAAATGGCGGCAAAAGCACTGCTGGAAAAGCTGGGGATAGTTAAAAACCGTTTATCGAAGACGGATATTGACAATTATTTGAGGATAAAAGATGCCGGACTACAACAGGATGTTGTTTTATATGCTGCCCAGATCGCTTCCCAATATCAAAACCCTTTAAGAGCGCTGATGTCGATAATAAAAAGATGGAAGGCAGAGGGAGTTCAGTCTGTTGAGGATGCAACGAGAGCAGACTGGCAGTTCTATAATAATGGTTTAAAGGGAAAAAAGGCAGCCGAGGAGTATATTCAAAGAAATTATACTTCGGAACAATTTGATGAACGAATGAAAAAGAGTGTTGCTTCACTGGAGGATAGTATAAATGACGATTTCCCAGATATTTGATTCTTACGACATCAAGAGAAACATTGCAGAGAGCCGCGCAGAGGAAAATCACAACAGGATCAGAAAAAACAGTCCGGAATACGCTAGACTGGAAGACAGAAGGAGAGAACTGTATGCTGACCTGCTGGGAGCAACACTGACGAATTCCAAAGAAAAAGAAACAATAAAAAAAGAGATAGCTGAAATATCCGAAGACCTTAAAGAAATCCTTGTCAGAAGCAATTTGGATATTAATCCATCTTATGAATGCAAGCTCTGTAATGATACTGGGTATGTAGAAAAGAATGGTGAAAAGAGCTTTTGCGTGTGTATTTTAGAAAAGATATACGCTGAAGTTTTCGGTGCTAAGGTCATTGGAGAATTAAAGGGATCCTTTGGAACATTCGATGATAAAATGTTTTCTGAAGAAAAAATCCTTTTTGCAGGCAAGGAAACATCGCCAAGAGAACAGATCAGATTGATAAGGGATTATGTTGAAAGATATGTCAGGGCATTTCCTGCACTTGTTAAGCAAAACATGCTGTTAATAGGCGGAGCAGGCCTTGGGAAAACCTTTTTGATGGAGTGTATAGCCAGGAGACTATACATAAAGACAAGAAAAATATTCTTTATTGATAGTTTTGAACTGTTCTCGGTATTCCACAAACATCGCCTTGGAGAACTGTCTGACAGTCTTGATCTGATTTACGATGCAGATATCGTTTTTATCGATGACTTGGGCACGGAGCCCATGACCCAAAATGTGACAAAGGAATACTTTTTAAGACTGCTTGAGATCAGGGGCGGGGCAGGGAAACCGATCATTGCCGCCACTAACATGAGCGAAAGTCAGTTGACTGCAAGATATGGGGAAAGGATATGTTCCAGACTCCTTTCAGATAAGAATTGCAAGAAACTGTACTTTGCTGGAGAAGATCTAAGGTTTTGAGAAGCAGGAAATAGTATTAAGCGGAGCCAAAACTGAAAAGCACCCTATTTACTGACAACGCCGGCAAAAGGGGTGCTTTTTTGTGTTACGACTGTAAATTCAAAAGAGAAGCTTTCGGTCTGTATCTACAAGTCAAATGACCGGATACTACCAAAGAGATCAGAACATAATAGTAACATCGAATTCCAAATCATCGGGGATACGGTATTTTTCATTCAGCTGAGGACCGCAGGAATTAGAGCCTATACCACTCTGATGAGAATCGATGCACAGTATAGTATGCCCGCTCTTGATCAGTTCGTAATCGTGCATTTTTGCAGTTAATTCTTCCTGAGTATAATGAGAAGCATTAAATGAGAAGTTTTTACCATATACCTTTAATGCGTTTCCGTTGTTGTCTGACAGCTTCAGGTATTCACACCCATAATGGCTTCCGTTTTCCTGAGGCTTGATGTAATCCTCATGCATAAGAGAAACGGTCGTTTCAAAAAGATCCGCGACTGAAGCTCTCCGTTTGTCGATATAGCTTTCATATGGGCCATAGCCATAATACTGGACATTTTCGAAAGAATCATCAAGGGACATCCTGAGCCCGAATCTGGGAAGGAAAGGCATTATAGGTAGTTTCTCTGCGTTTATAGAGATCCGGATACCGTCAGAGGAGACAGCAAACCGGGCTTTGCCCTGTATTATCCTCTGAAGACTGTTGGCAACTATCGCAAAACTGCTTTCGATAACAGCGACATTATCGACGACCTGCACTTCTGTATTATAGCCACGGACATAAGCTTTATCATATCGAGCCGCCATCCAAACGCGCTTGATATTTCTGTCGTTATCGGTAGGAGCTCTCCAGATATTTAACGTCAGGGGCGTATCGATATATGAGACATTGTTTTTAACAAAAGATGTGACGGATACGGCCCTTTTGTCAAATTCGCATCTGAAATCATTACAAGCAACCGTAACCTTGTATTCGTCATTCTTTACTGAAAGAGGAGCGTTTCCTGCGATCTCGGGAACAGACGGCTCATATGGGAATATGTACTGGTCCCGCCCCAGTGTTTCAGGAATATAATCACGTTTATTACCGGATATATTCATATAGGTAAATATAATACTGGTCCTGTTCCCTTCAGGGATATCATCGTCTATATGTATCGTGAATGTTTTGTGTGGAGCAGCTTCAATATTGCTGATCAGCCCGGAAGAGATCAGAGTTCCGTTCTGCTTTACTTCATAACGGACAGCAGCGAGGCCTTTAAGATTGATAAAATCATATGTATTTATAAAGGTGAAGTCCTTGTCCTGTACAGAAACAAGTCTTATAGGCCTCAGGACGTTTTTTAACTCAAGAAGACCGGTATGAGGTGTTCTGTCAGGATATGTCAATCCATCCATACAGAAGTTTGAGTCATGAAGCTCTTCTCCCCAGTCTCCGCCGTAATAGTATTTTTTCTTTCCGTCTGGAGTCAGACCCATATAAACGCTGTGGTCGCTCCATTCCCAAACGAACCCACCGGCAAGTTCATCGTGGCTGTAAAACGCCTGCCAGTAATCTTCCGTATCCCCGGGCCCGTTCCCCATCGCGTGTGTATATTCGCAAAGCAACATGGGCTTATCGCCTTTTTTAGCATATTCAATACACTCTTCAGGGGATGGATACATTCTTGAATACATATCAAGCATGGAAAAATCAAATTTGCCGGAGGGACGCTCATATCTGTTAAAGGAGAACAGGTGTTTAGCAGAGTATTCAGCCGGTTCATATCTGTGAGCATGATATGCGCCTTCATAGTGAAGAAGGCGGGAAGGATCTCTGTCTTTGACCCATCTGCCAGCTCTTTCAAAATTGCCTCCATAGCCGGCTTCGTTGCCTAAAGACCAGATCAGTATGCTTGCAGCATTTTTATCCCGCTCGACGTTTGATTCGATCCTGTCAAAAATAGCGTCATACCAGTCGGGGTCATCTGCAAGCAGACAGAAGGAACTGGCTTCGCTGCCACCATATAAAGACGCCGTTCCATGTATTTCAACATCGCTTTCACCTATAACATACATTCCTATCTCATCACAATAATCGATAAACAGCGGGGAGCTTGGATAATGACTCGTTCTTATTGCGTTGAAATTGTGAGCTTTCATTAAAGAGATGTCTCTGTACATCTCTTCCGGGGTGACTGCATATCCGTTGACAGGACTTGAATCGTGTCTGTTGACGCCTTTAAATTTGATTTTTGCTCCATTGATATATATGATCCGGTCGTTAACCGTGATCTGCCTCAGACCGATCTTCTTTATGATGTATTCGTTTTCGGTCTTCAGGACAAGAGTGTAAAGGAAAGGAGTTTCGGCATTCCATAATTTGGGATTGTCGATATTGAATGATAACTGACTTCCCTCGGCGTGTGAGATGACTGTCTCTCCGTCATAGATGTCTCCGGAAACAGAAGGAGCCCCTTCACAAAGGACTTCGATCTTGACTTTGGCTGAGGAAAAGTCGTCATTGAAATCATACTTGATATAAAAATCGCGGATTCTGTCGTGAGGTCTTAAAAGAATATAAACATCTCTGAAGATACCGCTCATCCTGAGCTTATCCTGGTCTTCAAGATATGTTCCGTCAGACCATCTGTACACAAGCACGCAAAGCCTGTTTTTCCCGGGAGAGACAAAATCGGAGATGTCGAACTCGCTGATATTATGAGCTGCCTGACTGTACCCTGCGAAATTACCGTTCACATAGACATAATAGCAGGAGTCAACACCTTCAAAAACGAGATGCTTTTCAAGCTCTGTATCGGGGAGATCAAAATCTTTATAGTAAACACCGCACGGGTTATCATAAGGAACAAACGGAGGATCGTAAGGGAACGGATATCTGACGTTCAGATAATTATTGGTCCCATACCCAAGCGTCTGCCAGCAGGAAGGTACATGAATATCATCTGAGCCCGGGTCATCGTAATCTGTTTTATAAAAGCTGTCTGGCAGCAGCGTATCATTTTCATAATAATGGAATTTCCACTGACCTGACAGAAAAAGGACTCTTTCTGAATTTTGCCTTTGCCGGCGGTTTATGTCAGCAGAAGAACCGGGAATATAATACGACCTTTTAGGCATGGTACCAACGTGCAGCAACTTTTGGTTTTCGTGAAAGTGTTTTGAAATCATAGGAAACTCCTCTTTTAAATTATGCGGTCTATAGCTTGATTATATCATATGGATTTATAGATACCGGCAGATAAACAAAGCAATTGTGCTTTAAAGCAAAGAGTCATAAATATCTTTTACGCTGTCAAGGATATAATCTATTTTAACATTGCTTTGTTTAAGCTCATCAAGAGTGACTTCTCCTGAAAGGACTGCTATGGATACAAGATCTCCGTTGACTGCAGTCATTATGTCTGTGTATAGTCTGTCGCCAACCAGGGCAGTCCTTGATCTTTCAGAACCTGCTTTATTCAGTATATAGTCGACTGTTTCTGCAAAAGGCTTGCCTGTAAATTTAGGCTGTACTCCTGTTGCGTGTTCGATCATTTTGCACATCGATCCGCAATCCAGCATATAACGCCCGTTATCAAGGGGACAGACTCTGTCAATATTCGTTGCGAGAAAATCAGCACCGCCTGAGATCAGTCTGCAAGCGTTATCAGCCTTTATATAGTCCATGGTGGTATCAAAACCAATGACAACGGCATCAGCCTTTTTTGCATCATACGGCAAAAGAGTTATATTTGCTCCTTTGAACTGTTCCTGAAGGGCGGGGGTTCCGCATAAAAAAACACCGGGATCTGAATAGTGGCTTTTTATATAGTGGATCATTACATGACCGGAAGTCATTATCTTGTCTGTAGAAGGAGGTACAAATCCCAGGTTTTCCAGACGTTTAGTATATTCCCGGGGTGACCTTGAAGAATTATTGGTAAAGTAATAGTACTGAATTCCTCTTTTTTCCAACAGATCTATCAGTTCATGTGCTCCCGGAAGAACGCTGTCTCCGAGATAAAGGGTTCCGTCCATGTCAAAAACAAAACAATCAATATTTCTGAGTGAAGCGTGTATCATATCTTTTGTCCTCTTTATTTGTCTTAAAAACAGCCGGCATAATTGTGTAAGCCCAAGGGCCTCATTAACGATATTTACGAAGCGGTTTCAAGTACGCTCATGGCAATAGCTCCGTAAGTGTTTAATAAAACTGCAAATCCCGATACGCCCCAGACCCACAGAGACGGAGGATTCATATACGATATATTCTTTTTATCTTTACTGCATATGATGTAGAAAAAAACGTAAGGGATAAGGTCAACGGTATACCTTGCACCAAACTGCCATCCTCCCAGTGTCTTATGGGAACATAGCAGTAGGATATTGACAATGAACAAGGCGGTGATTGATAGTTTGACAGTATCCAGCTGATGCTCAAGGATATCTCTTACGAAAAAGATGAAATATATGATAAATATAGGATTTGCTATATAAAACA
>JAEEGL014020142.1_pt1 | contig 10862 bp, 10 predicted proteins | sample 9134231 | NCBI WGS metagenome assembly JAEEGL01 (sample SAMN16246548, study PRJNA631951) | gut metagenome | biome: gut microbiome; feature: rumen; material: fiber-attached | host: Bos | place: Iran: Karaj | collected 2018-10
CTTTATATCTGTGTATTCTGTGTTCTCAATTTTCAATTTTCAATCAGTACCAAATATAAAGTTTATACAAAACATTTGCTGCACATCGTGTAAGCACATCCTAAGCCTCGCGTAAGCCCCTCGCCGTCATTTCGCCGCATAAATGCCATATAGTGCATTATGTCGCGTTTCATCTAATCGTAGCGCGTACAAGTGCTTCTTTTGACGCTATTTAGCGTTTTATTGTGAGCTAAAGCGTTTTTTCGCATCTTTTGAAAAATCATCTGCGAAAATCCGTTTTATCTGTGTTTAGCAGTAGTGGTGCGACGCTTTACGACGAATGGTGATTTTTATTCTTAATTAGATACAGAATATTTACAACCAACAATATAGAAAGCAAGGCGATGTCAAAAAGAACAACGTCAGCATATGAAGTACTTATATTTTGTATTTCTACTTTATCAAACTCATCCTTTCCTTCATCTCCCAACATAGGTACCCATGGAGCCCAAAAGTTGCTATCAGTCTTTACATCATTGTAAAATTTCCATTCATTCTTTACTTGATTTGGCCATACATAATACATTCTCTCTAAATGACCTTTAGTGTTATATACATATCTAAAACCGCGAGCACTATCATTTGTCATATAGTACGATGCATATACTGCAGGATAAGCATCTCCATAAAATTGTATCCATAAACTATCCGCTTTATTATCGGAGTAATGTCCTATAATAGTTGCAATTTTCTTTGAATCGCAACTATCCAAATAAAGCCAATATCCATCTTTTTCACCTTTTTTATTTAGATTCCCTACAGCAGAAACATCGCCATTTTCTGAAATGCCAATTCCAATGTTTTTAGGGGAAGCCACATATAGGGCTATATTCACAATTAAGCCCACAAACAACGCAATAATATTGAAGTATTTCATTTGTAATTTTCAATTTGGTTATGCTTTCCCCAACAATCAAAACACGGCCATCACGAAAAACTATCTGCGAAAATCCGTTCTATCCGTGGTATCTGTGTTCTAATCTACCTTGCTTCAATTCACGCCAGTTCCACCACCGTTATTCCTGCGCCGCCCATCTCAACATGCGCATCGGCGGCGGAAACTACATAGGGTAGTGTATGCAGAAATTGGCGAATTTGCTGGCGTAGAATGCCATTACCCTTGCCGTGAAGAATATTTACGCGAGGTGCTTCGCATATTACAGCCTCGTCGATGAAAGCGGCTACTTGTTCTATGGCTTCGTCGGCTCGCATACCACGTACGTCAATCTCGGGCTTGAACTCCAACTTCTTTTGGCGAACACTCTCGCCTATGTTTGATGCTACGTTTATGCTGATTTTCTGCGCCTTAGCTGCATTTTTGCTACGTCCTTTGCTTGATGCTTTCAGGCGGTTGCGTTTTATGGTTGTGCGCAGATTTCCAATGGCCACAACAGCCTCTTTGTCGTTGAGCTCGATAATTTCGCCAAAGCGGTTTTCGTCGTCATCAATAATAACTATAGAACCAATTTCTATAGGCAATTCTTTAGGCTTATTATCAGTGTTTAGCGCTTGCTGATTTTCGCCCAGACGATTGCGTTTATGCTCTTCGCGTTGCTGCTGACGGCGGCGGATTTTTTCCATCTTACGCTCTATGGCGTCGTTGTTTTGGCTATCGTCTTGCTTCTGTTTCTCTTTGTATGCATCGAATTCGGCTCGTACTTTGCGAGTGGCTTCTCGCTCGGCTTGCGACTCTTTTATGGTGCGAATGGTGCGCTCAATCTCTTTGTTGGCCTCTTGTAGCATGCGTGCAGCCTCTTGTTTGGCGTTTGCAATAATCTCGCGTCGCTCCTTTTTGATATTCTCGAGGCCACTGCTATATTTTTCGAGCGTCTCGTCGAGGCGTTTCTCGGTGTCGTGGATGCGTTTGCGTTTTTGCTCCCAATAGTGTTGGTCGCGCACAATTTCGCGAAGATGCTTGTCGTAGTCAAAGTGCTCAGTACCAACAAATTGCTTAGCGTCGTTGAGAATGTCGTCGGGCAAACCAATTTTCTTGGCTATCTCGAAGGCAAACGACGAACCAGCTTGCCCCATTTGCAGGCGGAAAAGTGGACGTATCTCCTTGGTGTCGAAGAGCATAGCGCCGTTTATCATGCCTTCGGTTTGTGTGGCTTGGTGCTTCAGGTTGGTGTAGTGCGTTGTAATTACGCCCCATGCGCCATCTTTATTCACTTTGTTGAGCACACTCTCGGCTATAGCGCCACCAAGCATAGGCTCAGTACCAGTACCAAACTCATCGATAAGTATTAACGTCTTGTTTGACGAATAGCGCACGAAATGCTTCATGTGCATCAAATGCGAACTATAAGTAGATAGGTCGTTATCGATGCTTTGTTCGTCGCCTATATCTACGAATATATCATTGAAAATGCCACATTTCGACCCTTCGCTAACAGGAATAGGTATGCCCGTTTGTAACATAAATTGCAGTAGGCCAACAGTTTGCAAACATACCGATTTGCCGCCTGCGTTCGGACCCGAAATAACTACAATGCGTTGGTTGGGCGCTTCCATTTCGATGTTAAGCGGCACAATCTCTTTGCCTTGGCTCTTGAGTTGTGCTTCGAGCAGCGGGTGACGCGCGTCGCTCCAGTACATACCCTGACGATCTTCCACAACGGGCACAATGGCGTTTGTTTGTATGCCAAACATAGCCTTGGCGTGTATCATATCCATCGTGGCGGCGTAGCTTTCCATAGCTATCAAGTCGTCTAAATATGGGCGTATTTCGTTGGCTACACTTTTCAGAATGAGCTGAATTTCACGGCGTTCTTCATGGTTGAGCTCCACGCCGCGATTGTTGAGCGCCACAATTTCGGCTGGCTCAATATACACAGTCTGTCCCGAAGCCGATTGGTCTATCTCGATGCCCGAAATACGGCGTTTGTTGCCCGCCGCAATAGGTATCGACATGCGACCATCGCGCACGCTGACCGAGGCATCTGCATCGACAAAGCCATCGCGTTGAGCCTCTTTTAGAATCTTCTGCATACGGTGCGCTATGGTGGCCTTCAGTCGCTCTTTTTCTCTACGTATGCCAAGCAAAGTGGGTGATGCAGAGTCTTTTATGTGACCTTCGTGGTCGGTGATGGCACTTATGCGTTCTGCCAAAACGGGGTAGAGCTGAATGTCGCACACCATGCTCCAAAGCACGGGCAGACGTTCAGCGCGTTCTTCTATATATTTACGATAGCCCTTCACAGCATCGAGCAGCAGCAACAGCCACCACAACTCTTCGGGCAGCATAGTTGTGCCTTCGATGCGAATGCGTTTGAGAGCTTCGCGTATGTCGCCCCACGAATCGGAAGGGAAACCACCATCCGTTCGCATTACGTTCAGCATTTCTGCAACGGGTGCGAGGGTGGCAGAAAGAGTTTCATAATTATTGTCGAATTGCATGGCTTGCACAAGTTCGCTGCCATGCTGACTGACACATTCGGCTTCGATGGCAGCGCGTATGCGGTCCATCTTCAGCTTGCTTTCAATATTTTCGGGGTAAAGCAATTATATATAAATATAAAATGTTGATTGATAGAAGTATAGCTGCTTTATTGCTGTTGCGCTGGCTGCTGAGTAGCTTGTGGTGCGCGACCATAAATTACGTGGTCTATTATGCGCATAAGCACCTCTTTCGACTGTAGACCCTGAACAGCTTGAGGCGTACCGCGTTTAGGAACAAAGAGTAACATAGGTATAGAACGAACACCAAACACAGCCGCCAATTCCTTCTCTTTGTCGACGTCAACTTTGTAGAAATCGATGCCTGGCTGCTCGTTCGATAGCTGTTCTACTATTGGCGAGAGCATCTTGCACGGTCCGCACCAAGTGGCGTAGAAATCTATCACACATGGGCGCGTGCTGCGATATTTCCACGCAAGTGAATCCACTCGATAATTCCAAATTTTAGTCAAGAAATCGTTGGTTGTGAGATACTTTACGTTGCCTTTAGTTGTTGCTGCTGGTTTGGTAGTTTGTTGTGCTACAGCGGCTTGCATTGCTATAATGCTTATAAATAGAAATATCGCTTTTCTCATGGAGTCAATCATTTTTATGCAATGATACAAGATTTTTTGTTTGCGAAATATACACACCAACAATCGTAATGAGAGTGCCAACTACGGTTGCCAATGTCACAGGTTCGTCGATGAGCAACGATGATGCCACAATAGTTATCAGAGGTACGAAATAGACATACATAGTGGGGCGCACGGCTCCTATTTTACGTATGGCAAAGTTCCATCCTATGTAGCATAATAATGATGCTATTATGCTAAGGAATAGCAAGTTAAGTATTACGCTCGTGTTGGCTAATTGGTGCCACGAGAACGAACTGCGCGCGAAGAGCACTGGCAAAATGGTTATGAGTCCGTAGCCAAAAACTTTGCGTGTGATAAATCGCGTGTTGTAATATTTAGCCAAGTTGCGCAATACTACGCTGTATATGGCCCATAGCATAGCAGCCGAGAGCGAGAGTAGGTCGCCAATTGGTTGAATATTAAGTACAAATCGGCCGTTTGTAATAACTATAAATAATCCCAATAGAGCCACAAATGCGCCCACTATTGCCATTCTGCTAATCTTCTGAGTATGGTCTACGGCAGCGAAGAGAAACAGCGTGAGTAGTGGCGCTGTAGAGACTATAAGCGACACATTTGACGTATACGTATGATATATTGCCGTGTTCTCGGCTAAGAAATAGAGCGAACCGCCCGTTAATCCTAAGACGGCGAGCATTAGTTCGTGTTTTAGCGAGTTGGACCACAAGCGTTTCTCTGTCACTATTATCATAGCTATGTATGCAATGCTGAAGCGCAAGAAAAAGATGAATTCTGGCGACAATCCAGCCATAAGCAAAACCTTAGTTGCAGCGAAGGTTGTGCCCCACACTATAACTATAAATATGCACAGCAAGTGTACCATATGTATGCGTCAAGAGTTGAATATCAGTTGTTTGGCTGCTCTGGTGCAGGTGCTGGCTTTGTTGGCTGTGCAGGAGCCGCTGGGCGTACGTATACGCGAGGTTTCTCGTTCAATCCGCGGAACTCGAGCAAGTGCTTGATGTCGGGCTGGTGACCACGGAAACGTACGTATTGCTTCATCTGGTCGTCTTCGCCGCCATAGGCAAGGCAATAGTTACGGAAACGCGCAGCTACTTCTTGGTTGTATATGTCGCCCGTCTCTTTCCAAGCTGCAAAAGCGTCGCAATCCAAAATAGACGACCATATATATACATAATAACCAGCGGCATAGCCACCGTCGAAGATGTGCGAGAAGTATGTCGATTTGTAGCGCGGAAGAATCTCTTTGATGAGACCAATTTCGTCCATAGCTTTCTGCTCAAACTCCTCAACGTTAGTGATGTTGTCGTCGGTAGTTAGGCTGTGCCAACGCATGTCGAGAATGGCAGCGGCAAGGAGTTCGCCCATTGCAAAACCTTGGTTGAATGTGCCTGCATCACCGAGGCGTTTGATGAGATCTTCGGGCATCACCTCGCCAGTTTGGTAGTGGCGTGCATACGTACGTATTACCTCAGGCTCGAGCGCCCAGTGTTCAAAAATCTGCGAAGGCATCTCCACAAAGTCGTATGGTACATTGCCAGCCGTGCGACGATAGTAGCCGCGTGTGAAAAGACTGTGCAAACCGTGGCCAAACTCGTGGAACATAGTCTGCACGTCGTCCCATGAGAGAAGTGCGTCGTGGTCGGTTGTTGGGTGTGGGAAGTTGTAAACTATGGTCGATTGGTCGTAGGTACGCGTGCCGTCGAAGTTCTCGAGCACCGAGCCAAATACAGAGTGCCAAGCGCCAGAGCTTTTGCTTGCGCGTGTGAACCAGTCGAAATATACCAAACCGAGGTAGTCGCCATTAGCCTCAAAGACTTCGTATACGTCGCAATCTTCTTTGTCGTAGACTGGTATGTCGTTGGCTTTTTTGAGTGTTATGCCGTAGAGTTTGTTAGCTACGTCGAACATGGCGTCGCTCACGTTGCCACGTACGAAATACTGCGAGAGGGTAGTCTCGTCGATGCCATATTTCTGCTTGCGGAGTTTCTCCGACCAATACCACCAGTCGGCAGCCGTAACGTTTGTTGTGCGGTTATATCTATACGCAAAAGTCTTGAGCTCGTTGAGTTCGGCCTGAGCGCGCTTGATTGTTGGTTGCCACAAGAGGTTGAGCATCGAGTCGACAGCTTCGGGGGTGGCAGCCATGTTGGCTTCTATGGCGTAGTGAGCAAAAGTCTTATAACCAAGTAGTTTGGCTTTCTTGGCGCGAAGTTTTACAATGTCGAGTATAATCTTATTGTTGTCGTGCTCGCCGCCATTGTTGCCGAGTTTGCTATAAGCTGTATATATCTCTTGGCGCAGCTGAGCATTGTCGGCATACATAAGGAAAGGAATGAAGCTTGCCTTGTGGAGCGTGAAGAGCCATTTGCCTTTCTTGCCAGCTTTTTCTGCAGCTTCGGCAGCCGATTTTACGATGTTCTCTGGTAGTCCGGCGAGGTCGCTAACTGTGTCTATAACAAGTTGATAGCTATTATTTATCTCCGAAACCAAATTGTTGCCAAAGTTGAGCGAAAGCAACGAGAGTTGCTTGTTTATTTCGCGAAGTTCATTCTGCTTATTGGCGTCGAGCGTTGCACCGCTACGTACGAAATCCTTGTAATACAGCTCAACCACTCGACGTTGAGTGCTATCGAGGTTGGCAGTCTCGCGGGTGTCGTATACATGCTTGATGCGTGCAAAAAGTTCGGCATTCATATATACGTCATCACTTGCCGACGAAAGCATTGGCATAAGTTCCTCGGCAGACTCTACAATAGAATCGTTTTTCTCAGCCTCCATAAGGTTGAAGAAAATGTTGCAAACCATATTGAGGTGTTCATTGCGGCGGTCGAATGGAATAATGGTGTTCTCGAACGTTGCCTCGTTGCGGTTCGAGGTGATGAGTTTTATTGTTTGGTCAGCCTCGTTTATAGCATTTACAATTGCCGGTTTGAAGTTCGATACGTATATGCTGCTAAATGGCGGCACATTGTGTTTTGTGTCGAACGAGTGGCTATCGAGAGGGTTGCTATCGGAGCAACTGCATACTATTGCTGTCATTGCAAGTAATGTTATAGGTAATTTCATAATTATGAGCTTGTTACAGGTTTATAAATATGTATATGCTACTTAAGGCAGCGTTTGTCAATGTTTTTATACGCATCGATGCGGCGGTCGCGGAAGAATGGCCAGATGCGGCGCACGTCATCTGTATGCTTCATATCTACCTCAGTAACAGCAGATTCCTCGTTGTCGACCGAAGCGCGATAGAGAAATTCGCCTTGCTGACCAGCAATGAACGAACTGCCCCAGAATGTTATGCCGCCCGTCTGTCCCGATGGGTCTTTCTCGTAGCCCACGCGGTTGACCGCCACAAGCGGCAGACCATTTGCCACGGCATGACCACGCTGAACGGTAGTCCAAGCCTCGCGCTGACGCTCTTTTTCTTCTTGAGTATCAGACGATTCGTAGCCGATGGCGGTTGGGTAGATAAGTATTTCGGCACCGCGCATAGCCATTAGTCGCGCACCTTCAGGATACCACTGATCCCAGCAAACCATTACGCCAAGACGTCCTACGCTGGTGTCGATTGGCTCAAAACCTATGTCGCCAGGTGTGAAGTAGAATTTCTCGTAGTAGGCTGGGTCGTCGGGAATATGCATCTTGCGATATTTACCCGCAATTGTGCCATCGGCTTCGAAAACAACGGCTGTGTTGTGATAAAGCCCTGCAGCACGGCGTTCGAAGAGCGAAGTAACAAGCACCACACCATTCTCCTTAGCTATCGACGAGTAGAAATCGGTCACCTCGCCAGGGATAGCCACGGCAAGGTTGAAGTTCTTCACATCTTCCGTTTGGCAAAAATATGGAGTGTCGTGAAGCTCTTGAAGCACAACGAGTTTCGCACCTTGTTTTGCCACTTTGACAATCTCGGCGGCGATGCGTTGTCGGTTGTCGGCTATGTTTTCGCCAATCTTTAGCTGTATGGTGCCTATTTTCATACGTATATAATATGCTTATTATTAACTATTTATATAGAAAAATACTGCATCGTAGCGCAGTGTATCGAGCCACCTTGCACGAGCAGCGGCATGGCATTCACCGAGATTATCTCGCGGTCGGGGAATTCGCGGCGGAACACGTCGAGGGCATCTTTGTCCTTAGGCGTGTTGGTGCTTGGGAATATTATGCCGTTGTTTATGTATAGGAAATTGGCATAAGTAACGGGCAAAATAGCAGTGCGATTTTCAGCCTCGAAGAAGCATTTAGCCATGCCGAAGTGGGGCAGAGGTATCAGTCTGTAAGGCTCGCCATCTTTGTTGCGCAGTTGAAAAAGTTCCTCCTCCATAGCTTTCAATTCGGCGTAATTAGGATCTTTTTCGTAGTCGCATTTTACGTACAAAATGGTGTTATTGGGCGCAAAACGAGCCAAGGTGTCGATGTGTCCATCGGTGTCGTCGCCCATCAAGCCGCCATGGTCGAGCCACAGAACGTGTTCGGCGCCGAGGGTTTCGTGTAGCATATCTTCGGCTTCGGCTTTGCTTTGAAAATCGTTACGGCCACGCGAGAGTAGGCAGCGTGTGGTGGTCATGATAGTGCCATTGCCATCGCTCTCGATGCTTCCGCCTTCGAGTATCGTATTTAGGTGATTTTCATAATAATAGCCCATGTCGAGCAGTGCCGAACCAAAAGTTGCGGCATTTATAGCATTGTCGCGTTCGGCAGCGAATTTGCCACCCCAACCGTTGAACCGAAAATCGAGTAGTTTTGTGCGACCGTCTTCGCGCACGGTGATGAACGAATGGTCGCGCGCCCACGTGTCGTCTATTGGCGTATCTACGAAGGTGATATTCTCGTAGTTGGCTTTAGTGCTTTCGAGCGCGCGAAGCACCTCATGCCTATCGCGCGACACTATCATCAGTGGCTGACGGAGCGAAATCACCTCGGCAAGTTGCTTATATACTTCGGTAATCTCTTTCAGTATGGGCGCCCAATCGGTGTCGGCGTTTGGCCATGTTATTTGAATGAGTTGTTGCTGTTCCCATTCGGCTGGCATAACTCTCATAGGTATACTATAATTATATCCTTAGTTACGATTGTTTATAGCTTCAAATTCGTTGTTGGCGGCTTCTATGCCAAGTTTTGCGGCTTCCGAGAAGTAGAGCTTCGCTTGTAGGCGTATGTCGTCGCTCTGCTCAAGGTTGTGAGCGTAGAACATACCTAAAAAATAGAACGCCAATCCGCATTTTTTGTTGGCTGCATCGGCTATTAGTTGCAGACCTTTTTCGGTATCCTCTATGGGACCGAAGCCGTAGAGCATCATATAGCCCACAATGGCCTGAGCCTGCATATTGCCGTGCTGAGCAAGTATATTGTAGTAGCGATAAGCTTTGCGGCGGTCTGGTGCGACGTCAATGCCGTATGCATACATATTTGCAATGTTTTGCATCGCGTCCAAGTCGCCCTCTTCGGCTTTCTGCTCATATTCGTAGGAGTATTTCACGCCGTCGTTTTTGAGCTGCGAGGCAACTTCGTTGTTGTGGTCTTCGAAGAGAGGCTGAGCGTTCTCCGACGCTGCAGCAATCACTTCGGCGTTCACGTTGCTGGCTTCGTTTGTATTGCTATGCGAACAAGCTACTGCGCTGAATACCAACGCTGCTAAGCTAATTGTATATATGAACGATTTCACTGCCGATTAGTCTTTATAACAGATATTGCATTTACGACGACCGAGCGTCTCAGCCTCCGATTTTGATATTTGCTTCACCTCGGATGTGCAGTCATTCAACCCACGACATTTGTCGGTGCGGTGGTAGCACTGCGATTTTGGCCCGGTGCATACGTATACATCTGCATCTACCTGGTCGTCGGCATAGTTTGCACTTACGCACAGTGTGAGTAGTAATAACAATGTGAAAATGTGCTTCATGTTGTTAGTTATTGTTCCTGTCGCAAAATTATCACAATTCTTTTACCCAAGCTTCAATTTCGACAATAGAAACACTATTCTTCTCTGCATATATTCTTTTTGCTCCGCCAAGTCATATTTTGTGTTTACTTTCGTTTGCTATGAAAACTATATCCGAAATACGCACCGATTTGCTCTCGATGGTCGACACTAAGTATGCGCAGTTCAATGCCAAACTTATTCCGTCGGTCGATGCTGAATTGGTGATTGGTGTGCGTACGCCGCAGCTGCGTAAATATGCTAAGCAACTCATGAAGAGTGAAAATACCGACGAATTCTTGCGCAATTTGCCACATAAGTATTTTGAAGAGAATCAATTGCATGCGTTTGTGCTGTCGGAGATGAAATGTTTTGATGAATGCATTGGCGCGGTTGAAACTTTTTTGCCATTTATAGACAATTGGGCTACTTGCGACCAACTCACACCGCGCTCGTTTGCGCGTCATAAACAGGAGCTTTTGCCCCATATCTACCGATGGTTGTCGGACTCGCACGAATACACTATTCGGTTTGGTATAAAGATGCTTATGAGCCATTTTCTCGATGCCGATTTCAATCCCGGATATCTGTCGAAAGTGGCTGCCATAAATCGATCTGAATACTACATAATGATGATGCAAGCTTGGTATTTTGCCACGGCTCTTGCAAAGCAATACGATGCTACATTGCCCGTTCTACAAGAGTTGCGGCTCTCTACTTGGGTTCATAATAAAACCATCCAGAAGGCCATCGAGAGCTATCGCATAACGCCAGAACAGAAAGAGTTTTTGCGCACCTTGCGACGTAAAGAATGATTAACCAAAATAATTACTATAATA
>JAEEGL014102863.1_pt1 | contig 10862 bp, 5 predicted proteins | sample 9134231 | NCBI WGS metagenome assembly JAEEGL01 (sample SAMN16246548, study PRJNA631951) | gut metagenome | biome: gut microbiome; feature: rumen; material: fiber-attached | host: Bos | place: Iran: Karaj | collected 2018-10
AATTGCGGAGAAGGTTGAGGCTATGGTGACTCGCGGCGGAAGCAACAGCAGAATGAAGGACTTCTATGACATCTGGAAACTGACCTGCCTTTTTGAGCATTCGTCCATCCTGCTTCGGACAGCCATCGCAAACACTTTCCGAAGACGGGGAACCGCCATACCAATGTCCATTCCATACGCCTTGACGACAGACTTTGCAAGGCGTCCAGAGAAGCCAGTCCAGTGGAGAGCATTCTGCTGAAAGAATCGTCTTACGGATGCTCCCTTGGATTTTGAAGAAGTGGTTATGCGTCTTGCCGCATTTCTCATTCCTTGCTTTATGGACACTTCTGGCAACGTTATGCGTTGGTTGCCAGAACACGGTTGGAAGAAAACGGAACGGGAATGAATGTGACATGTTCAAAGAGGCGAGAAACTCCTACGAGTTCGACAATCTCGCTAAGATTGCCTGTGTCCTGTCGAATTTGGATGGCGGTTGCATGGTGTTCGGGAGAATGAATATATCCATCTGCCTCATTGACTAAAGGGTTCTGCCACATTTCATGACTTTTCTGCCATATTTGGGTTGCAAATGTGGCAGAAAAGATTAATTTATGTGGCAGAACCAAGGAGGAATGTCCAAATGAGGACTTTTGACTACATACATTATCCGCAGAGTCTCCTTACGCCTGAAACGGTTGGGCTTCTGAGCGCCATCCATGAATTCAAAGGGAAGCAGAAGCTTTATTCGACTGCCAAAAAGGATGTCCTAAATACGCTTCTGGAAGTCGCCAAGATACAGAGCACAGAGGCATCGAACAGAATTGAGGGAATCTTCACATCGGACGAGAGGCTAAAGGCGCTTGTCATGGAGAAAGTCACGCCTGCAAGCCGCAATGAGCGTGAGATTGCAGGATATCGCGATGTGCTTGCGACAATCCACGAGGCGCACGATACCATCTCAGTATCCCCGAACGTAATACTCCAACTGCATCGCAATCTGTATTCTTTCCAGGCATCTGCCTTTGGCGGACAGTGGAAGGACAGCGACAACATCATAGCGGAAACTGGCACGAACGGTGAGGCTCGCGTTAGATTCCGCCCTGTCCCCGCCTTCGCCACGCCTGGAGCGATGCGCGACCTCTGTGACGCCTATTGCAACGCGCTTGCGGAAACGGAACACGACCCTCTTCTTCTATCGGTGATGTTCATCTTCGACTTCCTCTGCATCCATCCATTCAATGACGGAAACGGTCGGATGAGCCGTCTGCTGACACTGCTGCTTTTGTATAGGCAGGGGTATATAGTCGGCAAATACGTCAGTTTGGAAAAACTAATTGAGATCACCAAGGAATCTTACTACGAGAGTCTCCTTGCGAGTTCGGATGGATGGGATGAAAACCGCAACGACCTTATGCCATTTCTGCGCTATATGCTTGGCGTTGTCCTGAAGGCTTACCGTGAGTTCTCCGACAGAGTGGAACTGCTCGCCGTCTCTTCGAGGGCAACCAAGGCTAATCGCGTCAGAAGGATGTTCGAAACGCATATTGGTGCATTGTCAAAGGCTGAGATTGCGAAGGAATGTCCAGACATCAATGTGGGGACAATTGAAAGGGTTCTCAAGGAACTTCTTGATGCAGGGTTTATTCAGAAAGGCGGCAGCGGCAAGAAAACAGTGTACTTCAGGAAGTAACTTATTCTCCCACGGGAGACAGATGGTCATAATAGAACCGAAACTTAGTTGCAATTAGCCATTTCAGGAACAGAATCATGAACCAGCAGGAATTACAGGAACGCAAACTTCACGTCTCAAAAATCGGAAATCGCTCTGGAAGGGCGGTCACGAAACCATCAACTTTCGGAGAACTCAACCATCCAGAAATGATTTTTCTGGGCATTGATGGAGGCGTGGATTCCTACATCGCCCGTGAAGCGGCGGCGGGCAATCTCCCTAATTTCGCACGTCTGCTCAAGCGTGGAACAAGGCTGACGGAACTGCGGACCGCCCATCCAAGTATCACTCCAACCTGCTGGTCATCCATCATGACAGGAACGACTCCCGAAATCCACGGCGTCATCGCGGATCGTCTTCATAAAGGCGGGAAGCTGACCGACATTGTGACCTCTTACAACGGGAAGCATCTTATGGCGGAGCGTTTCTGGGACGCCGCCGCCCGCGTGGGAAAGACTGCGCTGGTCAGCGGAATTCCCCTCTCAGGACCAGCGCTTTCTCCGCAGGTTCGTCAATGCGGCGGCAGCTGTTTTTACCGCTTCACTCGCCCTGAGAGCGGCATGGAGTTTTACGACATTCCCATGCAGTTGTGGTTTTTTGATGTGAACAAGAAGCCGTCTGCTCCTCTGAAAGATTTTGCGGACGTGCCACTGCAGAAACCATCTTGCGTCATTGAAGAGGGCAATGGCAGATTTCGTCTGGAGATGACGCTTGACCGCGAACCTGGCACTAATTACCGCAATATTCCGCCATTTTCTTGGGAGTTGCAGGCCGATGATGATGGTTTTACGCTTTTCAATGGCCAAGATGAGATAAAACTTCTCCCTGACAGAATGGGCGAGCCGTTTTTCCGCGATTTGCCCTCGGACGCTGGGGTTCTCCACATGCCTTTCCGTTTCGGATGTTATGAATTCGAAGACGGTTTTCTGATTCTTTCCGACGTCACTGGAGACCTGTCGGATGTCTGTTCACAGGATATGTATGAGATTACAAAATGTCTCCCGCCGCCTCCGCTGGACAAGGCGTGGACCTTTTTCAACAGTCCCGCCACAGCACATATCGCAACGGAAAGCTGCGACCGTGAAACGGATTGGCAGATTGAAATGCTCCGCATGGCACTTGCTGAAAAGAAAAGCGATATCGTTGTCACATATTTCCCCTGGCCCGACACGGTCAACCATTTCTTCTGGCAGACTCTCAGCAAATGCATAGATTCCACTCCTGAAATTGCGGAACTCGCGGAATACGCCTATCGAGAAACCTATGCCACGGCGGACCGTTATCTGGGGTTTCTTCTTGATGAAGTGGCGGATGAAAACACGACTTTTCTGCTGGCTTCGGATCACGGTTCCTTGGGGCATGTTGCGCACAACAATGTCAATGAGGTACTAAATAAGGCGGGGCTGCTTTTTTATGACGAAAACAGAAAAATCGATCTTGCGAAGACGCGCGCGGCCTGTGTCGCCTGCGGTCACATCTGGGTCAATCTGCAGGGGCGGGAAGACGGCGGCATCGTGCCACAGGAAAAATACGAAGACACGGTCTATGAAATCATAGCCGCGTTGCAAGACCATCTTCGCGGTCCAGACGGCAGGCCGTTCCTTGCCTTTGCTGTGCGTAAAGAGGAGGCTGGTTTTTTCGGCCTTGGTGGTCCGAATTGCGGCGACGTAGTTTTCGGACTGACGGCTGGCTATGCGGCCATGACCATCCATGCCGAGCAGATTCCATCGGCCCGAAGCCAATACGGCAACATGCTCTCGCTGGGCATCTTATCAGGTCCGAAAATCGCGGAAGGGAAAACGCTTTCCTTGCCGTGCAGGACGATCGATCTGGCGCCGACGCTATGCGAGTTGCTCAATTGGCCATGCCCCTTGAACAGCACTGGTTTTTCTCTGGTTCCTTGGTTGAAAAAATAACTTGAATTCAGTGGTATCTTTTCGAAAACTACATTTCAATTACTTACCATCATGGGGAACAGAGCGTTAGCGTAAGCGCGCAATCTGAAATGGCGCGAGTTGTCCTGCGAACGTTTTGCCGTTTAGGGTAAACGAATATTGGCAGGCGTCGTCCGTGAGATTTTCGAGCCATGGATTGCCCGCCTCATCCGTATGGAGTCTGATGTCGCGCGGAAGGCCGACGCAAGGCGCGGAATTAGCCAGTGAATTATAATCAGCTGAGAGGGCGGTTGCACTCTCCCACATTTCCTGTGCGTCAGCCGCCGTGATGTGGTGGTCTGATATGAAAAGTGAGTAGTTGAAATCGTCGCGCAGATGGCTCCACGCGGGGGCGTCTGTATTACATATATTATTATATATAAGGGCGTGGACATGGTTGTTTTCAGCCTTGAACGGAAAATGATTGTTCCATTCAGCGAGACGTTTTCCACCGAACTCCAGACATGGTGCGTCAGGGCAGCAGAGCACTGCTGAATAGTCTTGCGCGTTGAGCATTGCGAAGCGAGAACAGAAGAGAAGCTCTTGAATCGAGCCTGGCAGCAACATGCTTGGAGTGGCGACGCCCGCATTTTGGTCGAACGCGAACATTGCTTCTTTTCCTGCGAACGGGAAGAGCACTCTGGCGCAGAGTTTGTCCTTTGTTTCTGGCAAATCGAAACGGACGTTGAAGTCTATGCGCGGCAGATGCTTCCAGAATCTAATGGTGACAATAGAAGTGCCATGGTTGTTGGTTCCCTTGCGTTTAAGCGTCGTGAAGAGTTCGCCGTCTTCCGTGATTTGCGGCGGAATTCCTCCGAATGATTCACGGTTGCGTTTCACGCATGGCTGAAGACTGCAGTGCTCATTCGCCTCTGGGCCGTCGAGAATCTGCTCTATCTCAGTCTCTCCGAAAAGACAGCCGCCATCGACGAGTTCAACGCCGCTATTTGTGCGAAGGGAGATGATGCGTCCGTCTTTGTCGAACGCACATTCGTAGAAATCGGTTTTGATGGAGGGCAGGGCAGGCCTGTCTTCCTTTTTGAAGAACGCTCCCCAGTCTTTTGAGAAAGTTGGCGTGAATCTGCGTGTGCCAAGAGCGGGAATGTTTTGGACATGAATTATCCAGCGGTTCAGTCCTATCTGCTGGCGTGGAATTTCATTGCCATTTTCATCTTTGAGGGAGGACATCAATGGCGCATACGAACTGAAGTAGAGTTCTGCCGCGCCAGAGACGACATGCGGCGCACCATTGCTGACGACGATCGCATCGTCTTCCGCGCATGCCATCAGACTTGACGACTTGCGTTCCAAGACTTCCGCGCGGTGCTTTGCATTCATAGCGTAGTTCGCCTTTTCAGCCCAACTGCGCCTGAATCGGTCGAAATATGGGTCGCCAAGTCCGAATGGACTATCAGCGGCGACCTTCTGCCAGCCCCAGTTGTTGAGACCGAATGTATGGTCGGCGACAAGCATCATGGACTCGAAGAGGTCATCGTCTGTCATGCCATTCAGTTGCGCAGATAGATATTTTCTCTGAGCGAATCTATGGTTTTTAAGGACTGACGGGACGTGGTTCATACGTAGGTTCCATGGGTCTGTGATGACACCTGAAATCTCTGGGAGTTCAGTGCCGTGGTTTTTCTCCAGCCAATGGAAGAAATGTCGTGGCGTTGACAATTCGATTTCAGGGAAGTTGCCTGTCGCGTTGAGTTTCTCGACGAGTTGCGGGAGATGCTCTGCAGGCATTCGGTTGTCGCCGCCGTATTGAAGCAGAAGTTCATCAAATGGATAGTTTTCGCGCTCTAGTCGATTCAATAAAATATTGAAGACCTCCTCCAGAGAATACAATTTGCCGTCCTTTTCCTCAGGGAGTCGGAAGGATATGCCTAAATCCTTTTCGTTCAGCAGGAACTCGAAACCTTTATAGCCTAGATAGATAGCACCCATGCCATAGACGGCGTAGGGGTATTTGGAATCTGTTGAAGGCTCATTGCGGTCAATGCCAAGGTTCCAGACAAGCACCTTTCCGCCGCTTCTGCCTTTGAGATAGAATGCGTGGGGCAAATCTGCCCAAGGGAGTTCTGCTTGGCAGGCTCCAACGCCCGCCAGAAGATAGCGGATTCCAGCGGCGTTCATGAGCGTCGGAAGTTCGCCTGCGGTGCCGCCAATGTCGTCCAAAATAGCGCATTCCACTGGAAAACCATACTTTTTGCCAAGCGCTGCGGGACGCGAGACGTTTGCAAAAAGCTCTCCGAATGAGGCGGTTTCTGTGAGCATTTGCATGTCGAATGCGCCGACCTCAAGCTGACCGTTGCGCAGAAAAGCAATGAGTCTGTCACAAGCATCCTTTGGACGGCATGCAAGATAATTTCTCACCAACAGTCCGCTTTCGATAGTCCAGTGGTATTTTGGATTCTCCTGACAGTATCTTATTGCCTGATCAAGATAGTGGAGCTGCTGTCGCTGAACCTCCTCAGGCATATCGGTGAAGCCAATGTCGAAATGCGTGTGATGGACAAGATGAATCTTCTTGATGTTCATTTCTTTTTCTTCTTCATGCTTATGATTTGGTCTCTGAGCATTGCGGCGCGCTCGAACTCAAGTGCATCAGCCGCCTCATGCATCTCCTGCTCCAACTGACGCATCGTTTCAAGGACATCGTATTCTTGAAGGTTATCGGAGACAGCCATGGCGACTGTCTCCGCCGCCTTCTCCTGCTCGCGCAGACTCGCCTGCGCATTGCGTTTGACGGTCTTCGGCGTGATGCCATGCTCCTTGTTGAACTCAAGCTGCTTTGCGCGGCGTTCCGCCGTGCGCTCCATCATGTTCCGCATGCTGTCGGTTATGTTGTCCGCATACAGAATCACTTTGCCATCAACGTTTCGGGCGGCGCGGCCAGCCGTCTGTATCAGCGATGTCTCCGAACGCAGGAAGCCCTCTTTGTCAGCGTCCATGACGGCGACCAGTGCTACTTCAGGCAAATCGAGCCCTTCGCGCAGGAGGTTGATTCCGACTACGCAGTCGAACTCGCCCTCGCGGAGGCTTCGCAGGACATCGACGCGCTCCATCGCGTCCAACTCAGAGTGAAGATAGCGGGAGCGGATGCCTAACTTCTGTAGATAGTCCGAAAGGTCTTCAGCCATCTTTTTCGTGAGCGTCGTGACAAGCGTGCGTTCGCCCTTTTCGGAGTATTTTCTGATTTCGTAGATGACGTCATCGACTTGGTCGGCAAGCGGGCGCACTTCGACTTCGGGATCGAGAAGGCCCGTCGGGCGAATGACCTGCTCGACAGGCTCCGTGATGGACAGCTCGTACTTGCCAGGCGTTGCGGAGACGAATATGACATTCTTCTGAAGCGAGTCGAACTCCTCGAAGGTGAGTGGCCTGTTGTCCAGCGCGGATGGCAGACGGAAGCCGTTCTCGACGAGAACCATCTTGCGGTTGTGGTCTGCATTCTGCATTGCATGGATTTGCGGAAGGGTCGCGTGCGATTCGTCGATGATTGTAAGGAAATCCTTCGGAAAATAGTCGATGATGGTACATGGGCGTGAGCCAGCGGGACGTCCCGCGAGATGCCTTGAGTAGTTTTCGATGCCTTGGCAATATCCAATCTCGGTGAGCATCTCCATGTCATAGACGGTGCGCTCGTGGATGCGCTGCGCTTCTACAAGGCGTCCTCGCTTCTCGAAATATTCAACACGCTCGCGCATCTCATCCATTATCGCCTTCTGGGCCATTTTTATGCGCTCGGCTGGCGTCACAAAGTGCTTTGCGGGAAGAATGACGACGTCCGAAAGCTCTTCTGTAACGGCGTGCGTTATGGGATCACATCGTGTGATTCTATCGACCGTGTCGCCCCAGAAGTCAATTCTGATGATGTCTTCGCGATGCGATGGATGTATTTCAAGAGTGTCGCCCGCGACGCGAAAATCGCCGCGTTGGGGCGCAAAGTCGTTGCGGTTGTATTGAATGCTCACAAGTTGCCTTAGAAGTTCTTTTCTGGGGACATCTTCGTTCAGGATAATCTTCGCTGTCATTGCGTCGAAGTCCTCTGGGGAACCCAAGCCATAGAGACATGACACAGAGGAAACTACGATGACATCTCTGCGTTCGAGCAAAGAGCCTGTCGCCGCCAGGCGAAGCCGTTCAAGGCCATCGTTGAGGGCAGAGTCCTTCGCGATGTAAGTGTCCGTCTGCGGGATGTACGCTTCAGGTTGGTAGTAGTCGTAATAACTGACAAAGTACTCGACTGCGTTTTCAGGGAAGAAGGCCTTGAACTCGCTATACAGCTGCGCGGCAAGCGTCTTGTTGTGTGAGATTATTAGGGTTGGCTTCTGGATGCGTTCGATGACATTCGCGAGGGTGAAAGTCTTGCCTGAGCCAGTCACACCGAGCAGAGTTTGGCGTGGTCTGTCCCTTTCGAGTCCAGCCACCAACTCGTCAATGGCCTGCGGCTGGTCTCCCATCGGAGCGAAATCAGAATGAATCTTGAATTTCCTGCGGGCCATAATCCATCAGTCATTGCTGAAATGCTTGAAGTATCGCTTGGGGCGAGGCATTGGCTTGCGGTCAATGTTGACGATGACATTCTCACGTCCGACAATCTCCCTAAACTGTTTGACCAGCCCCAAAGAAAACTTAATGCCTTCGGCAACGTTGCGAAGAATCGCTACATTGCCGTCATTGCAGCGGAGGAAGAAACCGAGCGGGAGAGTTCCTGGATTATTTGCGCAGAGTTGAGCCAGATCCTGCAACTGCGTGTCGGTTGTGGTTTTGGCATCCAAATTAATCTGCATCTCCTTTGTGAAATGTGATGGCATGTCATCAGCGGGATAAATGGCACGTCCGTTAAGGGAGATAGGCTTGTCTTCTTCCTTTTGACTGGTTTCGCCGTCTATGAATACAATGGTGTCTGGCGAGAATATCTCCTTGCCGTATCTATCGACCATTTCCGCGTAGGCATCGGCAAAGAAGAAGCACTCGATGTGCGCGTCGCCGCTCTCAAGATTCAGAATCGCCCAGGGGCGGTTGTCTTTTTTCGCAGTTTTGATTGAGACAGAACTGACGTATGCGCCGACCCTGACGGTGCTGTTCTTCGGAATTATGGTAAGCTCTCCCAAATCATGGGATTGGTAGTTGTCAACAATATCTTGGAACGCGCCGATGGGATGACCGCTCACATAGAATCCAAGCAGCTCTTTTTCGTATCCTAATAATTCGCCCAGAGGCCATTCAGAGATGTCAGGAACCTTCAGCGCAAATTCGCTCTGGTCCTCAAACATGTCAAACAGCGATAGCTGTCCCGCATTGCGGTCTTTCGCCGTAGATTGCGCCCTCGCGAGAGCATCGTCCGCCATCGCCAACAACTGTGAGCGATGCAGACCGAAACAATCCATCGCGCCAGCCTTGATGAGATTCTCCATCAGACGCTTTGAGTTGCCCTCGACTCGCTCGCAGAAGTCGCTGATATCTTTAAATGGACCGTCCTTCTCACGAGATTTTATTATGCCTGAAACCGCCGATTCGCCAAGACCCTTGATTGCCGCAAGACCAAAGCGGATGTTTGGACCATCGACAGAAAACATTGCACCGCAGACATTTACATCTGGAGGAAGAATCTTGATTCCCATCTTTCTGCATTCGCCTAAGAAGAACGACGTCTTTTCTGAGTTGCCAAGTTCGCTTGTCAGCACCGCCGCAAGGAACTCTGCGGGATAGTTTGCCTTGAGGTAGGCTGTGCGGTATGAAAGCATTCCATACGCCGCACTGTGCGACTTGTTGAAGCCGTATCCAGCGAAAACGTAGATTTTGTCCCAAATCGCCTTGATGACCTTCTCGTCATGTCCTTTCGCCTTTGCACCGTCCATGAACTTTGTGAACATCATCTCCATCTTGTGGACGTCCTTTTTACCCATTGCGCGTCGGAGAATGTCTGCTTGGCCGAGGCTGAATCCCGCGACGGCCTGTGCGACCTGCATGACCTGCTCTTGATAGAGCATGATTCCATACGTCTCCTTTAGGATCGGCTCCATCTCTGGAACGTCGTATTCAACTTTGATTTTGCCTGACTTGCGGTCGATGAACTCGTCCAAGAACTGCAACGGACCAGGGCGGAAGAGTGCTATGAGAGCGATGATGTCTTCAAGTCGCGAGACTCCGAAACGTCTACAGAGGTTCTGCATTCCGCTGGACTCAAGCTGGAAGACCGCAACGGTGTTGCCTTTGTTCAACAGATCGTATGCTGCCTTGTCGCCTTCGGGGATGGAGCTGGAGGTGAGTTTGACTCCCCTGTTCTTATATATAAGGTCTAAGGCGTCCTGTATGATTGTGAGATTGCGGAGGCCGAGGAAGTCCATTTTCAGGAGTCCGAGCGACTCTGATGGAACTGCAGGGAACTGCGTGGTCGGCTCGTCGTTCGCGCCTTTGGAGATAGGGCAGACGTTTGAGACGCGTGTGTCGCAGATGATGACGCCCGCCGCGTGCATGGACATGTTGCGGTTGAGTCCTTCAAGAATCTCAGAGAAGTGCCAAACCTCTTGCGCCCATGGTTGGTCTTTTATGAAGTTCCGCAGCTCTTCGTTCTCGTCATACGCCTTCTTAAGCGTCATTTTGGGGTCGGCTGGAATCATCTTGCATATCTGATTGCCCTCCGAAAACGAGCGGCCTAACGCGCGCGAGACGTCTTTGACCACCGCTTTCGCCTTGAGAGTGCCGAAGGTGCCTATTTGCACGACGTTGCCTTCGCCATAACGCTCATGGACATACTCTATGACGCGGTGCCGCCTGCGTTCGCAGAGGTCGATATCAAAGTCAGGGGGACTCACACGCTCTGGATTCAAGAAGCGTTCAAAGAGCAAGTTGTAGCGTATAGGGTCAATGTCCGTGATGTGTATAAGATATGCGACAAGCGAGCCTGCTCCTGAGCCACGGCCTGGCCCGAGCGGGACGCCATCGACCCTTGCGAAATGCAGGAAGTCCCACACTACGAGATAGTAAGAGGTGAATCCAGTCTGCTTGATGATGCCGAGCTCGTAGTACATTCGGTCAACCTTGACCTTCTGTTCAGGCGTGAACTCCGTGGCATCTATGTCTATGTCGTAACGTTCCTTCATGCCCTCGCGGCACAAATCGAGAAGATATTCTTCGCGTGTGCCTTTGTAGTCAGGCGGCAGCGGATATGCAGGATAGTGGTTCGCCTTGTCTTCATCGACAGTCGG